>LKMJ01002392.1_pt1 | contig 17217 bp, 24 predicted proteins | sample 643391 | NCBI WGS metagenome assembly LKMJ01 (sample SAMN04112250, study PRJNA286221) | soda lake metagenome | biome: soda lake; feature: Kulunda Steppe; material: water; isolation source: sample PL-Br10 brine of Picturesque Lake | place: Russia: Kulunda steppe | collected 2010-07
GAGAGATAGAGAGAGAGAATATGAGAGAGAGAGAGAGTGTGAGAGAGAGAGAGAGTGGGTCTTTACACAGAAAGTTCCCCCAGGTCTGACATCAAGCCCATATGCGGTGAATATGGTGCCAGCACCAAGGACATAAGCACATGATCGATGACAGGATATACAGTGCTGGGCTAGCCTCATAAAAGAGAGTTAGGCGCATCTGCATAACAGGCGCTTGAGCACCCTTTTCTGAGCATATCACTGAGATTGGTCACTGCGTAAGCCATCCTGCGAGGTAAATCTAAGTCATAAGGCACATCATGGTTGAAAAATTGGCTCAGCACATTGCGCATTGAAAGTCAAGCAGGCGCTCAGAGGGCGATATCTGTTATGCACCTGCACAGGCGCTCCAAGGAATATCCACATTTCTTTCAAGCAGACACGCATTTGAAGAGCATCCCGGCTGTCTCAGCAGCAGGCGTACCATACACACAGGGTCCCATCCAGCAGGAAACATCTTGAACAGCAGCAGCAGGAGCAGGAGCAGCAGCAATGGGAATGGTAGAAGCAACAGCAGGTTGAACAGTGCCAGTAGCGGTGGTGCTGGCAGCAGCAGACGGCGGTGGCAACAACCTTGCATGGAGGCTGTGGTCCTTAGGCTAAAGCAGCAGCAGGGGGGACGGTGTGATACAATAAGCGTGTGGCGCACCCAAGCATGGAATTCGGAGGGATGCTGCACGCAGGCTGACAACGGGCAGCAGCGTGGCACGGGGCTGCAGCAGGTAAATGGATACTTCAAGCCTACAGCGTTGCATCACATGCGCAGCTATGAAATTGCGCCATGTAATCACAGTCAAATTGTAACATGGTGATAGGCATGTTTTGCCATTTGGTGACAATCAAATTGTGCCATGTGGTGACAGTCAAAAGCCTGATACCTCTCCACTCATGTGCAAAGCTGTGGGGCAGCAGTGGCGGTGAGTGGGGCAAGTGGATTTAGAGCACTGGAGAAGGCCTGCAACAGACAAAGGGAAGGAGCATATCCTTTTGGCGGTGCGCATTTGTCAATGCTGTCACTGCAAGGTGAGAGTGCAGAGTCTACTTTGTTCTCAGGTGCTTGTTCGACAATATCTCTGTCCTGAACGTGCGTGCAACTAAGCAAACATCCAGAGACTGAAACACATAAGTGCATGGGTTATGTGTGGAGAAAAAGGAGTAGGTGTGAGGTGCGCAAGACCAAAGGAGGCCCACATGCATGAAGACCATCAGAAAGAACACAACCTTGCTGTCTTTTTGGGAATCAGGAGGAGCAAGAGCTCCGTGTGCTTGAGGCCATGCTGCACCTGGGCTGCCAAGTAACTTTATTCACGGACGCCCAAGATGAAGCAATTGAGTTGCTGAGAGGAAAACTTGCTATGGCAACAGATACAGGATTGCTTGAGGTAAGTATGTAGGAAGCGGGCATATGTTGCTGGGTTGCTTCCGTAGTCAAAGCCAAGAGACAAGTAGATTGTTCTCACAGCTGCAAGTTCATTCATTACATCACTGGTACATTCTATCATTTGCATGCCTGACTTGATCACCCATTAAGTAACGTGCACAACTTTTATCCTCTGATGATGCGTGTTGTTTGGGACAACTTATCACTTCTTTGAAGGGATTCACTACATTTTTGTTTATTCAATTACATGTAACTGCTCGCTCAGGGAGAAAAGTTTGAGAGAGTTGTATTGAACATATCCACTCTGGTCCTCTGCACAGGTTCGCCATCAGCAACTAGCATTGGTGGATGACCCCCATGCTCCTCAACCCACCATCAGCCTTGGATCTCTACTAACACATCATGTGGCAATGCAAGGGTTGCAAGCCTCTTACAGGTGACTGCATTTTATTGACAGTGAATGACACCTTCTCATGCACTTAGCGCATCCTTTAAGCCTGGGATTTCTGTATTGTCAAATTATTTCCTGTCAGTGAAGACATGAGCTAACTGAAGTCATTGAGCCTTCGCCATTAAGCTTCTGTCTGCTAAGTATGATTGGAATTGAATCCAAAGTTTACATGTGGATGGTCACCATTTGCTCACTAGACAATTCATAGGACAGCCCACAAGACTTCAGCCTATACAATGAAATCTTGCAATTTGATATGAACCTGATTGGAACTCAAGGGAATCGTCAAGGTGCTGATGGGTGAGAGACCGCCCTGCATGATTTCAAACAGTGGACAGCATGATTTGCACATAACCTTGCAGGCTGGCTCCCACTTCATGATCATTGATGTTGTTTTGGTGCTCAGAAGCTGGAGCACTTGAAAATGCAAATCATAAAAGAGCAGATGGCAGCTCCTAAGAAATTATCAGCAGGCAAGAAGCTGCTAATGCATGCATTCAAGTTGCATTCCCCTGAACTTCCTGCTGCATGGCAAGCCCCTGCCACCGTTACCACTCATGCCAGCCTGGTTTATGGCCCATAAATTATGGGGTAGCTGAATTGGGAAGTGCTGCATGGATTTTTGATGTCCAGGCTGGCTATGTTGCACATTTCTTGCCCGGAAGAGTGCGTCTATGAGGTCATCAGCACACTGCACACACAGGTGAAGATATAATACCTACTTGATTTTTTGCTCGCATGTTCACATACACACAAAACCAGGCTGCTGAGAAGTGCTGCCTGGTATAGTGTACTTCTTTGGATCCTTCATAAACATGAAGCGTGTATGCTTTTTGCAGCTTTGTATCACTGCATGGGAGGAATCCCCCATGCATTGAACACAAGCACATCGGCTTGCTCTCTGCTCAGTCCTGCTACTGAAATTGGCGCCTTGTGCGCCTGTTTGCCTTTGATGAGCTGACAAGCGTGCTTGCTTATTGCTGGCATTGCACCTTGAAGGGCCCAGACGTGCTTGCTGGCAGCACGGAGCTTTCTTCTCGGCCAGCTGTCCTGCTATTGAGTATGGGAAAGCTGACAAAATCAAATGGGCACCGCCTGCATGCCCTCTACCAGCACATCTACCAGGAGTCTGGGTAAGGGGCCCCTAAGTAGCCTCTTTTAGCTGCACTTGTGAGCCTTTCATGAATGCGCGGTGCCAATAACCATTGCAGAAGTCAGGCCGCCTAGCAAACATTCCCCCTTTCCTGTATATAGCTACTCATCAAGTCTCTTTGTGATTGGGTTGTGCCCCTTGACGCAGGACAGAGAAAGATAAAGGCAAAGCTGATGGCATTAGAAAGAAGAGGGGTACCCATCACTTGACAAGCTTACTGCTGTTGTTCCCATTTCAATGCCATCCAGGCTTGACTCATGAGCATCTCTTATTCATCGGCGTGTCTAAACGCATGAACCACTTGCAGATATCTTGGCTTTTCTCATGAGCTTTTGGCGGGCAAAATCCAGCAGAAGAACGACACAGCCTTAGTGGAAAGCACTGGTCATAGAAAGAATATCCATGATGGAGCACAATCTGTGCAGCTTGAGGCAGTTAGCGCTGCCGAAGGGGATACTGTAGCCAACAGAAACCTTACCAAGGACACTGCAATGCATCCTCTTGAGCTGGGTTTCATCCACAGCTACTTGCAGTAATATCAAATTTGCTGAATTTGATACTTTGCATTCCGAGTCCTTGCTAGCAAGTCATAAGTTGAGACAAGCCTGCTTGCATAGAATAGAAAAGAGAAGAGAAGAAAAACTACGCAGGCTGCTTGCTTAAACATATGCGGATATATTTATTTTGCTGAAAGGGCAGCCACTTGCTCATTGATGAATGCATTTTGAATAGCACTCAAGTGAAAGAGTGATATATGTCTCCTTTAAAAATGGGAATGGAACACCAGCAGGGATTAGGGATATGGTGCCAACTTCAAACAATTCAAATTGTTGATTTGAATTGTTTGGACATATCAATCTGGCTTGTTCCCTCTTTGGATGGCAGGGGACTATCTGGTGCTTGCACTGACTGGGCATATGCCTCTTTCTGAGTACATGCCACGAGGGGCTCCCTGAGGACGTTATCTTTCAGGACATGATCTTTCTTTCCTTCTTTCTAGGACGCAGCTGCAAAGAATGTGGCTCTAAGGGTGTAGTAGGAGTAACTACCAATGAAAAACAAAACAGGGCAAACAGGGGTTACCTTGTTGGCGTAGTCTTTCTTTCTTTCTTTCCAATGAAAAACCAACAAAAAGCTCAGGTGCGGACCATCTGTACTACAGAAGTAAGCCAAAATTAGTTCGCCTTTCCCTTAGTTCATGCCAACAGGGTAATCCCTGGTGCTAGTCTTTTTTTAATGTGTTCACATGTTCACTTTAAGTCTCCTCTATGAAATGGCTCAATGCCTGCCAGTGAAAGAAAGAAAGAAAGACTACGCCAACAAGGTAAACCCTGTTTGCATGAATTAAGGAAGAAATTTTCGTCTGGTGCAAGCACCAGGCAAACCTCCACCATCAAACTGGGAAGAGGGTCATTACTAGTAGTGGGGGTCGGGAGGGTCCTGAAAAGAGCCATATGTTCTTTCCTTGATGTTCTTCAACCTCCTACTTGTATTAATGATCTTTGTTGCGTATTGAATAGAATGAGTATTTAGATTGTCACGCTGAGAGACTACTGCATCCAAAGTACACTCAAAGTACACTCGTGGCATGACCATAACTATTGCTGTATCTGAGCAATTGGGGTGTGTGGACTGGCTGCGGACAGCGACAGTGTACACCAAGCAGACAACAGGTTGCCCGCGATGAGACTGAGGAGCCTCTGATACCCTTCCCTGCACGTTCTCTCTCTCGCTTCAGCCTGCAATTAGGCAAGGTCAGCGCTGCATGCAGCTGCTGGCGGATGCACTCACACTGGACAGACTGGACTGGACTGGACTGGGCGCTGCCACGCCTGTGTGCCCCCCCAAGGGCTAGAGGGGTCTACTCCCTGGCGTACATATTACAAGGTCGCTAGGAGCAAATGAGGCATTACTGCGAGTTCGTCATTGACGTGCTCAAATACAGCTATATCTGAACTGACAACAGGATCAAATACTCCTCCAACTGACTCAACCGACCTCCAGCTCACAATGCTGCATAAATCTGGCACTGCATAAATCTGGCGTGACAAGATTAAGTTTTTTACTCTACACTGAGGCCAAGCTTACTGAAGGGTAGTTCAGTTGTAAAGCTTGTAAACCTTGAAGGGTAGTTCAGTATGACATAGATGGCCAGTGCAGTAAGTAAGTTAAAGGCGATGCACGGGATGACTCTTCTTAGCTCATGCAGTATAGCTTTAAGTCTGTCAAGTTTTTTTATGTGTCTGAGACTCTCCTCTCGGAAAGGGCCACAGGAAATTAGAAGAAGCACCAGGGCAGCTTCAGGCGTCGCTTTCTGTTTTGTTCTTCATCAATTGTACAATACTGAGGCCTGTCATCCACAGAAAGCCTGTCTTGCTTTCATAGCTTCTTCTTTGGTGCTTTCTCCTTCAAAGAGAAGCAACATGTTTCTCAAACTCTACTCTTTCTTGCACCTGGAGCAGATGAGCTAGACCAAATGCTCCTTGCTATCTAGACCAGATGCTAGGTCTATACTGCCAGCTATCAAACAAAATGGCTATTTGATTAACATTCAGGCTTTACATACTAAGCGCTGGGATGTGCACCTCGTTGAAGTCAAATATCATGATACGACCAGAGAAACCATTGGCCCGATCGGCGAGCAAATAGAGCGGCGCAACTAATCCCAGACACATCAACTCAAGCCTGCTTGAACTGAAATCAATTGTTGAATGCAGTCCGGCAAATCAAGCAAGAATTGGCTCGCAAAGAATGCATGGGAATGGGCGAAGACTCCTCCAGGCAACCACTAAATTACATATCAACAATTACAAGCTATGTCACGTGTCCCTGCTTGGTGTGAGGAGCAGCCCCTCTGCTGCCCATATCAGCTCAGGTGCCTGCGCTGCTGCTCTTGCTCTGGAGCTGGACACATTCCACACCCAAGGAGCGTGGGCGCGTGCGCGGCTCCCTCTGCCACCCACCTCACGCGCTTAGCTCACAAGCGTGAGATTTGCAGGGCCCTGCCATGACTGTCCGCTGCCACCTGCCAACACCAGCGGCTGCTGCCTGCACCCGCCACCCAGCCCCCCGCGCTGTTTGCAGCGTGCGTGCTGGAAGGCCAGCGGCAGGCTGTCAGCGCAAACCGCCTCTGAGCCGCTGGCACCATCGCTTTGCTCGAGGCTGCTGAAGTACTCTAGGGCAGCGAGCTGAGCGCCGTTGCACCCCGGCTTGCTGCCGCTGCTACTGCCGCTGCCGCGCAGGGTGATGGGCTGACTGGGTGTTGGGGCAGGGGCAGCGACTGCATTGAGGGCTGGCAGGGAGGAGGCGGTGAGGGAGGCCGGCTTGAGGGGGGCAATGCGCCGCCGTTCCAGCCTGCTGCCTATAGTCTGGCCGGCAATGGCGGTGGCAATGCTGAAAAGGATCGCGAACTTCGGCATGATCACGGCCTGTGCATGATGACAGACGGAAGGGGGGTTGGAAGTTTGAGGGTGACTGACGCAGGTCATTGCTTTGCTCAGGCTGCGAGCGTGTGCAGGCCTTCGCGACCAGGCGCCACCAGCGTGCAAGCAGACCCACAGCCCTGCCCTTGTGACCAAGAGTCCTTGCATTCAGACTGAAGAAGTGGTGCTGAGCAAGGCACCCACCCTTCACCCTCTATGGCGTACACATTGGGAACACACTGGGCAAGTGGCGGCAGGCAAGCTGCGCCGTGGCAGGTGATACGCTGCTGCGCGCATGCCGGAGGCGGCGGATGACCCAGCACCCACCCACGCTCTCAGAAACGCAAGACAGATCACGCAGCATGCCTCCCACCTTGCGCAGCATGGCGATGAACGGTATGCTGGCGTGCACTGCCAGGAACCAGTGGCCGCTGAACTTCTCGCAGTGCTCGCGCCACATGCCGCAGGGCACGTTGACCGCCATGGACGTGGCCCCTACCGCAGCCAGCTTTGCAGGTAGCGCCTGGGGCCGCAGCAGGCGCACGGGCTGCGTGCTGGCCAGCATGGCGCGGGCCTTGATGATGGGGGCAGGGCACTGCTCAGGTGAGGGGCGACAGAAAAGGAGGGGGTAAGGTCAGTGTGGATGTGCAAGGCGGATGCGGCACAGGCGAGGCAGGACAGGAAGACTGCAAGCATCCAAAAACCTTGCCAGTCTCGCCATCCAATTGCTCATATGAGGTGATGTCTTATGCAGCAAAGCGGTGGGGCATAAGCTTGAGGGTACATACAAGGCCGCAAGCATGGGTCAGACGCATGCATGCCTGCCCCAGCTTGCCCCATGCCCTCTCTCCACTGCACCCAGGGCAAAACAAAAAAAGAAACTGCAGTGCCCACACGGCCTTGCCAGCGGAGGGGCATACACGTTTCTTTGCCCACCTGCAGGTGGCCCTTGGCATTGAAGATCACAGGCGCTGCCGGTCCCAGCAGCTTGCGCAACGGGCATTGCCCACCACCACCGGCGGATGGCGTGCCACTGCCCTTCTGCTGCAGCATTGCACGGGAGCCTGGGCCCTTAGGCCTGGCCGAGCTGCCCTGCCTGCTGCTTGGCGGCTTGCCACCACTGCCGCTGCCAGGGGGCTTGCGTGAAGTGCGTGGCTTGCCTTGGGGCTCCTGCTGCGCCAGCGCCCTGGCTAGCATCTTCCCAAAGTCAGGCTGCAGGTTGGGCAGACATGGCACATGAGCTCAGTGTTGGCACTCTTTACTATCCCAACCAGCGCAGCAGCAGGCATGCTATACAAGCAGACAAGCTTCCTACAATGCCAAAGGCATGCAAGCAGTTCCACACTTTTGGGTTCTTAGGCGCAGTGCCCAAATTTTTGTAGATGGGTAGTAGCCAAGGAATTACATGAGAAGTTAGGGCAAGCCGTGTAGGCGCTGCAGTGCTTCCCCATGCTGTTAGTGCACCATGACGTCGTGAATAACCGCGCTTACTTCACCCCAGGCCCCAGGTGCAATATACATTCAATTGTATGTTGGCATACATGCATGAACGTGTAATAGCCACGTGCACAAGTGGCCACGACTGTGAGCGCGCATGAATGCACGCTTACGTACGTGCATGCATGTTTTGACTATACGGGCACGCCCGCTTGTGCATGTGCGTGGGCATTGCATGGTGTGTTCAAGACTGACACAGCAGCGCAGAAATGGTGCGCAGAGGGGGGTAAGTGTGCTGTAATGGGCTGTTCGTTATACCGAGGGACCAGCCCTTGCCAGACTCTGCGGTCGTTTTACAACACCGTGCTCTTACCAGGTTACGGCCGAAGGACATGCTGAGCGTGGCAAACGGAGCTGCTGTTGCTGCTGCTGTTCCGGCTTGGGGGTGTAGCGCACGAGCTGCGGCACTGCTGCACGGCACATTGTACGCCTGCTGCACACCCCCGCTGCCAGCTCTCCTTGCGCGCTGCGGTAACTCCGGCACACCACCAATGATCACAGCACATGATGTGGGGCTCGGCTCCTGCAGTACCGGGGGCTGCGTGCTGTGGGTGGGAGGGCTCACCACCGGGACGGGAGAACGGTTCTGAAGGGGGCAGACCCCGCGAGGGCCGTGAAAAGCCCGGAACGTGAGTTCATAGCTCTCATAGTCCTCTAGTACAGGCCTCCTGCCGCTACACCCCGTCTCGACGCCGGACGCCGCTGGCACGGTGGGGTTCACGGCGATACTCTTGGCGTACTCGGCACCATTGCGCCTCGCCAGCTCCCCCAAGAAAGGGCACCGACAGATGGCATGGGCCAGAATGGGCTCCATATCTTATTTATATATTAGCTGCGAATGCTCGGATTAGTCATGAGGTCCGGGCAAAAAATAGTGGTTGAAGTGAAGGAGCTTTGCAATTGGCCTGCTTCTTCTAGCCAGCTTGGTGATCCATATTGTACAAGGCTTAAGCAGCACACAACCTATTGTACAAGCAGCTGCCCAGGTGCAGAGAGTTCACTGCAAAGCCCTTAAAAACACTGTGGCATTGGGGACAAGTCCCGCAGTGCGCAGCGTTTCTGAGAGATCGCTGTATGCTTTCGCTGGGAAGGCGGTGCGCACTTCAAAAGGCCCAAGCCTGCAAGGAAGACAGAAGCAAACATCATGGATGGGCAAGGAAGCAAGTGCAACGCTAGATCTCAGCTTGGCATAAAAAGAGGGGGACAGAATCCCAACAGGTGCAACCCATGCATGCCTTAGGGTGCACGTCTAGTTCTGGGACATCTAAGAGACCTTGCACCTATGGAGATCACGATACGTGTTGAACAGGTGAAAAAAGGCGCAACACTTGAACAGCAAGCCTTCTGCGCGAGCCGTGTGATGCCCCAAATGAATGGCCCTCCACACATAGCAAAGTAGAAAATAACAGGAGGCTAGTTTGGTGGCACATGGTAAATCGAGAAGGTGGCGCACTCACTTGACGCCTTGCTGCTTCGACCGGTGTGCATTGATGCACTTGTGTAAAGTGCCAATGGTGTCATCAAAGTTTAATCTTATGATCATCTTCTGCCCATCTTCACCCTTGACCTGCACGCGCGGGCGTGTGTGCGTGTGTGCGTGCCCACTTTCAGAGCATACATATACATGCTGACAAGAGTGCTCAAAGCTGCAGCCTAAGCCAGACAACTTCTTGAAAGCACGTCCTCACAACACCTGCTCTGCCTCAGGCAAGTTCAACCAGCTCTCTCTCTTAAAGCTGCATGCTGGCATGGGTTGGATCAGTGCCCCCCCTTGCACGTGAGCACCAGTCTCTGACACGGGGTTGCATGCATGACTTGCAGGGCAAGGCTTGCCAACTTCCCTACCTGCAGTGTCGTGATCTCAGGCTTGTCAGCCGTCACTCCTGCGTCGCTTCCGCCAATGCCATTGGCAGGTGCCGCCTTAAATGCTTGCAGTCTTGCAGCTGACACCTCCCTGCAGTTACAGGTGCATGATAGCAATTGCCGCCTGTGTGCACAACTCATTTGCATCCCCGTCGCAATTGCACGTGCACACAGGCTTGCTCTTCTCTGAGACGCAACAGGCTTACAAATCATCAGTCGCAGACCCAACATGCTGACCAGAAGGCATGACGGAGCACTTGACTTGATCATGAGCAGCAGCAGCAGCAGCAGCAGCATACCGCGAGGGAGGAGGTAGCACAGGGCCCACGTGATTCCGCTGGCTGGTGCTGAGCAAGGCATCTGCTGGGGAGGGGATCAACGCCACCTTGCCGGACTCAGCCCCGCCCTGCCCGGCGCCCTTCATCAGGCCCCCTATGCCACCTCGGACGTCCACCACCTTGCCGTTCCTGCAGGGACATCAGTTGAGGTCAACAAAGGCCAGGGCGCACGGCGGGAGCCGCTTGAACAGGCCTGAAGTGCACGCCACCCTCACCGTGTGCACGTGCAGCTCAAGCACAGGTTGCTGCTGCATGCACACAGGGCTAGGCATGCAAACCCTTGGTGAGGGTAGCTTGGGCAGGGCCATGGGTGCACCCTTATTGCTCAGAGGAGGCTGGGCAGGGCCATGGGTGCACCCTTAGCTCAGAGGAGCCTGGGCAGGGCCAGGCATGCGCCTGGCGTGCACCTCTTAGAAAGAGATGAGGTTAATGGCAGGCACTGATACTTGGGGCGATGGTGCCTCCAGCGATCAGCCACTTGCGGAGCAAAGCTGTGGACCGGGTATCCACAAGGCACCAAGTCCAGTATGCCTGCCCTGCAGCTGGGGACTCCGTTTTGGTCGGGCCCCGCTCTACGATTGCAATCACTGCTGGATAACTCTGCGAATGAGCATGGCACTGCGCAGGTGCTCACAGGCACAAGGTTCAATACAAAGCGCAGGTCACACTCTAGAGCCGCCGCTTGCCCTGCCTTGCCTAAGTGAAGGCCCGTTTCGATCTTCACAAGACCATACACAGGGCCTTCCCCTGCTCTCATGCAAGTCCTCTCTCTCTCTCTCACACACACACACACGTACACATACACATTCACAGCTACCAGGTGCGACTCCACACACACTAGCAGGTGAGAGCCGTTCATAGAACTCATGCTGCAATCCGCTCTGGATGTCCCAGCCCCGTACACCTGCTGGATGAGCTGCAGCAGCTGCGGCAAACATCGGCGCCCTTATCTGTCACGCCTCCCAGCATTGCACCACGCACTCCAGATGCACACACACACACACACATACTTGATCACAGAGACGGGGAGCTTGGCCAGGAACTTGTCGCGCGTCATGGGCGGAGCCTCCCCAGAATCCAGGTCATGGAAGCTGTGCACGTTGCTCCCTCTGGCTCCTCCCTTGCCCCCCCCATTGCTGCTGTACACATGGTGGTCCACAGGGCCTAGGGCGCTCTTGTAGCTCTCACGCGTGCGGTCGATGACCTGCAAGGGCCAGGGTGGCAGCCACAGCGCAACCTTGTGCAAAAAGGTCAGGGAGGGCTCCGAGGCGCGTCATTGGGGAGGCGCTCCATTGATGGGGCACCCTTAGACATTAACAGAAGCGGGGCGGGAGGAAGAGGGCGTGGCGTGCATTCCTGCTGTTGGACACCTGTCCAGGTCAATCCACACCTGCGGGAGCATTCTCATTGTGTACTCTGACTGGATTCTAGCCCAAGGCCTGCCCCATTCAACAAGTTGCGTGAGGCCTCAGCAGGGCCCGGCTACTTCGGCAAGCCACTCAACATTGCAGGAAGGCATGCGCACCCTCTGCTGTGGTCCCCTCATTACACCTCATATGCGAGTTCTTCTGCCAGCAAGAACTGGCAAAACAACTCATATTACAGCTCATATGCGAGTTCTCCTGCCAGCCCTGCAATCCTACTGCAGCATCTGGAGTCCCTGAAGACCTTGCCACTCCACTCCTTGCAGTCCCTGCCAGAGCAGCCCCTGCCACTTCCAGCCCTGCAGTCCCTGCCACCGCTGTCCCTGCTGCTCCCCGCCAGCTGTGCACGGTCACCTTGATGGGGATACCATCCGGGAACTCGTGCTTGAGCGGGCCTGGGAAGAAGCCATCCAGCATGTCCCTTAGGATCATGGCCACCGCTGGGTCGCTGAAGGGGCGAGCAGGGCTCCGGTGGAGCTGCGCACAAGCAGAGGTGCAGAGTGGCCTCTGTTGCTGTCACCGTGCGGGCGCACGGCCTGGCAGTGCTGCAGCCATGAAGTTGGAGGTACCAGGTCGCATGGCCCCAGTGGAGCTACAGGCCGGGGGGGAGGAGGGAACTGAAAAGCTTCTTCAGCGCGAGCAAGAGGCGGGTGCATGCAAGCTAGGGGGACCAAAAGGCAGCCGCCTGCCTTAAGCTGAACAGCCTGCCCCTGCTTGTGCTTCATCAATACTGATCATTCCAGGCGTCATGCCTGTCACAAACAGCCGCACAGACGGCGCGGGACGGCGGCACAGACTGCGCACATGGTAGCTGCACAGACAACATGTGGCGGCAGCACAGACCACACACATGGCAGCCGCACAGACGACACGTGGCAGCAGCACAGACCGCACACATGGCAGCTGCACAGACAGCGCATGGCGGCGGTACAGACCGCAAACATGGCATCCGCACAGACGGCGTGTGACGGCAGCACAGACCGCATACATGGCAGCCGCACAGACGACATGTGGCGGCAGCACAGACCGCGCATACGGTAGTCGCACAGACGGCGTGTGACGGCAGCACAGACCGCGCACATAGCAGCCGCTCAGACGACACATGGCGGCAGCACAGACCGCGCATACAGTAGCCGCACAGACAGCGCGGGACAGCAGCACAGACCGGGCACATGGCAGCCGCACAGACGGCACAGAGTGGCAGCACAGACAGCGCATGGCGGCAGCGCAGACCGCGCGCAGCAACAGCACAGATCACCCACAATGGCGGCACACACCGCGCATGGCAGCAGCAGCTCACCTGCAGGCCATCCTCAAAGATGGTGCACCTCACAGGCTCAGGCGTCTGCAGTACACACCCCAGAGGCAGCCCCTTGCCAGGCACCATCTGGCCACAGCCATCCCCTGCCAGCTGTGGGGCAGAAAGCATCCACAGGCTTAGAGCGATCACTGTTGTCATGAGAGCACGTCATGACACACGCCTGCTGCAACCACACTGCACGGTGCTTAATTTGGATGCGTCCATGCCTGCTTGACATGTCAGTTCCTTGCATAAATGTCTTGCAAAAACTGTTAGCTGCTTGAGAGGAGCAGATCCTCCATTTCCTTGTGCTGTTGACTCATGAAGTATGGCTTGTCCCTAGCTGCTTCAGCGTGCTGCTGCGTGCCGGGTCACACGCCTGCACAGTGCTGCAGCGCTCCACCCACCCTCTTGGCATGGGCTTGCATACTGCTTGTATGACAGAACAAATTTTTGTGAATGTCTGACAAAAACATGCATCGTGCATGCTATTTGTGAAGCAGTTGCACGCTTAAGCTTGCCAAGCCTGCAAAGTGTGGAAAGCATCACACGCTTTTGTGTCCAACACACCCTTCACTTCCTGCATCTGGGTGCATGTATGTGCAGGCCCAGGTTGGCAGCTACCAAAAAGGGCAGGTAACCACCACAAAATTCCAGACCGTCCCACTGATCCAGCATGCAAGTTTGTTCAAAAGCACGGCCCGCTTCCGCACCTGGTTGAGCTCCGCCACGCGTGCAAGAAGGTCAGCCAATCGGAAAGGCAGCCCAGCCTTGCTGCCCAGGCCCTCTGAGCCTTGGCCGTGGCCATGCATGCGCGCCCCGCCCTGGGAACCAGTAGCAGCAGCAGCAGCAGCAGCAGCATGGCTGCTGCCACAGCCGCCGCCCCCGGCAGTGGTCGTGACCCGACTTGCGGGTCGCAGTGCTGCACTGCCCGCACCACCAGTCCCCCCCTCGTCCCCTGCACACAGCCGCTCCTGCGGCGGGCCGGAGTGCGCACCCATGCTGCCGCTGCAGCTGCTATTTGCCCCTAAGGCCACTCTGGACTGCTGCCTGGCAGCTGCAGCTGCCGCCCCCGCGGCAGCGGCTTCTGCCAGCTCCTGTAGCTCCCCCTCCTCCCCCTCCCCATCGTCACGGCTCGTCTGCATGCTGGTGTGCACTGATGAGGCGCCACCGACAACATGCCTGGGCGCTGGCGGCTGTGCCCATAGCCCGTCCCCTCCACCGAGGCTCCCATAGCCACCCCCTCCGTGTTTGCCTGCTCACCACAAAGCAAAGGAGGTAGTGTAGAGACGGCAAGTGGGATGGTGCACGTGCGCAGATGGGTGTTGCTACACAAAAACATTCTTCAGCCACAGCCTATGTGCTGGCCGGCATTGACTTAAGGCCCTGTGTGACAGAGCGGATGCTGCTTGGGAAGGACTCATACAGTGTGAGGCAGTTGGCGGGTGGCACTTGACTTGCCCCCACACCTCTCTTCAGATGCCGTGTCTGTGCCAGTCCGTTTGATGCACAGTGAATATGGCAAGATGGGTGTGGTAAGCAGGTTTGTTTTGGCGCACACATGCAAATGTGGTGCACATTGCCACACATAAGAATGTAAACAAACAGGCAAGCAACTTGTTGGCGGGCAGCACCATTCAGCAGAGGCACCCGGCTTGCTGACATTCCTGCAGCACTGAGGGTGGCTAGGGCCTGCTCACGCCACGCTAGGGCCTGCTCATGTCATGATTCGAGACCAAAACAAGGGCTGCTTCTGCCCAACACACCCAGCTGTCAATCTCCTGCGCAAGGCAAAGATAGGTGGCTATCCCACCCATGTCTCAAGCAGGCGGCCCTACACTGGCGCATGTGAAGGCACAGCACAAGACAGGACAGGAGACCTCTGTCATCAAGCTCCACTCACTTGCGCTGGTGCCGCATGACCTCATCACAGCTGCTTTGGGGCCACTGCCACCACTGCCACTGCTACACGCCTCCAACCCCGCATGGTTGCCACTGCCGCTGCTACTGCTGCTGCAGGGCTGGTCCTGGGGCACAGGCTGTGCGGTATTTGATTTGGGTGCCGGCTGAGCAACGCCAGCTGCACTGCTGCCAGCCCCATTGCTGCTGCTGCTGCTGGGTTGGTCAAGCTTTGAAGGGGCAACGGGCTTGGGCGGAAGGGCGGTTGCTGTGCAGCCGGTTGGGTGCGAGGCTGTCTCTCCGTGGTGCTGCTGTTGGTCGCCCACCCAGATCATACCATACTCAGCCAAGAACTGTTTCATCTCTGCCACCTGGGCAGATGGAAATCAGGCAGAGATGGAAGGTTTGCCTTCAAAACCAAAGGCTTTACCTTCCATCATGTGGGTATTGGCTAGATAGGGAGTAATGGACGGTGACTGCCTGTGCACAAATTTGCAAACCATATCACACCTGCCCTGGTATCCAGCAGCTGCGTAACAACGAATTGGGCAGCAGGCATGGTATCTTGGAAGGGCAGGCAAGGCAGACCCATTAAACGTGCACTGATGGATGGTGTGCTGAGATCTTTACAATGTGTGCATGCAGTTTGCTGGATCGATCAAGGTCTGGCCAGGTGCTGGTGTGCGCACCTGTGGCGACAGGGAAAAAGGACCAAGGCAAGGGAACAAAGCAGGCACATCCACCTGGCGCCATGCGTAGCGCTCCTGGCTGCGCAGTCGGCTGTTCTCTGCCCGCAGGTGCTGTATTGCCGGCCCATCTTCGGCAGGACTATCTACAGATGCCACGGCATGCCGCGCAATCTCTTCCTCAGCCACCCTCAGCTGCAATTGTTGGCAGCAGCAGGGGTTTCAATCAGGGAGGAGTGTTCCGCCATTTCACTTTCCAGGTTTATGGAATTCCAATTTTGTTCAACTCCATCCTAAAGAGGGCTCACAACCTGAGCCAGCTGAGGCAAACGCAAGAGTATGGACAAGGAGGGTGAAGGTCATGCAAGTAACTTTGTTTTGTGCCTGAGGGTCAAAGCCCATGTTCAGCAGCACTAGTTTGGCCAGGGCCCAGAGCATACACCATGGCCACCCTCAGTGTGGGACACGTACAACCAAAGAAGGATACGCAACTCTCATGTCACAGTGAAGTGACAAAGGTCAAGGAAAATAGAAGGGGATCATGTTAATCAATCGAAGACTCTTTGCGGCACAACAGTATCAAGTACTCGCTGATAATCAACTCGACTGCATCACTCGAGACACAAATCTTTAAAGCAAGATTTTTCCAAAAGGCAAAGCAACGTACACTGGGGCACAAGCTGCCACTTCAAGAGCACAAAGTAAATCCATAAAGCACTGTTGGGGAGGGTTCTATTAGGACGCTGTGGCGGTCCAAGGCTACTGCCTGCCTCTCACCTTGCTTTTCAGCGCCTCGTTTTCAATCTGGGAACGGGAAAGCTGGGATGTGCTCTCCCTCAGACTTTTCTCCAATGCAGACAAACGCTTGGCCATGGAGGCTATGAGGTCACCATCATCAATACCTTGCCTCTTCTTGTCCTCTCTGGGGTTCCCCCCACTGGCACGCTGGTTCGCCTAGGGAAGGTTAGCAGTTGCAAGGCTGTGTGGTGTTAGGGATCGAACGATTCAGCGCTCTGACCATATCTAACCGCAGGCAGGGGAATGCCCTGGCTACCTAATAGATGTGGGCCAGATATTGCTGACAAAGGTCGGCAAGGATCAGCAGAACTGGTACTCACCGGGACACCTCCACTTGGAGGATCTTTGCGTAACCCTGCCAGCACGTTCCGCTGCATGACATCCTCAACATGCATAGGTGCTAGACCTGTGCGTGGATACATAGCGTCATGCCCTTCAGCTAAAACTTGCTAAGGGTTTGCATTGGCACAAAATTACAAATGTCAAGGCATACCACTAAATGTCTTGGATATGAGTGTCATACTTGCCCACAAGTATGTATGCATGTGATCTTCTGTGTACGCATGAGTATGTGCGCGTACGCACATGCTCGTGTGTGTTTGTGATACTGATACGTTCGTGTGTATAAATATGTGCCTGTGACCTTTCAAGTGTGTGTGTTGCATGCATGTGTGTATGCGTGTGCATGGATGTGCGTGCATGTATGCACGCATACATGTTTATGCATTTGTATGAGTGTACATGTATACCTGTGCGTGTTTGCGTGTGCATACACATGTGTGCATGTGCGTGGACACGTTCAAGGGCGCTTGTTGGTTTCAATGAATTGCAGCAAATAGCAGCAGGACTGTGTGCTTGTGTGTGTTTGTGTGTGTGTGTGTGTGTTAGTGCGTGTTTGTGTTTGTGTGTGTGTTTTTGTGCGCGCGTGTGCGTACATGCGCGCGTATGTGTGTGTTTGCGTGGGTA
>LKMJ01002393.1_pt1 | contig 17216 bp, 8 predicted proteins | sample 643391 | NCBI WGS metagenome assembly LKMJ01 (sample SAMN04112250, study PRJNA286221) | soda lake metagenome | biome: soda lake; feature: Kulunda Steppe; material: water; isolation source: sample PL-Br10 brine of Picturesque Lake | place: Russia: Kulunda steppe | collected 2010-07
CCCGATGGCGGCCTGCACGGGCACATCGAACAGCTGCCGCGGGATCAGCTCCTTGAGCTTCTCCGTCATCGCCTTGCCGAAGGCGTAGGCTTCGTCGCGGTGGACGATGGAGCTGAAGGCGTCGACAGGCTCGCCGTTGAGCAGCAGGTCGACGCGGACCAGGTCGGCCTCGAGGTACTCCCCCACCTCATAGTCGAGGGAGGCGTAGCCGCGGGTGCGCGATTTCAGCTGATCGAAGAAGTCGGTGATGATGCCCGCGAGCGGCAGGGCGTAGCGCAGCTCCACCCGCTCCTCGGTGAGGTAGTCCATGGCGATCATGGTCCCGCGCCGGCCCTCGCACAGCTGCATCACCGGCCCGACGTAGGCCGTCGGGGTGAGGATCATCGCGTTGACCGTGGGCTCGTGGACGTGCGCGATCTGGTTGGGCTCGGGCAGATCCTGGGGGTTGGCGACCTCGATGACCTTCGGCTCGCCCGTGTCCCCGTCGGTGACCCCCTCCAGGGTGACGCGGTAGCGCACGCTCGGAGCCGTGGTGACCAGGGGGATGTCGAACTCCCGATCGAGCCGCTCGGTGACGATCTCGAGGTGGAGCAGCCCGAGGAACCCGCAGCGGAACCCGAACCCGAGCGCCGCGGAGGTCTCCGGCTCGTAGCTGAAGGAGGCGTCGTTGAGGCGGAGTTTGTCGAGGGCGTCGCGCAGCTGGGGGAAGTCGTCGCTGTCCACCGGATACAGCCCGGAGAACACCATCGGCAGAGGCTCGCGGTAGCCGGACAGCGCCGGCACCGTGCGCGCGCCGCGACCCGCCAGGGTGATGGTGTCGCCCACCTTGGCCTCGCTGACCTCCTTGATGGCCGCTGACAGCACGCCCACCTCGCCGACACCGAGCGCGTCGATGGGCGTCTCCTCGGGCGCGTGCACGGCGAGGTCGTCGATCTCCCCCTCGAAGCCCGTGGCCAGCAGATGGATGCGGTCACCCGGGGTGAGCCGACCGTCGACCACGCGGAAGTAGACGAGCGTGCCGCGGTAGGTGTCGTAGATCGAGTCGAAGATCAGCGCACGCGTCGGCCCGTTCGGGTCACCGGCCGGTGGGGGGACGCGGTCGACGATGGCATCCATCACCGCGTCCACGCCCTCACCCGTCTTCGCGGAGATGCGCAGGACATCCTCGGCCTCGCCGCCGATGATCGCGGCGATCTCCGCGGCGACCTCGTCCGGGCGTGCAGCGGGCAGGTCGATCTTGTTCAGGACCGGGATGATCTCCAGGTCCGCCTCGAGCGCCAGGTAGAGGTTGGCGATCGTCTGGGCCTCCATGCCCTGGGCGGCGTCGACCAGCAGCACCGCGCCCTCGCAGGCGTTCAGCGCCCGGGACACCTCGTAGGAGAAGTCGACGTGGCCAGGGGTGTCGATCAGGTTGAGCAGGTACTCATCGGCGGCGTCGCCCAGGGGCTTGTAGGGCAGGCGCGCGGTCTGCGCCTTGATGGTGATGCCCCGCTCGCGCTCGATGTCCATCTTGTCGAGGTACTGCGCACGCATGTGCCGTTCGTCCACGAGCTCGGTCAGCTGCAGCATCCGGTCGGCCAGGGTCGACTTGCCGTGGTCGACGTGGGCCACGATGCAGAAGTTGCGGATGCGCTCGGTGCGGTAGGTCACGGCGGTGATGGGCCTTCGATCGGCGACCGTTCGGTGGGGCAACGGTGGGACAACGATGGGGCAACGATGGGGCAACGGTGGGGCAAGGGTGGGGCGAGGCTGACAGCGGGGTGCGTGCAGCGGTCTCGGGGGCGGGCCGTCACGGCACCGGGTGTGCAGCGGGGGCGTGGCGCCTTGCTGGAGGGCGGAGCAGTGCGCGGCCCGACCTCGACGGATCCCGGCGGCGACCGGGTTCGCGTGGAACCAGGGATGACGTGCGCAACATCGGCAGCGTACCGACCCTGTCTGCCCGCCCTCCGGTGGACCGCCGGGTCGCAACGACGGTGGTACCCACATCGAGGGAGGAGCGTGCCGTGCGGGGGCTGCTGTTCGAGGGGCCCGGCGAGGTGGTCTTCGCCGACGGTCGCCCGCAACCGCGTATCGAGCCTCCCGGTGACGCGGTGATCGCCGTCGAGGCGGCAGGGTCGTGCGGTTGCGACCTGCACCCCTACCTTGGCGCCGAACCGGCCGGCTCGGGGGGTGGTGCCGGGCCACGAGGCCGTCGGACGGGTGCTCGAGGTGGGCGGTTCGGTCACCCGCTACCGGCCCGGCGACCCCGTGCTGGTGCCCGTCAGTAGCTCCTGCGATCGCTGCGGGCCCTGCGCACGAGGAGTCACGGCACGTCGCGAGCAGGGCCAGCTGTGCGGCTGGGGCCCACCGATCGCGCCCGCAGGCGGCCTCGACGGCGCCCGGGAGGAGGGCGCGGTCAAGATGGTGCTGCGCCCCTGATGCGGCACGTCCGGGTGCCCTGATCCGGCACGTCCGGGTCCCCGGACCCGGCACGTCCGGGTGCCGGGACCCGGCACACTGCGCTGCTGGTCCTACACGTCGGCCACCACCGGACGTTCGAGCACCACCAGCAGTTCGCGCACCGCTTCCACCTCGAGTTCCTGACCGAGGTCGGCGATCAGCTCGCCACCGTCCACCCGGACCCGCAGCACCCCGGCAGCCGCCGCCTCCTCCACCGCCTGCACGCACCGCTCGGCGTCGAGGGTCCGGGGTACCCGCAACCGGCTCCCCGCCGAGTAGCGCACCGCATCCACCGGCTGCACCAGGCCCGTGAACAGCGCGCTGGGTGCCTGGTTGTAGTCGGCGACCTCGGTCCTGACCCGGTGGGCCAGGACAGCGCCCAGCGCCATCGTGCCGCGCAGGTCGTCGACCTCGGCGCGGGACAGCTCGTGCCCGGCGCGGCTGACGTCGCGGATCAGCATCCCGGAGCCTCCTGGAGGGGCGGACAGGCGGTTGTCGTCGGGTCGGGCGACGCGGTACGGTAGCGACCCGTCGTCCGCACGCGGTCCACTCGTCGTGGTGCACTTGTCGTGTCCGGGCCCCTCCGCTTCACACCGGCGTTCCCACGCGCGGCAACCCACGAGGACCGAAGCTCGCATGGCCAACATCGCCTCACAGATCAAGCGCAACCGTCAGAACGAGACGCGGCGTGACCGCAACCGCCAGGTGCGCTCCAAGCTGAAGACCGACGTCCGCGCGTTCCACGCTGCTGCAGCGACCGGGGACAAGGATGCGGCGACCTCGGCCTACCGGGTCGCTGCCCGGGCCCTCGACAAGGCCGCCAGCAAGGGCATCGTCCACCGCAACACCGCGGCGAACCGTAAGTCTGGGATGGCCAAGCAGCTCGCCGCACTGTGAGCACCGGGGGCGGCGACGCTGCCCCGCCCCGGAGCGCGCCAGGTCGTGACGGTCGACCGGGTCCACGATCGTGCACGCCTGCTGCTGTTCGCCTCGCAGGGTCCGTCGACCTAGGGTCAGAGGTTCCAACGACTCGACGATGAGGCGTGGCCCGTGAGCCAGACCGACCCCGCGGTAGCACGGATCCTGACGGCCCTGGCGGGCCATGACCATCCGCGGTCGACGTTGCTCCGCGACCTCGGCGAAGCGGTGCTGCGACGGGCTCCCGACCATCTGCTCGACCAGCCGGTCGACGCGCTGGTCGACCGCCTGGCCGCGCTGTTCGATCGGCTCGATGCTCGCGACCCCGAACAGCTGCGGATCACCCTCACACGCGACGACCACGCACCCGACGAGGGACTGCTGGAGGTCATCTGGCGTGATCGGCCCTTCCTGCTGTCGACGATCCAGTCGCAGCTCGGTGCCGCCGGCGTCCAGGTCCGGGCAACCTTCCATCCCATCATCGGGATGGAACGTGACGACACCGGTGCCATCGCGGCGATCCGCCCCGCGCGCACGGCCAGCTCCCGCGTCTCGATCGTGCAGCTGCACCTCGCCGACCTCCCGCCGGCCCTGCCGCTGGCGGCGGATGGCCGCGACGCCACCGACCCGCTGCTGGCTGCGCTGTCAGCCGCGCTCGCTGACGTTGCCACGGTCACCGACGACCATGTGACGATGCGTTCCGAGGTCGAGTCGGCGATCGCCGCCCTGGCGACCCCGGACGCACGCGACAACGAGGTGGCCGCCTGGTTGTCGTGGTTGCTCGACGACAACCTGCTGCTGCTCGGGACCCAGTCCCGCACCCGCGGGGGCAACACCGACGAGGGGCGAGACGGCGCGGGACTGCTGCGCGACCACGCCCGCCGCAACCGTCTGCTGGCGCGGCTGGGTGCGGCCACCAGCTGCGCCGACCTCCCCCGGCTGAAGGTGTCGCGCACCCGCGAGCGGTGCCCGATCCAGCGCCAGGCGCCCATGGAGGTGGTCGATGTCGCCCTGCCCGACGGCAGCGGTTTCCGCCTCCTCGGCCTGCTGACCCGCAAGGGCATCGCCGAGCCGGTGCGCACCACCCCGGTCCTGCGACGTCGGGTACGGCGCACGTGCGAGCTCGAGGACGTGGTGGACGGCTCACACGACGCCATCACGATCACGACGCTGGCGCACGCCCTGCCCAAGGACGAGCTGCTGCGCGCCACGCAGGAGCGCACCCGTGAGCTGCTCATCGGGCTGTTGCAGGCCGAGCAGCACCGCAGGGTGACCGCCTTCGTCAACCCCCACCGCCCCAGCGGGACGGTGTCGGTGGTGGTGGCGCTGCCACGCGAGCGGTGGCAGCCGGAGTTGGCGCGCCGCCTCCGCACCGCGCTCATCGAACGGTTCGATGCCAGCCGCGCCGAGGTCGACACCGCCATCGACCTCCAGCGCGACGCGGTGGTGCGGTTCCTGCTGGAGCTGCGTGCACCGGACGATCCTGCGACCTTCCGCGAGCACATCCCCGCCGCCACACAGGGACTGACCGAGACGCTGGCCGGGCTGGTGCGTCCCTGGGAGGAGACGGTGCGCCAGCACCTGGCGACCCACACGGCGACCTCGACCACGGCCGCACTCGCCCGACGTATCGTGGAGCGGTTGCCGGTCAGCTACCGGGAGACCACCGACCCTGAGGAAGCGGTGGTCGACGTGCTGCTGATCGCGCGCGCGACGGACACCGAGGATGAGCTGCTGGTCACGCTGCGCCCGTCCACCGACGCCACCGCGGCGACGGTCCGGCTGCTCGCCGCCAAGAGCGGCGACACCTTGGAGCTGTCCGCGTTCCTGCCGATCCTCGAGAGCCTCGGCCTCACGATCGTGGACGAGGTGCCCCACGAACTGCAGGGCACCGAGGGACCCAAGGCCACACTGCACGACTTCGGGGTACGTGCCCGCGCACTGGACGCCGTCGCCGACGGCGGCCGCATCGCCGACGCCATCCTGGCCGCCTGGCGTGGGCACCTCGAGGTCGATCCGCTCAACCAGCTCATCGTGGTCGCCGAGCTCGCCTGGCGGGACATCTCCATCCTGCGTGCCTTCCGTCGCCTCAGGCGCCAGCTCGGCACCGCCTACACCCCGGCCTACGTGGACACGATCCTCACCGCCCACCCCCAGGCGGTGCGCGCGCTGGTGGAGCACATCCACGCGCGCTTCGACCCCGACCGGGCCCCCGACCCCGAGGCGGAGGAGCACAGCCGAGCGGCCGTGCTCGCGGAACTCGACCAGCTCCAGCGCCTCGATCACGACCGCATCCTGCGGCGGCTGCTGGAACTCGTCGATGCGACGGTACGCACCAACGCCTTTCGTGCCGATGCCCGGGCCGATGACACCGGCGAGCCCTACATCGCCCTGAAGTTCGACCCCAACCAGGTCAGTGACGCGCCCCAGCCACGTCCCTACCGGGAGATCTTCGTGCACTCCCCCCGCCTCGAGGGGGTCCACCTGCGCAGCGGCGAGGTGTCACGCGGTGGACTGCGCTGGTCGGATCGGCGCGATGACGTCCGCAACGAGGTCCTCGACCTCGTCAAGGCACAGGTGCTCAAGAACGCGGTCATCGTCCCCTCGGGTGCCAAGGGCGGGTTCGTGCTGGCGCGCGAACCCGAGGATCCCACCGCCGCCGCTGCGGAGGCGCGGCGCCAGTACGTGACCTTCATCCGGGGCCTGCTCGACGTCACCGATGACCTCGACGGCGACCGGGTGGTGCCACCACCCGGGGTGGTCCGCCACGACGGCGATGACCCCTACCTCGTCGTCGCTGCCGACCGCGGCACCGCGACCTTCTCCGACACCGCCAACGCCGTCGCCGCGCGGACCGGGTTCTGGCTCGACGACGCCTTCGCATCCGGTGGCCGGCACGGCTACGACCACAAGCGCTACGGCGTGACCGCCAAGGGCGCCTGGGTCGCGGTGACCAACCACTTCCGGGAGCTCGGTATCGACGTGTCCCGTGATCCCGTGCGCGTGGTGGGTATCGGCGACATGTCCGGCGACGTGTTCGGGAACGGGCTGCTCAGATCGCGCTCCGTGCGCCTGGTCGCCGCCTTCGACCATCGCCACGTCTTCCTCGACCCGGACCCCGATCCGGCTGCCAGCTTCGCGGAACGGGAACGGCTGTACGACCTGGCCGGCTCCACCTGGGACGACTACGACCGCGATGTGCTCTCTCGCGGCGCCATGATCGTCTCGCGCAGCGCCAAACGCATCACCGTGACCGAGGAGGTCCGCGAGCTGCTGCGCACCAAGGAGGCGGAACTCACCCCGCCCGAGCTGATCCGTGCCGTGCTGGCCGCGCCGGTGGACCTGCTGTTCGCCGGTGGTATCGGGACCTACATCCGTGGCAGCAGCGAACCCGACAGCGATCTGGGCGATCGCGCCAACGCCGATGTCCGTGTCACCGCCAGCGCTGTCCGCGCCCGGGTGATCGGCGAGGGCGCGAACCTGGCCATCACCCAACGTGCACGCGTCGAGCTCGCCCGCCGCGGCACGCTGCTCAACCAGGACGCCATCGACAACGCCGCCGGGGTCGCGACCTCCGACCAGGAGGTCAACCTCAAGATCCTGCTCCGCGCTGCGGAGGAGTCCGGCCGACTGACCCGCGAGCAGCGCAACGAGCTGCTGGAGGAGCTGGCCGACGAGGTGGTGGAGCGGGCACTCGGCGTGGTCGCCGCCAGCACCACCGCGCTCTCCCGCGAGCTGGAACGCAGTCCGCGCAGCCTGGAGGCCTACGACCTGTTGCTGCGCCGGCTGGAGGCGGGGACCGAACTCGACCGCGACGCGGAGGTGCTGCCGTCCACCAAGGAGCTGGCTGCCCGTGCGAACTCCGGTGCGGGGCTCAGCCGTCCCGAGCTGGCCACCCTGATGGCCTGGGCGAAGCGCGAACTGAAGGACGCCCTGCTGGCCTCGGACCTGCCCGACCAGCCGTTGTGCCGTCCCGCCCTCGACCGGTCCCTGCCCCCGACCGCGGTGGAGCGCTACCACGACCTGCTCCCGGGCCACCGGCTCCGGCGGGAGCTGATCACCACCGTGCTGACCAACGAACTGGTGGACCGGCTCGGGGTCACCGCGGCGTCACGGCTGGCCAGCGAAGCCGGTGTCGAGCTCACCACCGCTGCCGCCGGCCTGCAGGCCGCGATCCACATCGTCGACGCCCCGCGGTGGTGGTCGCGGCTGGACGGACTCGAGGACGCCCACGACCCGGCGCGGTTGCGTGAGCTGGAACTGCCGCTGGAGGAGCTCGTGCTGACCCTGGCGCGGGTGCTGCTGACCGACCCCACGGCACCGGACGCGTTGGAGGTAGCGCAGGAGCAGCACGACACGGCCGTCCGGCTGCTGGCAGGCCTCGATGCCCTCGGGACCGGGGCACAGCGACGTGCAAGGGCGGCCCACGCGCGCTGGCTCCTCGATGATCTGGTCGAGCCGGACCTCGCGCAGCTGCTGTCGGGTGCACGTGACCTCGCCCTCGTACCGGACATCGTGGCCGTGCGATCGCTGCTGCCCAACGATCCGGGTGAACTGCGGATCGCCGACGCACTCCTGCGGCTCTCGGAGCGGCTCGGTATCGACCGGCTCGACGAGGCCCTGCGCCGGGTCGACGCCACGAGCGGCTGGGCACGCCGCGAACGCCTCGGCCTGACCATGGATCTGCGGCGCGCCCGCCGGGCCGCGGCTGTTGCGACCCTCACCCCGGTGGCACACGCCGAGGTCGAGGTCACGACCGACCGCGCGAGCCCGGTACCCACCGACACCGCGGGGATACCGAGTGTCGCGAGCCTCGTGGATGCCTTCCTCGGCGCCCGTCAACACCACCTCGACCGGGCCCGTGCCACCGTGGCGGCCGCCGAGGGGGTGGAGACGGGCAGCCTCGACGCCCTCGGGGTGGCGGCACGTGCGATCCGTGAGACCATCGAGCGTCGCCCGCAGGTCAGCCCGACGGCGCCGCCAAGGGGTTGAACGGTCGTCCGACGCTGCGGGGCGTGGCGAGCTCGAGGACGGCGAGCTCGAGGACCAGGGCATCGGGCAGCTCGGAGCCCTTGAGGTCGAGGTCGAGGGCTGCCAGGCGGTCATGGGCCCACGCCAGCTCCCCCGGACCGAAGGCGCGCGCCTGGGTGCGGGCCTCCTCGAAGCGCCGGCCGGGGCGCATGCCAGCGTCCTTCGGGCTGGCACCGGAACGCACCTGCAGCAACTGACGGATGCGGTAGTTGAGGGCACCGGCGATCGCCAGGGGTGCCTCGCCGGCCCCCAGCGCACCATTGACGGCCGCCAGTGCCCCTCGGGGATCCCGCTCGACGACGGCGTCAGCCACGGCGAACCCCGACGCCCGACCGTGACCGGAGAGCACCGACTCGACCTGGGTCGCGGTGAGCACCGCGACGCCGGCATGGGTGGCACACACCGAGCCGACCTGGGAGGCGATGGTGGCCGGTTCCGTCCCGGCGTGGAGGCGGACCGCAGCGATCGCCGTCGCGTCCGCCTTCCGGCCGAGTCGGCGGAACTCCTCGCCCACGATGCGGTCCCATCCCCGGTCCTCCCACTCCGGTGGACGGGTGACATCGACCCGTTCCCCAGCCGCCTTGGCCAGGCGCACGATGCGCTGGATGCGACCCGTGCCCCGGGCGATCAGCACCAGGTGCGCGTCCTCGGAGGGTGCATCGAGGTACCGCTCCAGTTCGTCCTTCAGCGGGTCGGTCACCGCCTCGACACCGCGCAGCACGATGCAGGTCCTGCCGCCGAACAGCGAGGAGGTCCGCAGCTCCGGGAGTTGCTCCAGCTCACCGACGTCGTAGCGATCGACGGCAAGCTCCGCATCGTCGCGCTCGAGCGCGGCGACACGACGGTCCGCCTCCCGTGCGAGCAGGAGGTCATCGTCACCGGCGAGCAGCAACACGGACATGGGCGCAGCCTACGTGCCGGCGACGACCGGAGCCGCCGCGGCTCGCGGTGCCGGACGCGGTGCCCTCATCGGCCCGGTGTGGGGCCACCGGGTGGTGGTGGAGCGCCGGGGCCCGGTGGCCGCGGCCCGCCGGGTGCGCCGCCGTAGCCCGGCCCCGGCTGTGGAGCGGCGTAGCCCCCGTAGCCGCCGGGGGCCGTTCCGGCAGCGGAGCCCCGCCCGGCTGCCGCGGCGTCCAGGCTGCTCGCCATGTCCTGCAGGGCGGAGTGGATGCGGAACAGCACGATCAACAGCTCCGCGTACACCCGTACCGCGATGGGGCCGAGGACCAGCACCGCCACCCCGATCAGGACGTTGTCGGTGACGATCGTCACGACACCGGCAACCACCACGGCGAGCACCCCGAGCCAGAACAGCAGCTGGATCAGCACCGGTGTGACCATGCGTCGGAACCGCAGGAACTCGCCCATCCTCATCTCCTGACTCGTGCTCGTACCACGGCCCGTGCCACTGCCCGTGCCACTGCCGGTGACCGCGACCGTGCCGGTACGCGCGCCACTGTCCGTTCCACAGCGCGGGCGCGACTGCCACAGCGCTGTCGCCGATGCTGGGCACGCTAACGACCTGCACACCGCCGCGCGACGCGTCGTCCCCTACTCGGCCGCGTCCGAGCACGGTGGTCGATGCCGGTACCTCCACCGCGACGGTGCCCTCGAGGTCGGTGCGACGGACCTCGACCTCGAGCGCCGTGAGGGCCTGGATGATCGATGGCGAGGGGTGCCCGTGCCGGTTGTCCGTACCCACGCTGATCAGGGCCACCTCGGCACCGACGTGGGCGAGGAAGCCCTCGTCCGAGGTCGCGGCGCCGTGGTGGGGCACCGTGAGGATCTCGGCCTGCAGACGGTCGCCGACGGCCGCGAGCAGATCACGCTGGGCCTCGGCCTCCACGTCACCGGTGATCAGCGCCCGCACACCGGCGTGGTGGATCCGCAGCACGGTGGAGGTCTCGTTGAGCTCGCTGCGGGCCCAGCGGTAGGGACGGCCGGGGGGCGGGTGCAGGACCTCGATGTCGAGGTCGCCGACCCGTACCTGCTCGCCGCGCTCGACCACACGGGTAGGCACCGCGCGCGCAGCGGCGACCTCGAGCGTTGCACGGGCCTGCGGCAGCTCCGTGGGCAGGGGTCGCCACCACAGCGCCCCGACGGAGAGGTCACGCAGCACCGCGGGCACACCGCCGACGTGGTCGAGGTGCGGGTGGGTGACCACCAGCAGATCGAGGTGGCGCCGACCGTGCTGTCGCAACCACCGCGCCGCCCGATCGTCCTCGCCGGCGTCGATCAGCACCCGGGTGTGGGGTGACTCGACGAGGAACGCGTCCCCCTGCCCGACATCGATGGCGGTGACCCGCAGCCCCGCCGGGCGGGTGGCACCGAGCAGGGGTGTCGCCAGGAGCACAACCAGCGCGAGCACCAGACAGCCGACGGCGACGCGCCGCAGGGCACCTGCCCTGACCGCCAGCACCGCCACCACGGCAGCCACGACCGCCACCACCGTCGCCGGACGTGCCAGCTCCACCCGCCAACCCACCTCCTCCAGCGCGCCGGCCACGGTGAGCACCACCGCCGCTCCGGGTCCTGCCAGGGCGAACAGCATCGCCGCCAACTCGACGCTCACGGCTGCGAGCGCCGTACCCACGAAGGCGAGCGTGGCCGCGACCATCGCCGCAGGCACCGCCAGCAGGTTGGCCGGCACGCTGGCCAGGGAGAGCTCCCCGAAGGCGAGCAGCAGCGCCGGGAGCACGGCGATCTGTGCGCCGAGGGTGACCGACAGCAGGGTGGCCAGCCGACGTGGGATGCGATGTGGCAGCCGTGCGCGCAACGCCGGCGCGAGCACCAGGACGCCTGCGGTGGCCGTCGCCGACAGCACCAGCCCCAGGGAACCCGCCAGGCGCGGATCGAGCAGCACGAGCACGCTCACGGCGACGGCCAGGGCGTGCCGGGCATCACGCAACTGCCCACGGGTGGAGGCCAGCAGCAGCAACAGCGCCATCGTCCCGGCGCGCAGCACGCTCGGCTCGAACCGCGTCAGGAACGCGAACCATGGCACCACCAGCGCAACGGCGACACGCCGTCCCACCACGCCGAGCCCCGCGATGCCGGCGACACCGAGCACGCCGGCCACCACGATGGCCACGTTGGTACCGGAGACCGCGGTCAGGTGCGTGAGGGACGTGGCCTGCATCGCCTCCCGGTCGGCCACGGGCAGCAGCCGGGTGTCACCCGTGACGAAACCGACCAGCAAACCGGCGTGGCGGTCGTCGAGGTGGCGCGTGGCCGCCGCGCGCACCCGGGCACGCAACCACTCGGTCGCCCGTGACGCGCTCCCACCGGGTCCGCGCAACCGGACCTGCTGGACGTCGAGTGACACCCGCACATGCTGCTGTGCGAGCCAGTCCCCGTAGCCGCCCTCCGGTACGGGGCGGGCGGTGGCCACCACGGTCAACCGGTCACCGAGGGCCGGTGGCTCGGCCTCCAGCACGAAGGCGGCCCGCTCACCGGCGGTGGCGGCCTCCCCATCGAGGCGCCCGATCACCTGCCACCCGCTGGCGATGCTCCGGGGTTCGCTGACCACGGTCAGCTCGAAGCTCGCCGCGCCACCCGTGGCGGCCAGTGCCGTCAACGTGCCGTGGGCGGCGGCGTCGGCTCGCAACGCCACCCCCGCCCACGCCACGCTCGTGGCCACCAGGAGTGCGAGCAGACCGATCACCGGTGGACAGCAGGTGCGCTGGCGGTAGCGCCCGGCCACCACGACCAGGACAAGGCCTCCGAGCAGACCCAGTCCGAGGGCGCTGCCACCCGCCCACGGACTGGTCGCCAGGTAGCACAGCAGGCCCTCGGCCACCTCGCACGGCCCAGCACCGATCCCGGAGCCGGCCCGGAGCATCTCCCCGGCAGCCGACGGGCCCGTGGCAGCGTCAGCCGGGGCGGCACCGCCACCGACCGGCAGGGGGCGTCCTCCTCCCCCAGACCGACGCACCACGTGGCCTGCGACGGTGCCGCTGAGCACCAGGGTCGCCGCCCACAGCGGCACGGGACCGAGCACCGCACCGAGGGGAGCCCGCCTCACCGGACCACGATCAGGGGCGCGAGGTTCTGGAAGGTGGCCTCACCGATCCCCGACACCGCACGCAGGTCGCCGGGCACCCCGAAGGGCCCGTGCTGCTCGCGGTGGTCGACGATGGCCGTCGCACGGGCCGGTCCGATCCCCGGCAGCGACTCCAGCTCAGCGGCGGTGGCCCGGTTGAGATCGATCCGTCCCTGGGGGTCGAGGCCACCACCATCGCCGGCGGGTGCGTCCGACCCGGGTGCAGCCCCACGCTCCCCCGTGGCCGCGGGCGGCAGCTCCTCCCCCTCGGCGGGCACATGGACCTGCTCGCCGTCGACCAGCACCCGGGCGAGGTTGATGCGGTCGCCGTCAGCGTCCTCGGTGAGGCCTCCGGCCGCGTCCACCGCATCACCGACCCGGGCGTCGGCCGACAGCGTGACCAGACCCGGTCGTTGCACGGCACCGGAGACGTGGACCAGCACCGGACCTGTGCGCGCCGCGGTGCCCCCTGCCGGCGCGTCGTCTCCCCGCTCCCCGAGGTCTGCCCGCTCCCCGAGGTCTGCCCGCTCCCCGAGGGCGGCACGCTCCCCGAGGGCGGCACGTTCCCCGAGGTCTGCACGCTCCCCGAGGGCGGCACCCGCCATCGCCGCCGGGGCCGGGTCGACGGGCGCCGTCACGCTGCCGTACCACCACGTCAGGCTGGCCACCACGGAGCCGAGCAGCAGGATCGCGAGGGCCAGCAGCTCCGATGGTGTCGGCGCGAGCCACGCCGCAGCGCGCGCGGCCACGCCACGCCAGCCGTCCTCATCGGGATCCGGCGGTGGCTCCGCGGTCGCGCCACCACCGGTGTCCATCGCGACGGCGTCGACGGGATCCGGTTGCGGCGTGCCGGCAGCAGGGGTCGGAGAGGTCATGGGGCGATCTTGCCCCGACGGACACGGATCGGCCGGATGGATGCGTGCGGACCTGTGGACAACCGCCAGCGCCACGGCCGTCGACCGCGGCCGGCACACCGCTACCGGTCATCCCCCTCCGTGATCGGCACGACCACCAGTCCCACCGCCCCCGGACCGACGTGGGTGCCCACCACCGGTCCGATCAGGGTCTCGAGCCGGTGACGGACCGTCACCACCTCCTCCACGGCCGACCACAGCGCGGCGGCGCGCTGCGGCGCCACAGCGTGGGTCACGGTCACGTCCACCGCTCGGCCGTCAGCGACCTCGGCGGCCAGCGCGGCGAGTCGGGTCAGGGCCCGGGCCCAGGTCCGGGTGCGCTCACGCACCTCGACCCGTCCGTCACCCGTGACGTGGAGGATCGGCTTGACCTTCAGCGCCGTCCCGATCGCCGCCTGCGCCCCGGTCAGTCGGCCACCCCGGCGCAGATGGTCGAGGGTGTCGACCACGATCAGGCTCGCTGAGGTCCTGCGGACCTGCTCGGCGGCGGCCACCACCTCGGCCACACCGCCCCCGGCACGGGCGACCCGGTCCGCAGCCAGGGCCGCCTGACCGAGCGCGCTGCCCACCAGGCGGCTGTCCACCACCTCGACGTCGAGTTGTGCGCGTCGCGCCCGGTCGCGGGCCAGGGCCACGGTGCCCGACAGCGCCGCGGAGCAGTGCAGGGAGACCACGTGGGTGTAGCCCTCGTCGGCACAGTCGGCGTAGGCCTCCTCGAACCAGGCGGGGGCGGGCTGCGAGGTGGTGGGCAGCACCTCGCTGGTCCGCAGCCGGGTGTGGAAGTCCTCCGTGGACAGCTGCACCCCGGCGATCAGGGTGTCGTCGCCGAAGGTCACGGACAGGGGTACCACGCGCAGCCCCACCTCCTCGACCAGCGTCCGGGGGAGGTCGCACGTCGAGTCGGTGACCACCGCGACCGACGCCGAGCCCGCCGAAGGGGCGAGCACAGCACCTGGTGCAGGCTCCTGCGCACCGTCCGCCACCCCCGGCCGCCTCAGCTCTTGACGACGAAGTTCACGAGCTTGTCGGGTACCGCGATGACCTTGACCACCTCACCGTCGAGGTGACCGGCAACCCGCTCGTCGGCGCGGGCCAGCTCCTCGAGTGCCGCCTGGTCGCTACCGGCCGGCACGGTGATACGCCCGCGGACCTTGCCGTTGACCTGCACGACCACCTCGACCTCGTCCTCGACGAGCAGGGCGGCATCGGCCACTGGCCACCGCTGGTCGTGGACCGAACCCTGGTGGTCCAGCCGTGTCCACAGCTCCTCGGTGATGAAGGGGCACACCGGCGCGAGCATGGTCAGCAGCGCCTCCAACGCCTCCCCCACGGCGGGCCCCGCGGCCCCGTCCCGGGTGGCGTCGAGCACGGCGTTGGTCAGGGTCATCAGCTGCGCGATGGCCGTGTTGTACTTGCGGGCGTCGAACTCCTCGGATGCACGCGCGATCGCCACGGCTGTGGCCCGCCGCAGGGTCGCTGCCGCGTCCGCCTCGAGCGCCGGCGCACCCGAGGCCTGCCGTGCCACGTACTCGACGCTCAACCGCCACACCCGCGACAGCCACTTGTGCATCCCCGTGGGCGAGACGTCCGCCCAGTCGATGTCGTCCTCCGGTGCGGAGGCGAACAGCATCGTGCCGCGCAGGGTGTCGGCCCCGTAGGTGTCGGTCACCTCGCCGGGCACCACCAGGTTGCCCCGCGACTTCGACATCGCGGAACCGTCCATGATGACCTGCCCCTGGTTCAGCAGGGCCTGGAAGGGCTCGTCCGCGTCGACGTGACCACGGTCGCGCATCGCCTTGACGACGAAGCGGCTGTAGAGCAGGTGCAGCACCGCGTGCTCCACCCCGCCGGTGTACTGGTCCACCGGCAGCCAGCGCGACGCCACGTCGGCGGGCCAGGCACGTGTCGCATCCTGCGGCGAGAGGTAGCGCAGGAAGTACCAGGAGGAGTCGACGAAGGTGTCCATGGTGTCGACGTCGCGGGTGGCGCTCTCCTCCCCACAGCGCGGACACACCACGTCGTTCGTGAAGGCGTCGTGCTGGTCGAGGGGGGAGCCAGCCACGGTGAAGTCGAGGTCGTCGGGGAGCTCGACGGGCAGGTCCTCCTCGGGGACCGCTACCTCGCCGCAGGTGGCGCAGTGGATGATCGGGATCGGGGCCCCCCAGGAGCGCTGGCGGGAGATCAGCCAGTCACGCAGGCGGGTGTTGACCTTGGCGGTGCCCCAGCCCTTGGCCTCCACGTCGGCGATGATGCGCTCCTTGGCCTGGTCCCAGGTCAGCCCGTCGTAGGCGCCGGAGTGCACCATCACACCGGGCCCGGTGTAGGCCTCGGTCATCGTGTCCGCATCCAACTCCTCGAGCAGCGCACCGTCGGGGCCCGTGGGGCGGATGATGACCCGGATCTCCAGCCCCTCCTGGCGGGCGAACTCGAAGTCGCGCTGGTCGCCGACGGGCACGGCCATGATCGCGCCGGTGCCGTAGTCCATCAGCACGTAGTCGGCGGCGTAGGCGGGGATGTCCTCCCCGGTGAAGGGGTTGCGCATGTCGAAGGGCAGGCGGTAGCCAGACTTGCCGGCCTGACGCTCCACGTCCGAGCGGCGGGTCACCTCATCGAGGTAGGCGTCGTAGGCCGCGTCGCCGGCCATGCGGCGCAGGACCACGGGGTGCTCCGGGGCGAACACGAAGTAGGTCGCACCGAAGATGGTGTCGGGCCGGGTGGTGTAGACGTGGATCTCGTCCGTGCCATCGGCGGTGGGGAAGGTGATCTCCGCACCTTCGGACCGGCCGATCCAGGCGCGCTGGGAGTTCTTGACCCGGTCGGGCCAGTCGATGTCGTCGAGCCCGTCGAGCAGCTCGTCGGCGTACTCGGTGATGCGGAAGAACCACTGGGTCCGCGGCTCGCGCGCCACCTCGGTGCCGCAGCGCTCGCAGTGACCGTCGACGACCTGCTCGTTGGCCAGCACCGTGGAGCAGGAGGGACAGAAGTTGACCAGGGCCTCACGGCGGTAGGCGAGACCTGCGTCGAACAGCTCCAGGAACAGCCACTGTGTCCACCGGTAGTACTCCGGGTCGCAGGTGTGCAGCACCGTGTCCCAGTCGAAGGAGTACCCCAGCCGCGCGATGGTGGTGCGCTGCTCGTCGATGTTGGCGTAGGTCCAGGCCTTGGGGTCCGCACCGCGGTTGCGCGCCGCGTTCTCCGCCGGCAGCCCGAAGGCGTCCCAACCGATGGGGTTGAGCACCCGCCGACCCTGCATCCTGAGGTGACGCACCAGGGCGTCGTGGATCGTGAAGATCTCCGCATGCCCCATGTGCAGGTCCCCGGAGGGGTAGGGGAACATCGTGAGCGCGTAGTAGGGCGCGCCCGCGTCCTCGTGCTCGCGGGCGGTGGGTCCGGGCGTCAGGCTGTAGGTGCGCTCCTCGGCCCACCGCTGGGCGATCGGCGGCTCGATGGTGAGCGGGTCGTAGCGACCCTCGTCGACGCCGTCGGCGGAAGCAGTGGCCGGGGTGGGGACAGGCGTGGAGGCGTGGGTCATGACGCGAGCTCGACCTTCGGTGGCGGACGCGCGGAGGGTAGCGCTCGCGCACGCCGCTCCCGGGCTCGGCGACCGGAGGGCGCCACCCAGCCGAGCATCGCCAGGCCGGGCCCTTCGCCGGAGCGGCACCGCGGCAACCGCGGCGACGTCTCGTGGCAGACCGACGGGACCTCCCCCAACGCGGGCCGGCTCCCCTGTGGGGGCGGCCCGCGAGGTCGTTCGGCCCGCGAGGTCCTTCAGGTCGCAGGTGCCTCGCAGTACCGCTGCAGCCCCGCTGCCGCATCGGCGACGGCATCACCGACGATCCGGCGCTGCACGAGCTTCGGCAGCGGCACCGAGG
>LKMJ01002396.1_pt1 | contig 17205 bp, 16 predicted proteins | sample 643391 | NCBI WGS metagenome assembly LKMJ01 (sample SAMN04112250, study PRJNA286221) | soda lake metagenome | biome: soda lake; feature: Kulunda Steppe; material: water; isolation source: sample PL-Br10 brine of Picturesque Lake | place: Russia: Kulunda steppe | collected 2010-07
AACTTTGAACAAAGGCGATTTTGGAGGAAACATCATTTTTACAGATATTGGAAGTGAAACACGGATGGCTCAACAAAGTCTGGTCTTACCGGCACATGTAGCCAACAGGACTTTACCCCAATGGCTTTTACCAAACCTGTCAGCAGACGAACTTCGATCCTGCTCAAGACCTGATGCTATTTGCATACTTCCAGTTGGAACAAAAAATGACCACAAAAGACACATACAGGATGTACACCCTTCGCGTTGGGATGTACACCTCATTGAAGTAAAATGCTGTGATGATACACGACCAGAGCAACAACTAGCAAGAGCAACTGAACAGCATAATGGATTGAAACACGCCCTTGCACGGCAATGCCACAAAGTGAGCCTTCACACCATCCTGATTGGAGTGATGGGAACCATTTATAAATGTCATACTGATCTACCCCTCAGTAAGCTTGGCCTAGACCGGTGTAGAGTCAGAAAACTTACTCTCGATCTAAACACTCATTCCATTCAATACGCAACAAAGATCAAAAATACAAGTAGGAGGTGAAAAACATTAAGGAAAAATCATATGGCTCTTTTCAGAACCCTCCCGACCCCCACTAATGACCTTTTTCCTCGTTTGATGGTGAAGGTTTGCCTGGTGCTTGCACCAGATGTAAACTTCTTCCTTAATTCACGCAAACAGGGGTTACCTTGTCAGCGTAGTCTTTTCTTTTCTTTTCTTTTCTTTTTTTTCTGACTCGTACCTTGGTAGGACGTTTTACTGCCAGTGGACACTCGACATGACAGCCTCAACTGAGCATGCAGCCATACCAATGCTTGCAGCAGCTCATTGAAAACTTGGGTTTGTGCGGGACACTGCCCTATGTGACAAACCTTTTGCTTCCCTTTGGCTAGCTAAGGCATACGTAGTGCCTGCTGGTATGTATGGCTGTCAGGTTTGGAGCTCAGGATTTTTGCGTGAAAGGTGATGTATTTAGACCTACCCTCTAGACATTGCATTTGAATTCCTTTAAGGGCACCTTAGGTGTGAAGCGGTCTGCGCATAAATGGGCTGTACTATGTGAGCGTGTGCACGAACCTCTGCAATTCTATTGGTTTAGAAAGCCTCCAAGAGCGTGCTTGTGGTCTGGCTCGCAAACGTGCGAGCGCTCTGGCGGCTGGTTGGTTGAAGTAGCTAGTCAACGAGCCTTGCTCTTTTTGATCTCTCCAGTCATCCTTTGCTGTGATCTTGCCCTCGCGTGCTCGTGAACTGCCAAACGTTTTTTTGGTTTTCAGTTTTTCACCAAAACATCTGGTTTCAAGACACTACCTTTCTTCTGATTTGAGCGCTTTTAGTTTTGGTTCGGGGTTGCAGGCCTTTTAGGCTTGCTGCTCAGCTAAGCTGCCCTCGTTCGGCGGATACAGCTATGTAACCTAACCTAACCTAACCTACTGGTTTAGAGCTGCCATTAGGTTTTACAACGGCTTGTTGTCCTCTAACAGTGCCACTCTTAAGCAGGCCCTTCATGCAGACCTGAAGCTGGCGCCTCAGGCTAAAACATCTTAGGCTTCGGATATTTTGAGCGCCTCTGAGGGATTGCGAGGCTGCAACACATGTACACAAGCTTTCTTGCAGGGACTCCCTATTTGTTACTCAGATTTCACTGCTGACTTGAGGTTAAGGACGAGGAAAGTGTGGAGAGCCTTTGCTGACTGACTGGAAAATGAATCTGAAAAGCGACAACAAACTGATAACGTATCATTCTTGGTTTGCCTGTCCCCTCCTAGATCTTCAAGCTGATTCATGCACTCATTTGCGGAATGGGGGTGCCTCCCTGATGCCACCTTGCTATCTGTACCTTGACCTCCCTAAGCATGATATGAGGAGTGTGAGCAGGTTTTGTTTGTGAGCACATACACTCGCGGTGAAATCCTCCATCTGGCAATGGAAATGGCCACTGTGACTAGTGCTCAAGTGCTCCAGTTCAAAATGAGGTGCATGTTCTTTTCCACTGTCAAGACTTGTTTGTGTGCTCTCTCAGAAAGAAGTACTCGTTCTTTCTCTTCCCTTTCTGCCAGTCCTTTCCTGTGGAGCTCCCCTATATTTTGCATGCCTTGCCTAGTCAGACTGTTGCTGACTGCTGGGCTTGCTGGTCATTGCAGGCGAAACAACCCAAAACTGCTTGAGAAGGCTTGCAAGGCAGCTTCGACTAGAAAGGTACTACAAACAGTAATTCAGCAACAATTTGTGCAAGAAACATGACAAGTCTCTGTCCCACGAGCTTACAACTACCAATTTTGGGATTGTTAGATTAATTCCTGCCCTGACGATCCTGAAGAGAGCCTTGACCCCCTAAAACTGTCAAACCAAAAATGCAGGGGACTGATAGCACAAAAGACAGATTCTTCTGCTTCTTGTTGCTGCAACAGCATCATGAAGTCACACAGCAACAATGAAGGGGTTAAACCCCTAAAAAAGAAGGGCAGGCATGGTTTTAAACAAGTCGTGTGTGTACACATACGTGTGTGCGTGGCTTGCGTGCATTTTCTTGCATGCCAGCACGTGCTCATCGTGTACAAACTTTCGATATTATGACCGTATGCTTTGGTATCATCCTGTCACCCAGACCATCTGTACATACTCACTGGGCACAAGGTAGACCAGAATTCCTTTTAACTGCACAACAGCTCGCTCTTTTTGCACCGCAATCATCTCCCATGAATGCTCTCTTTCACTCAATGCAGATAAGCCAATTTCATTGCTCTGAAGCAGCCCAAATAATGCCTGTGCTGACAGAAGGCGCAGCCGTGGAGAACCTGTAGCGCTACTGCAGGGTACAGCATTCAATGCAAGAACACATGGACAGGGAGGCAAGTCATTTCAAATCCTCCCGAATGAAAGCCCTCTCAGCATGGAGCTGCAGCTAAAATTGCCCCCCCTTGTCCCTCTTTGATATGTACATCCATCTCCTTGACGATCCCGTGAAGTTTGGGCTCCAGCTTGGACGTATGGTTGGCATGGTCAAGAGATGTGCCCATGCTCACGTGCTTGACCGGTGCTATAGCCTGAACACATGATCCAAGATGCAAGCAGCATTCAAGCAGGTGCATGAGCAGGCGGGCGCATGAAGTGAACTGAAGAACGAAAGAGGTACATCGCACAGGTGGGCCTGGGTAATCGTACCTGCCAGCCTCCCATGTCCAAGGTCTTGCTCCCAAATGCATGTGCTTTTCCAGGTGCTACCTCTTGTGTCTCTGTCATCAAGGTCTTGTCTTTGTGGTTGTCATAGAAAACTGTCACAAAAGCCGGGGATTGCGTGGTGTTATGTACCTTCACACTGTGCAGGACATTGGGGACAGGTGCTTGGGCTTTGCCACCAAGCATCCTGGCTAGAAGATGGGTTCAAGATTGAGGACGGATGGAAACTGATTAAAAAAAGTTGTGAGGAGTAGGGTGCGTGGACCTTATTTAGGGCGAATTCGCATAAGGCCTTTTTTCCCTTTTTAAAAGCCTTTTCGGAGAAGTTTTTCCTTTTTATCATTTCCTTTGAGGGGAGGAAAGTGTAATGCGAATCCACCCTTACGCAAGCAAGACAAAGAAAGATTGTGGACTAGAAATTCATATTTATTCTTAATTCATATTTATTTTTAGTAGACATGCGTTGGGTTATCGCCGGAACCGAGTTGCAGGGGGCAGTTGTCTGGATGCGGGAGATAGTGCTGGCAGCTTCGGGCAGCATGAGCAGGGGCAGGCTACTTAAGTGCAGTGTGCTGCATTGCCACAGCCATACACAAGCAGGTGACCTACCGGGGTACGAGGTTTCTTGTGCGCAGTTGCAGTCCGTGCGTATGGAATCTGAGCCGGCTAGCGGTCGCACATCTTGACGTCAGGCCTATTTTTGTAATTTTGTACGTCTCATAAACCGTACAGGTTTGAAGGTTCCCTCACAGTACTTTATCAGCGTAAAACAATGCTTCTAAGCATAGTGCTGCTGCACAACTAGCTACCAACTCGCAAATGTACCTCCATTCATTCCCCAGTGATGCTTGAATTGAAACACAGGCAGAGCAAATGAATGGCTTACACATGATCAGTTTGCAGCGAAATTCTATCGCAAGATTCAACATCAATACATCAATGACATCAAAGGGGACTAGAATATTGAAATACCAAAAATCACAGGGGTGGCTTGTGCAGATTTCAACCGGAGTATGATAGACAAATCCTCAGGAATACTTTTGGCTTGTGCAAAACTTTCATCCGGAGTATGATAGCAATAATTCCTTAGGAGTCATAAGTGTGTCACAAAAGTATGATAACCAACCAGATGCTCTGCTATACTTCCCCCCTTATGTGAAGCATCATCAGGTTGAGTGCCTCTAAAAGTGGATTTTGTGCTGCACCATGGAGGGATCAAGCGGATCAGCGATGCTCTTGCCATTCCTCTCATCACCCTCTGGCAGAGCAGAAGAGTGGTGCTCGCTGATGAGCCACTTGCCACTAGGGCTGCGGGTGTACGTGAAGCTGAAGCGTGCGTACACCTCTGCCCGCGCAAAAGGGTCAGCGGTGGCAGGGTACGTAAACTTGTAGTGACCAACAATGGCGGTGGTTGTTGGGCCTGCACATCAGTGGCACACCACAGTCCCACAGTAATAAAGTGCATGCTGCGTGCGTGGAGGGGGGTTGGGTGGGTGGGAGTGTTACTGTTTGATTTTAACAATGATGATGATGTTCTTTGCCTAAGCAGCAAATTTAGATTCTTTACTTCAGCCGCTGTTCTTTACTCAAACAGCAAAGTGTTCTTTCCTTAGCCATCCACCCATCTGGGATGGGACGTGTCTGTGCAAGCAGGCACACGGTGAAGTGGAAGGTAAACGCTCTACTCAAAAGGCAACCGTGTTGCAAGTGCAGGGGAATCTGGTAGATTTGCATGATTGCTAGGCTAACCATCAGTCAGCCTTCCCGTTCCCCCCTCTCTTTCTCTCACACGCACACAGAGGGTTACATGCCCGAACACAACTCATGCGCTCATACATCCCCGCATTCCTCCACCTCACCCAAAATTTTAATGACAGGTCCGTTTCCAGCAGCATCCTCCACAATCTCTCCCACTGGGTCAAGCGCGCCAAAGTAGCGCATGTAGTCCACCACATCATTCCTGCCGACTCGAAGCTGCATGTTCGCATGGAGAAGGAGCACACCTCACCTTTTCAACAAGGATCTATGGCTCAATATATTCCTAGCAAACTCACGTATGCTCACAAAATCATGTATGTAGCAGACCAGCAGACTGCGTGGCTGCTCTTACTGGGCTCACACAATCACACACCAACCTTTGGAGACACTGTGGCAAGGAACACAGCGTCCTCAGCATACAGGTCTGCGATACCCTGGGCCTTCACTTCAGGGTCATGGACGCAAGCCTTGTCAGACACATCCACGCAGGTCCCGGAAGGGTCGCCCTGGTCAACTTTGACTGCAAGGCGCAAGGAAAGGTCACACGCATGATTGGGATGCAGGGGGGGCACGGCTGCGCATGCAAGCCAACAGCGGCCAACGCCTCTGCTCCATGGTCAGTCGTGTTGCAACTTGCTGTGCTATTCATGCCATCCATTCTAGCGTTGTGCCTCTTGCCATGGACTGGCATAAAACCTTGGTAGCTCTAAATTAGTTCAAGCAATGCAGGCATAAAACTTCTAGGCTTCGATGCAAGGGCAGACAGGCAACAAGGCTGCATGGTCATTAGAATCATTGTAGAAACAATTTCACTCCAAGGATGCTAAGCCTTGTTAATAATCAGCAGCACTGCTCCAGCTCAATGCAAAAGCGTGTAAGGAGGCCTTTAATGCTTAAGCCACAGTAAGCCAAAGACCAGGCTAGCACTTTGATGGAGATTCACAATGCAAGCAGCCTGGTGCATCTCTGCCTTTGTCTCTGTTCTGGTTCATCCCACCTGTGGTCCGCAAGGACTTGAACCCTCATCCCACCTGAACCCTCATCCCACCTGAACCCTCATCCCACCTGTGGTCCGCAAGGACTTGAACCAGCGATCCAGGTGCTGGCGCACCTGCAGGCACATGTAGCCATGTAGACAGACGAGACCTAAAAGCAGGAGGATCTACTTCGCCAGTTTTTTTGTTTGTGCCGTCAGCTCTGCACTTATCATGAAGCATTGTGTTTCACAGTGGCACCTTCCCTTGCCAATGTAAGGCAAGCCACGCTCACTTTGCACCCAATGCGACAACAGCGTCCACTGTTTGTGCCGCCAATCGCCTCTATGGCATGTGCACAGTGCAGACTGCACCCCTGAATAGTGTCTCAACCCCATGAATGTGTCGTGTGCGTGTGTGCTTGTGCGCGCGTTGCAGATTTGCTTGCTCACCAGGCCCTCCTCAGCCTGATACTGGGGCTGCTGGGAAGAGTGATGCACCATGATGTACCACTTGTTGTCCTCCATTTTCTTGTAGGTGTAGGTGTAGCGCGCTAGAGCATCCACGCGGCCACCCTCGCCGTCATCCTGCACCATAAGCCTTGGGCTAAAAGTCAGATTAGGAGTTGTTTCATCTTGCGCACCCCACACTGCCACCCTCGCCCTCCCTTGCCATCTTGCAACATGAGCCGCATGTCAGAAGCATGAGGGTGTAGCTGCACAGCCTGCAGAATGCGCAGAAGCATCCCCAGCAGATCATGGCCAATTGCCTGCAACCAACTCACACACACGAGGGCTTATAGAGGGGCACACCATGCATACATCTCTCCCATTGCACGTCTAGAAAGGCTCCTTGGACCAGTGTTGTTCTCAAATTCTCCTCCTGGCGAGTGCATGTCTGGCGGCCCAGTCAAAGCTGTGTTGCCAAATGCATGACCCCAAAGACACACACACCACTTCAAAAATGTACAGCCCCTCGTCGATGGCCAAGCCTGTGCCAACAGCCTGGATGGTCCGCTCAACAATCCTCCCCACAGGGTTCTTTGCCAGGAACGATGTGAATGCAGCTGGCCTGCGGGGACCAGACAAGAGCTTTGTGACACTTGCCTGCTGTGGAGGCATGCACTCCTGCACTGCAAGCTGCGTGCAAACAGTCGCTAAATGTCAAGCGCAGTATCCTGGAAATGCAGGGTTAGGGGGTGTTTGCAACCAGCTCCTCTAAGGACGCCGCCTCAACTTGTCTGCTTGGGTGGGAGAGACATCAAAGAGATCCTGGAACCAGGACCGGATACTTGAAGCAAACCTGTCTTGCTCCTCCTTCTGGAGGGTGGCAGAGGCGTCAAAATAATCCTGGATTGCTGTTCTCCCAGTCCGAATCTGCGAGCAGGTTTGAGAGGCAAAGTAAGGGAAGCCGATTTGTCCTCCAGTCCTCTACACTAACGCTCGCGTTGCACGCAGTGCTTTGTTTGAGTGCAAGAAGCACAATACACAGGGATGAGCGCTCATGGCATACCTCATCAGATAGTGTTGCCAGGAGTGTCCCAGAGGGAGCATAGAGCTCAGCCACTTTTGAGCCATCTCCAAACTCATTCCCTTGCTTGGCAGCACCACCTGCGCGGGTGTGCACATGTGTGTTGTCATGAATATTCTGTAAAACAAAGGCTCATGCCCGCCCAATTGGCGCACCACCTACCTTCTTGGACACGCTGGTTCCATTCATCAAAGAACCCAGCCACCAGCTTATACATGGGTTCATCTTCAGAAAGGATGCGCTTCTGCGTGTGTCATAGGTTGTGCATGCAAAGCGCATTTTCAGAGGGGGGCAACTAGTCAAATGTGCTGGCATGATTTTTCATTCAAAATATTAAAAAATCATACTTTTAGGAGATTGGTAAAGTTTGGGCTGAGATGAATGGCCTTGATGGCCTGGATGGGTGTGTTGCCCCCGTTTTTTGGCATGAATGGCTCAGATATTGAGTAAGAGCAACCTAAACAGAGCCCATTTTGCCTTTAAACTACCTTAAACTACCACCAGTTAAATTCCTTGATGATGAGCCTGGCTGCTGAGTACCATGTTTGAAGGGTTGAAATCTTTTGGCACCCCAGGTACTAATTTCTAAAGCAAACAGCGGATAAAACACGTAGCACCATCTACCATGTTCTTGAACTCCATCATTTTGCAATGATGTTTGTGAATTACAAGAACGCCCAATTACCAGAGATAACGATGTGATTGATGCACTGGACGATTTAGTAATGTAGGGTTCAGGCCGTGATTGATGAAAGATGTGCCCTAAGGTAAGGAGTTTTCAGGCCCGACAAATTTGGAGGCCATGGAAGAGGGGCTTATTGCCAGTGGTACGCTTGAAAGGTGCCGGCCATGGGGCTTTAACCAGGCAGAAGGCATACACTTCTTTGGGCCTCAGCTGCCCCCCTCTGGCACATAGTGCACAACATATCTAGTGATACCCGCATATCCAGGGCAAGATGTGAAGTTTATGTGGTTACAATCGGAGCTCGGCATGCGGGCTGAAGTCTGCTTCACTCACTGCATTGGTTGCCTTGTCCTGGGCATCTGTTGCACAATTCTGCATCCACAAAAAATGCATGCATTGTGCAGCACATGTATAACAAATGTGTGCTATTAACAGAAAGCTGATGCCTCATGTGCGCAGATAAAGCTGGAATAAGACAGATGTGGAAGAAGCTGGAAAGATCTGATTGCTAGGACTCACCGTGCAGGGGCTGTTTTGAAGAAGAAAGCGTGCTTTGCATACATGCACCCCGCACACAAGGAGTAATAAGCTGACAAGCATCATCTTTGCCTGCACAAGGCAAGTGGGCACAAGAGCGATGCCTCCGTGATCACACGATGCGCGTGTTGCATGGCCATGGGAGAAGGCAGGGGGATTGCAGCCTCACCTTTTGAAAACAATTTTTTAGGTTTTCAATTGCAAGAGGATTTTTTATTGGAACAGAATATCCTATATCCTCCTATATCCTTAGCAACCTCTCCCATTCTGTATTGGATGGTTCAAGGCCAGTGCTGACGGTGGAAAGGCCCATTGGCACAAGCGATCATATTTGATAACAATTCAAAAAGTATTAACGCCTTCCTTGCTGGAATGATGCAGCAAACAAGGTCCGTCGACCGTCGCCGGTTCGAAGCGACATCAACCTGAAGGGGTCAGCCAGCGACGTGATCAATATTGTAATGCAATTAATGTAAACGTCTTAAGTGCTTCGGAAGGCAACTCTCAGAAAGTTTATATTTAACCGGCTTTTCCAACATGTTCAAGAATGTAAGCTAAATTGGCTTCTTATTGTGGCGAGCAGTGCTGAGATAGACGTCTGCACTACCTTTCAGTGCAAATAAATGGAGCATTAGTGTAAATAAATGGAGCAGGGCGGCTTGTCACCCTCCAGGTCCGCACTAGCTCTCCTTTATCCCCTGGTGGAGCTACGGCTCTTCAGGCCAATGTGTCTCCTTTTCCTTAATTGATGCAGGGAGTTTCAATGCCTGCGTATTTCCTTTTCAGAGAGTCGACGGCACATCGCCTAGACCTTGAACGTTTCTTTGGATCACTTCTTTTATTTTTGTTGTCATGGACTTAAAGATAAGTTCAAGATAAGTTATCTCTGGCTGGCAAGCCTGTTACAAAACATCCAGCCTCACAACCAGGCGACCATCGATAAACCCCAACTTGTTTATTATAGGCTGGCAAATCCTAGCAAGCCCAGCAATCATCTGGCTGATGGACTACCCATGGAAACTTGCTAGTTCACACTTGGAAGTCTCATAAGCTGCTACAGCCCCTAATAAGTTATGCTCGAGCTCGGTTAGCCCTCGTTTGACGGATACAGCCTTGAAAACCTTCAAACCTTGAGCTCGGTTATGCACCAAGCGTTTTTGCGCTTGTCTGTAAAAGAAATTGGTTGGGCAGATCCAGATGGTTCTTCCCGAAAGCACAATTGCGTTGCCTTATCAGACATGGGCGCCTGCTTTCAGGAAACCTTGGTTTAGCAACCTGTTACACTTCTATCATGATGTGTGCCTTGCATTAAGGTTCGGTAATCTCAACAAGTCTTCAAATCACAGAGCAAATCAAGAATAATCACTTGAGGATCATTCGGACCAGACACACCTCAGACCCAGCACACCCAGCTGACCCAACACAGAAATGGCCATGTATTCAAGCAAAAAGGCACATTATCGACCATCCAACCTGTAACCCAACAGATCTAAGTCACACCGGGTTTTCCCAACTGAAAAAATCCAACCCTGCAACGCAACAAGACTAGAGAGGTATGCAAGCCTTGCACACAGGGTGCACACCCAGCCTTGCACACAGGGGCCTTGCACACAGGGTGCACACCCAGCCTTGCACATAGGGGCCTTGCACACAGGGGCCTTGCACACGGGGTGCAGCCTTGCACACAGGTTGGGGGCAAGATGGTCTCCAGGCCAAAGCAACAGAGGGCGCTGTTGCCGCTGCTGCTGCTGCTGCCGAGGCCTCAGTTATGCCTCAACAGCCGATTGACCAACTGCCAGCCGCCTCTTGGGTCCTGGCCATAGGCCCTCAGTTGCTTTAGCCGAGCCACCCTCACAAAAGGGGCACAGCTACATGCCTGCCTTCCTGCCCACAAGCACAGCTGTCTCTTAACATCCTGCTCCTACTGGTCCTGTTCCTCATTGCTCTTACTCTACACTTATGCACATGCATGCACACAAACACACAAACAAGCGATCGTCCTATGCAGCAACAAGCCGTGCCCCCTATGCAGACATTCACAAGGAGGCTGCACATCTGGCTAAGCGCCTGCAATCGGCTCTTGGGAGGTCAGGCAATCAACACTTGGGAGGTCAGGCAATCAGCACTAGGGAGGTCAGGCAATCAGCACACGGGAGGTCAGAGGCACCATATGCCCAGCGCAGGGAGGTCAGAGGCACCATATGCCCAGCGCAGGGAGGTCAGGGGCACCATATGCCCCCAGCGCAGGGAGTCAACAACCAGGGGCTACGCCGCCGTTCCTATTGCACGCATCGGCTGCCTGGAGGCCAGGCACAACGCCTAGCGCATATGTTCACTGCCTGTGGGCTATGCGTTTAACGCATGCATTGGCCGCCTCTAGGCGAGGCACCACGCCCAGCGCACGCATTGGCTGCCTGTGGGCTAGACACCACACCCAGCGCATGCATTCACCGCCTGGACTCTTTCTCCTCTAGGGCCTGCACAGCAGAGGCAGACAGCAAGAGCATGGGGCCATTGTGTGCACGCGCAGCGGCTGGAGGCATAGAGCAGTGCGCGCTCCTGGTGCCAGCGCTTTGTGCGCACAGAGCGGCATGTGCCTCTGGTGCCAGCGTGCGCCTCTGGTGCCAGCACTTCGTGTGCACAGTGAAGGCGTGAGGGGAGGAGCATGCAGCTACGCATGGGCGTCTCGCAGGCACCCATGTCGTATGTGAGCACAGCAGCAATACGCGCAAAACGCGTGCTACAACTGTTTCCCCACACCTTTCCCTTGGGCATGTTAAGCTACAGTGCAGGCAGGGGCACGCCAGAGGCACAACCAGCCCCTAAGTTTTGCAGGAAAGCAGAGCATATTATGCATGCATGGGCTCAACGAGAGGCAGCGGTGCTGCCAGGCTTGCGTGTGTGTATGTGTTCTGGCAGGCTAACAGGGGTGAAGTCTTTGCACACCTCATGTGGGCGATGTAGGGCGTGCTTGCACACGCACGCTTGCACCTGCACGCTGCCACCCTGTCTGCCACCCCGTCTGCCACCGGCGTCTGCCACCCCGTCTGCCTCTCTGCTCCAAACTTTGCCCAAGTGCACCACCTGTGCAACCTTCATCTCATCCTAGCCACCTGAGCATCCTGCATCTCATCCCAGCCACCTCGAACGACGTCAACCCATCCCATCCACCTTGTATGTCTTTGCCCATCTCATCACATTAACCTCATAAGTCCTCAACCCATCTCATCACATCCACCTCATGAGTCTTCAAACCATCTCAAGCATCGCACCTGCTCCACAGCCTCATCCCGCTCAAATTGTGCGCGCCCAGTGGCACCTAAGCTGCAGAGCCAGTTTGCGCGCTGAGCCTGCCACTTCTTGGGCAAGGTGCCCTTTGCCCACGCGTACTTCCAGGGCTCCTGGTTCAGGCAGCTCTGCGTGCAAATACACCCCAGCAGGTGCAGCCATGGCTCAGGCAGTTGTGCATGTTGGCATGGCCCGGCAGGCAGAGGGAGAGCAAGTGATGATGATGATGATGATGATGATGATGATGATGATAATAATGATGATGATGATGATGGCGATATTCGTGATGATTGTGGCATTGCAGCAGAACTGCTTGAGGCATACATGAGGACACATACGTAACTCGGGCAAGCGAAATGCATCTTACATCATGTAAGCTGACTAACCTGAAGCTCTCTAGCAAATGTCACTTGCGTTGGGTCGACAGCGCTCACCCTTGGTACAGGTGTGGCATGCTGGTGTGGCATGCTGGTGTGGCATGCTGGTGTGGCATGCTGGTGCGTTGAGTCGACAGCGCTCACCCTTGGTACTGGTGTGGCATGCTGGTGTGGCATGCTGGTGTGGCATGCTGGTGTGGCATGCTGGTGCGTTGAGTCGACAGCGCTCACCCTTGGAACTGGTGTGGCATGCTGGTGTGGCATGCTGGTGCGTTGAGTTGACAGCGCTCACCCTTGGTACTGGTGTGGCATGCTGGTGGATGATACATACAAAATATATACGAGATATATACAAGATGTATGCAAGATATATACAAGATATATACAAAATATATACGAGATACAAGATTGACACGTGCAAGTGAGGTGCATGCCACCTCACCTCAGGCTCCCATGAGTCGAATTTGGGTGAGTCGTACTTGCCCCACCATCGGATGTAGAACCAGTCCACAGGCTTGCTCGATCCCACGGGAGGTGCAAACCTGCATGGAGTGTTTCGAGGCACAGCAAGCTGGACACTTGCGCTGGTGCACGCGTGCATTGCGTGCCTTTTAATGTACAAGAAAAAATGCGTGTCAGTCCCAGCATGAGCATTTATTGTGCATTTGTGTGGATCGCGCCCTCAGTGAAGGTGCACATGCGCATGCGAGCATGTACCAGATTGCATTTGCAGACACAACTTTTACAACGCTTGGATGCAATGTAATGCAAAGAAATGACTGAAGCACAGTCAGTAACGCAGCACTTACCCTGTATCATATGGTGCTAGGTCTCAGCAAAGTACACACGCAGATGTGCCGACCATCAACAAGCCATGGTGCCCTGGTGCCATGATGCCATGGTGCTAGGTCTCGGCAAGGTACACATGCAGATGTGCCAACCATCAACAAGAAGACATACCCGCCCTCTACGGCCAATCACTTCTCCCAGCACAGCAATCGGGATGCTTGGACAGGCTCATTTTTTCCTTTGTATGAATGCTGAATAGGTTGTGCTAGGGAGCAATGGGAGCTCCGGCAGGGCACAGCGAGCCGTGCTGCACTTGCTCGTTGCAATGCCCCTTGCAGCACATGCATGGCATAGTGAGACAAATGATGCACGGGCAGGTTGCCGTTGATCATTTAGCGCTCCATGTAGGCACGCACATGTGGGCCTTGATGCGCTTCAGGTAGTACTCCTCCTCCTCCTCCTCCTCCTCCTCCTCCCCCTCCTCCTCCTTTTGCTTCTCCTGCTTCTTCCCCATGCCATGACCCCTTGCCTTCTTGTCATCCTGCGCGCTGAGGATCCTCTGAGCTCCCACGTCCTGCTGCTGCTGCCCCCGCCCCTGCAGCTCCTGCCTGCTGCCTCCCTTACCTCCTCTGCCTCCCCTCCCTGCTGCCACCTCTGCCTCCTCATCCCGCTGCCTGCTGCTGCCCCTGCCGCCCCTGCCTGCTCTTCCTGCTGTCACCCTTGCCTGCTCTTCCTGCTGCCTGCTACCTTCCCTGCCAACCCTCCCTGCTGTCCCGCCTACTTCCCCTCTGGTCGCACGCCCCTCTTTAATCCCCTGCGCAGCGGCCGCCCCAGCGTTCGCCTGCGCTCCTGTCTTGCAACCATTCACGTGCTTTCCCCTGCCGCCCCTGCCGCACATGGCCTGCCCGCCCTTGCCCCTGCCCCTGCCCCTGCCCCTGCTGCTGCCCCTGTCCCTACCCTGCAAGGCTGCAGGGCTGTCTGCTGGACAGCCAGGATGTGTCCTGCCGCTTGTCTCCTCGCTGCTGATGCTGCTACTGGGCCAGGGTGCTTCGCTGCCGGCCGCCTCCTCCGAGGCCTGTGACACACCGGGGCTGGCTCCAGCACAGCCACCACAGCCCCCACTGTCATCGCTGCTGTCATTGCTGCCATCACCACCTGCGCTAGGCTGGCGGCGCTGGCGCTGGCGCGGAGGGCGCGGGAGGGGCAGCAGCCCAGACGCGCGGCGCACGGCCTGGATGCCCCGCCCGTTCACGCGCGCCGCCTCGGCCGCTTCCAGCGTGGCCTGCAAAAGGCAAGTGGCGGTACGCGCAATGGCGTGTTTGTGTTTGTGCCTATGCGTGCGCGTGTGTGCGTGCCTGCGTGTGTGCGCGCGCCGTGGGTGCAGGAGTGTGTTTAATGTGTGCGTGTGTGCACCTGTGTGCATTCCGCACGGACTGGTTGCAAGCATGGCATTATCCATGCAAAGGCTGTGCTGCGCCTGTTTCAAACCCAGGGTCACAGTCCCCTTCCTCACACCCCCCGCCCCTCACCAGCAGAGCACCAGCAGAGCTGCTTTTGCGCCCCGGACCTCCATCCTTAACCGCAGTTCCACCTGTACCCTGCACCTTGAGCGCTACCCCCCCCAACTCCACTCTCCACCACTACTTTTCACCTGTTCCCCAACACATCGATTGGAAACAAGATCTCTTAGCATCATCTCTATCCCCCACCTCTCTACTCCCCACCAGCAGCTCCGCCTATCTCCTGTGGCTAAAAACAAGATTGCTATGCTTCACTCCTGCCCCTGACTCCCCCCTCTTTCTCACCAGCAGCTCTGCCTGCGCCTCCTCATTGGGGCATCCAAAGGTCGGCTCGTGGTCTGGGGCAGTCCCCGCCCACGCCGGCCGCACGGACGTATCGTAGTCGTACGCCCTGCATACGCCCAAGCATGGACCAGGTCATGCGGGCAACCAACAGGACGGCTTGTGGTCTGTGGAGGTCCCTGCTCTGGCAGGACTGTGCCAGAGGATGGATGCTCCTTGCCCTGCAGGCGCTTAAGCAGACAAATGGGGCCCTCGGGGCAGCTGGATGCGCCGGAGAGTGCTGCATATGACCTGCAGGTGCCATGATGCGCGTGTGTCATGCCGTGCCGTCACGACTTGCCGTCATGCTGCGCCGTCAAGCGCATGCGGTGGCATGCCTGTGCCGAGGCCGCTTTTGTTGTGCAAGAGAGCGGGCTGCTGAGATGCTACGCAGCCGGGTGCAGCCAAGCGCAGCATGTACGAGTGGGCTGGTTGTGCAGGTGCCATATTAAAGCAGCAGCAGACATCCCAGGCAGAGCCTCTGCGCAGCCAAGTGCAGACAAGCGCAGCGTGTATGAGTGGGCTGTCCACATAGATGGTACGCTGGATTAGCAGCCGCTGCAGGTGGATCATTGCAGCCATTGCAGGTGGAGTAGATGGTATGCTGGATCAGCAGCCATTGCAGGTGGAGCCACTGCGCGCGCAGCTGAGTGCAGACCCACTGCCTGCGGTGCTGCGCGTACACTGGTAGACACAGCACGCTGGTCAACACAGCACGCTGGTCAACACAGCATGCTGGTCAACACAGCACACTGTTGATGCAGCCCATCTGCGCTGCGTGCACATGTTGTGCACAAGAACCTGCTTGTGCATTCCAGTGCGTGGGTCCCCATTTCACATGTGCACACATGCTCACGCACACGCCCACACACCCATACTCAACCATGAGCTCCCAAACACAAACATGCTCACACACACTTACAACAGGCACACAAACCAATGCATTCTCACATGCATCCTGACAGGCCCACATCCACGCACTGCCATGTGCATGGGTTCGCACAAACACTTGCAAATGAGCGCACACACACATACACACACACGCACCTAAATACGTGCACAATCCAGTGGTCCACACCATAGGCCTCCGGCTCCATCTGCTCGTAGACGATGCAGTCTCCTGGGTACAGCACCTGCACATGCGGGCACGCAACCATCCATAAAATATGTCATGTTTGAGTGACAGCTTGACGACCACGCACTCCTTCTAAGTCCTTGCAATTTGGAAGCGTGCGGCCACCTGCTGCAGCTGGCAAGAACTGCAGCCCGCCCGAACAATCATGGTAGCAGGGCTGGGGCAGTTGAAAAGCCCGCGCAGTCAATGGCACAGCCCTTGCATCCAAGAAGCACAAATGCCAGCAAAACACCCATGCCCATGTTCAAGCTTGCAAATGCACAAACACACATGTGCGGCACTCACATGGTCAATGGCAAAGCCCCTCCATCCGCCTGACAAACCCCCGTTTGATTCTCTGGGCAGGAAGACAACGGGCCAGCGCCACATTTGAGACCCTGGGCACGAGTGTTGTGCACATGTGCTGTGCTAGGTTTTTTTTGTGTTTGTGTGTGTTCATGGTGCCTGTGTGAGCATGTGCACGTGCATGCACGTGTGTGTGTGTTGTGTATGTGGTGTGTTGACATGTTCAAAATTTGCCTCAGCAGCTCCGTCCCCCTCCTCCATTCAGTAATGCAGAACGCAACCAATGTGCAACCTCTCACATGCAGCGCACCCACAGCTCATGCGGCGCCGGGTGAGGACATGCAGCGCATGCGGCGCCGGGTGAGGACATGCAGCGCATGCGGCGCCGGGTGAGGACATGCAGCTCATGCGGCGCCGGGTGAGGACATGCAGCGCATGCGGTGCCGGGTGAGGACATGCAGCGCGTGCGGCGCCGGGTGAGGACATGCAGCTCATGCGGCGCCGGGTGAGGACATGCAGCGCACCCAGCTCATGCAGCGCCGGGCACATATGAAATGGGCAGCGCACCCAAGCACTGCGCGCACGACACACGCGCAAGCCCACTACATGAACAGCAACCCTTGCGGTGTGACCACACCCAAACAGCGCACACCCAATCCATGCAGCGTGCCAAGCTGCCCATTTGGTTGGCGCAGGTGGAGCGCGCCCAGGTCGTGCAAGTTGGGGTCCACGCAGTCAAGCTGGACCCCCGCAGCATTCAAGCTGGACCACCGCATTCAAGCTGGACCCCCGCAGCATTCAAGCTGGACCACCGCAGCATTCAAGCTGGAC
>LKMJ01002397.1_pt1 | contig 17201 bp, 13 predicted proteins | sample 643391 | NCBI WGS metagenome assembly LKMJ01 (sample SAMN04112250, study PRJNA286221) | soda lake metagenome | biome: soda lake; feature: Kulunda Steppe; material: water; isolation source: sample PL-Br10 brine of Picturesque Lake | place: Russia: Kulunda steppe | collected 2010-07
AGGGGGCTCTCCAGCGCGACCTGCCCCTCGCGGATCAGCCAGAAGGTTTCCGCCGGTTCGTGGTCGCGCATCAGCCGCGTTCCGGCCGGGTAACCGCACTTGGCTGCGCAGGCCGCCAGCAGGCGCCGGTGTTCCGGTTCCAGGTCCTCGAAAAACGGCTGTTGGTCGATGATCGTCAGCAGCTCGTTCATGCCCGGCCCTCCGGGTCGCGGCGCACCGCGGTGACCTCCTCGGTGATGTCGATCCCCACCGGACACCAGGTGATGCAGCGTCCGCAGCCGACACAGCCGGAGGTGTCGAACTGGTCGTGCCAGGTGGCCAGCTTGTGGGTGATCCACTGGCGATAGCGCGCGGCCACCGACTCGCGATGGGGCCCGCCGACCAGGTGCGAGTGCTCCTGGTTGAAGCAGGAATCCCAGCGCCGCACGCGCTCGGTGCGCTGGCCCTCCAGATCGGGCACCTCCTCGACCTGCGAGCAGAAGCAGGTGGGGCAGACCAGGGTGCAGTTGGAGCAGGACAGGCAGCGCTCGGCGGTCTCTTCCCAGCGCGGGTGCTCGAAGGTCCGGTTCAGCACCTCGCGGGCGTCACCGGGCATGCTCCGGCCCATCTTTTTCGGGGCCTCGGCCCACACGCGTTCGGCGGCGGCCTGCTCGGCGTCCGTGGCCGCACGCGGCTCCAGCCGGTCGAGCATCGCACGCCCCGCGTCGGATCCGGCCTCGGCGACCAGGAAGTGCTGGGTGGCGTCGATCACCTCGGTCAGCGCCAGGTCGAAGCCCTTGCGGGCGCGCGGGCCGGTGTCCATGGAGGCACAGAAGCAGGTGCCTCCCGGCTCGGCACAACTGACCGCGACCATGAACAAGTCCCGCCGACGGGCGGCATAGCCGCGGTCCTGCACCGCCTGGCCGAGGAACACCCGGTCCTGCACGTCGATCGCCGCCAACTCGCAGGCGCGCATGCCGATGAAGGCGCGGCGGGGGATGTCGGATACGCCGGGCTCGGTCACGAAGCTCCCGTCCGGCTGGCGGGTCAGCCGGAACAGGGTCTCCTCGGGGGGGAACAGGTACTTCTTCCAGGAATGCGGCCCGACCACGTAGCCGAACAGCGCGCCGTCCTCGCGCTCGCGCAGGCGGTAGTGCCCGGGGGCCTGCTCGTCGGTCCAGCCCACCGGCAGGTCCTCGAGGCCGCCCACCCGGTCGTAGACGATCGCGCCGTCGCGCCGTGTCGGCCCCACCACCTCGTAGCCATCACCGGCCAGCAGGCGGATCAGCGTATCCACGGCTTGTGGTGCGATCACTTCCATGGAATCCCTCCGGTGAATCCCGTCCCGTCCGGTCCGTCGCTGCGGTCCGGTCGGTCAGTTTCCATGGTGCGCCAAATGCGACGCAGGTTCTACCCGTCCGCCCGGGCGAGTCTGGCGATCGCGCGACCGTGGTCTGGCGCCCTGGCCGCTGACACGGCCGGGGGCCGGGTGTGCGATCCTGCACACGTCAAAGCAACCAGTCGCAGGAGGATTCCGGATGAAGGTGGCCGTATTCAGCGCCCAGCAGCATGACCATGAACACCTCGTGCCGTTAATGCGCGAGGCGGGGATGGAGCCCGTGATGGACGAACGTCGCTTGACCCCGGAGTCGGTCAACGATGCGGCCGGCGCGGATGCGGTGTGTGCGTTCACCAACGACGATCTGGGTGCGGCCACTCTGGACGGCCTGCATGCGCTGGGCATCCGCGTGATCGCCCTGCGCTGTTCGGGACACGACAACCTGGATCACGAGCATGCCGCCTCCCTGGGCATGCGAGCTGGCCGGGTGCCGGCGTATTCGCCCAGTGCGATCGCCGAGCATGCGGTGGCTCTGCTGATGACGCTGAACCGGCATACCCATTTCGCCTGGCAGCGCACCCGGCGCGGCGATTTCCGCCTGAATCACCTGGCCGGCTTCGACGTCGCGCAGCGCAACGTGGGCGTGATTGGTACCGGCAAGATCGGGGCGATCTTCTGCCGAATCATGCAGGGTTTCGGGGCCCGGGTCCGGGCGATGGACCCGTACCCCGATCCGGAGCTGCAGGCCGCCGGCGTGACCTACACCGATCTCGACGGTCTGCTGAGCGAATCCGACGTGGTCTGCCTGATGTGCCCGCTGACGCGCGACAACCGGCACCTGATCAACGCCGACACGCTGGCCCGCATGCCCCGCGGCGCGATCCTGATCAACACGGCCCGTGGCCCCCTGGTGGATACCGACGCGTTGGAGGCGGCGCTGGATTCCGGGCAGCTGGACGCGGCAGCCCTGGACGTCTACGAGGACGAGGGTCCGGTGTTCTTCCGTGACTGGTCCGGGACCGAGGGTGGCGTACCCGACGAACGGCTGGTGCGCCTGACGCAGCGCGACAACGTGCTGGTCACCGGGCATCAGGCGTTCCTGACCCACGAGGGCCTGACAGGGATTGCCGAAACCACGGTCCGGAATCTGCAGGTGCTCTCGCGCGATCCGGAGGGTCACGAGGAGTTGCCCGGCCGCCTGGTGTGAAGCCGCGCCGCATTGCGGACGCAGCGCTTGATTTTCGCCGGCCCGGCTAATATATCCCCGGTAAGGATGCCGCCACGGCATGGAGGTCAACAGCATGCACGAGGTCGACGGCGTAAAGCTCATCGAAAACACCTGGATCACGCTGAGCGACGGCTGCCGCCTGGCTGCACGCATCTGGCTGCCGGAGGATGCCGGGGACAACCCGGTCCCCGCGATCCTCGAGTACATCCCGTATCGCAAGAACGACCACAAGGCCCTGCGGGATGCAGAAGTCCATGGCTTCTTCGCGCGTAACGGCTACGCGGGGGTGCGTGTCGACCTGCGCGGCAGCGGTGATTCTGACGGGGTGCTGCCCGACGAATACCTGCAGCAGGAACTGGAAGACGGCCTGGAGGTGATCCGCTGGATCGCGCAGCAGCCGTGGTGTTCGGGCAAGGTCGGCCTGTTCGGTCTGTCCTGGGGCGGCTTCAACGGGCTGCAGCTGGCGGCCCTGCAGCCGCCGGAGCTGGGGGCGGTCATTTCGGTGTGTTCGTCGGATGACCGCTATGCCGACGACGTGCACTACATGGGCGGCTGCCTGCTGACGGACAACCTGTCCTGGGCGTCGACCATGTTCGGCTTCAACTCCTGCCCGCCGGACCCGCGGGTGGTCGGCGAGGATCGCTGGCGCGACATGTGGCGCGAGCGCCTGGAGGGGTCCGGCCTGTGGATCCGCAACTGGCTGGAGCACCAGCGCCGCGACGACTACTGGAAGCATGCTTCGGTCTGCGAGGACTACAGCGCGATCCAGGTCCCGGTGATGGCGGTCAGCGGCTGGGCCGACGGCTACTCCAATACGGTGTTCCGCCTGCTCGAGCACCTGCAGGTACCGCGCGCCGGGCTGGTGGGGCCCTGGGGCCACAAGTATCCGCACATGGGCGGGCCGGGGCCGACCATCGACTTCCTCGGCGAATGCGTGCGCTGGTGGGACCACTGGCTCAAGGGCATCGACCGTGGCGTCGATTCCGATCCGATGGCGCGCTTGTGGCTGCACGACGCGCGCAGCCCGCTGGTGCCGGAGATCACCGGTGAGTGGGTCGCCGAGCAGTGCTGGCCCAGCCCCGGCATCCACTACCACGAATTCGGTCTGGCCCGGGGGCGCCTGGTCGCCGGCGGCGAACGCACCGACGAAGCGGAAACCCTGACCATCCGCAGTCCGCTGAGCGTGGGGCTGTTCGCCGGCAAGTGGTGTTCCTACGCCGAGACCACCGACCTGCCTTCGGACCAGCGCCTGGAGGACGGCGGCGCCCTGGTGTTCGAGACCGATCCGCTGGAACAGGATTTCGACCTGCTGGGGGACACCGAGCTGGAGCTGGAGATCGAGGCCGATCGTCCGGTGGCCCAGGTCGCCGCGCGCCTGTCCGACGTGGACCCGGAGGACCGGGCCACGCGCGTCACCTTCGGCATCCGCAATCTGACACATCGCGACGGGCACGAGGAACCGCAGCCGCTGGAGCCCGGGCGGCGCTACCGTGTCCGCTTCCGGCTGAACGAGGTGGCCCAGCGGTTCCGTCGCGGCCATCGTATTCGCCTGTCGGTCTCCAGTTCCTACTGGCCGCTGGCGTGGCCGGCACCGGAACCCGCACGTCTGACCCTGCATCTGGAAGGTTGCTGCCTGCATCTGCCGGAACGCCGGGCCGGCGCCGATACCCCTGTCCCGCGGGATCTCGGCGAGCCGCGGCATGCCCCCACCCCGGGGCATACCCTGCTGGCCCCGGCCCATCGCGAATGGAAGACCGAGCACAACCTGGCGACCAACGAGGTCGCCCTGAACGTGATCAACAACGACCCCGTGCTGCAGCTGCATGACAATGACCTGACCTTTGGCCGGGAGGTGCACGAACGCTACAGCTACCGCAGCGAGTCCTACGACACCGTGCGGGGCGAGGTGGTGCAGACCCGGCATTTCCGGCGGGATGACTGGTCGGTGCGCACCGTGACCCGCACGGTGCTCACCTCTACCCCCGACACCTTCCGGATCCGCGCCACCCTGGATGCCTACGAGGGTGACGTGCGCGTCTACGCGCAGAGCTGGGACGAGAGCATCCCGCGCGACCTGATCTGAAGCGGTCCGGCGAACACCGGGAAACCGGGAGGAGCGACATGAGCGAGAAGAAACACGTCTTTGTGGTCGGTATGGACGACTTCAACCGGGCCAAGCTGGAACGCCTGCCCCAGGCCGCCGAGTGCGAATTCCACGCGGCGCTGGATTTCGCCGACATCCGTAACGTCGATGCCTTCGATATGGGCGACCTGCTGGAACGTGCGGCCGCGCGTATCCAGCGGGCCGGGGTCCCGGTGGACGCCATCGTGAGCTTCTACGACTTCCCCGGCACCGTGATGGTCCCGTTGCTGGCCGAGCGCTTCGGCGTGCCCGGGCCCTCGCTGGAAGCCGTGCTCAAGTGCGAGCACAAGTACTGGAGCCGGCTGGAACAGCGCAAGGTCATCCCCGAGCATATCCCGCGCTTTCAGGCCTTCGATCCGCACGACGAGGAAGCGTGGTCGAAGCTCGGCATGCTGCCGCCGTTCTGGATCAAGCCGATCAAGTCGTTCCGTTCGTTCCTCGCCTTCCAGATCAACGACGAGCGCCAGTTCCGCTCCGTCATGCCGATCTGCCGCGAGAAGGGTGGCTTCATCGGCGCGCCCTTCGCCTGGCTGATGCAGCGCTCCGGCGCGCCGCCGGAAATCGCCGAGATGCCCGAGAGCTTCGTGGCTGAATCACCCATCGGCGGCTGGCAGTGCACCCTCGAGGGATACAGCTACAACGGGCAGGTGAATGTCTACGGTGTGGTCGATTCGGTGACCGAGCAGGACGGCTCCTCGTTCTCGCGCTACGAATACCCGTCCTCGCTGCCGCTGGAGATCCAGCACCGCATGATGGATCTCGCGCGCCTGGCGGTGCAGCAAACCGGCCTGGACAATTCGCCGTTCAACGCCGAGTTCTACTACGACCAGACCGGCGATCAGGTGTGGCTGCTGGAGATCAACCCGCGCATCTCCCAGGCTCATTCCGACATCTTCGAAAAGGTGCACGGCATCTCGCACCACTCCGTGATGGTGGACCTGGCGCTGGGACGCAAGCCGCGGCCGATGGAGCGCAACGGCGAGTTCAACGTGGCCGCGCATTTCATGTTCCGCACGCACGAGAGCGGCCGCGTGCGGCGGGTCCCCAGTGCCGAGGCCGTTACCCGGCTCAAGTCCCGCCAGCCCGGCACCGAGGTGAAGATCCCGGTGCGGCCCGGCCAGCACCTCAAGGACCTTCAGGGCCAGGACATGTACAGCTTCGAGATCGCCAACGTGTTCATCGGCGGCCGCGACCGCGCGGATCTGCTGGACAAGTACGACGAGGCCCTGTCGGTTCTGCAGTTCGATATCGAGAAGGACACCGAGGCGGTCATCACCTGACCCTCGGGCCGGATCGGCGAGAGGGCTCGCCTCCTACCGGTTGATGCCTCCCCGGGCCGGATCGGCGAGGGGGGCTCGCCTCCCACCGGTTGATGCCTCCCCGGACCTGATCGGCGAGAGGGCTCGCCTCCTACCGGTTGATGCCTCCTCGGGCCGGATCGGCGAGAGGGCTCGCCTCCTGCCGGTTGACGCCTGACCCGTAGGAGGCCGGCCCTCCGGCCGATCATCGGGCTCGCCGGGTGCCAGCCGGGGCGCCGTGTCGTGCGGCCCAAAAACCCTGTACGGGCCGACAAAAAAGGCCCGGTCCCCCGAAGGGGCCGGGCCCTGCAATGCCGGGTCGGCGGGCCGCGAAGTCCTCGCGGCCGCCGGGCCGGTCAGCCCTCGTTGTGGTAGCGGGTCACGCGCTCCACGTCGTTCTTCGCGCCCAGCACCACCGGCACGCGCTGGTGGATGTCCTTCGGCGGGAGATCCATGATGCGCTGGCGCCCGGTGGTGGAGGCACCGCCGGCCTGCTCGACGATGTAGCTCATCGGGTTGGCCTCGTACATCAGGCGCAGCTTGCCTTCCTGACCCTTGGCGGTGGTCTTGGAGTCCAGCGGGTACATGAAGATGCCGCCGCGCGACAGAATGCGGTGCACCTCGGCGACCATGGAGGCGACCCAGCGCATGTTGTAGTCCTTGCCCAGCGCGCCTTCCTTGCCGGCCAGGCACTCGTCGACGTAGCGCTTGATCGGGGCTTCCCAGAACCGCATGTTCGACATGTTGATGGCGAACTCCTGGGTGTCCTCGGGGATGTGGACCTTTTCCTTGGTCAGCAGGAACTCGCCGAAGTCCTTGTCCAGGGTGAACATGTTCACGCCCTGGCCGGTGGTCAGCACCATCATGGTGGACGGACCGTACAGGCAGTAGCCGGCGGCCACCTGGGTGGTACCGGGCTGCAGGAAGTCCTCGGTCTTCGGGTCCTGCACGCCTTCCGGGGCCTTCAGGATGGAGAAGATGGTGCCGACGGAGACGTTCACGTCGATGTTGGAGGAGCCGTCCAGCGGGTCGAACAGCACCAGGTAGTGGCCACGCGGGGCGTCCTTGGGCAGCTCGAGGATCTCGTCCATCTCCTCGGACGCCAGGCCGGCGACATGACCGTTGTGCGACAGCGCCTCGATGAACACCTCGTTGGTGATCACGTCCAGCTTCTTCTGGGTCTCGCCCTGCACGTTCTCGGAACCGGCCGAGCCGAGGACGCCGACCAGGTCGCCCTTGTCGACCAGGGCCGAGATCTTCTTGCAGGCGGTGGCGATGTCGTTGAGCAGTCCGGTGAACTCGCCGGTGGCGCCCTGGATGCCGCGCTGGGTTTCGATGATGTAGTTGGTCAGTGTCGTGCCGATATGCATTTTGCCGATCCTGATGGTTGTGAGTCCGTGCGACCTCGGGGCACTCTTGGGGCAGAGGCTGCCGCGAGGGCGGCCGAACCCGCCGCCCCGGCCCGGGTCTTAACCGGGATAGTGTAGCAAATGCCGGCGCGGGGGCCGATGCGGGTCCGAATGCAGCGAAATCCAGGGAGAAAGGCATGCCGCAGAACGCTTTGTACGCCCAGTCTGGCGGGGTTACCGCTGTCATCAACGCCAGTGCCTGGGGGGTGATCGAGGCCGTTCGGGGGCACCCGGCCCATTTCGGACGGATCTACGCCGCGCGCGACGGGATCCTCGGCGTGCTGCGCGAGGAGCTGATCGACCTCGACCACGAGGATCCGCTGACCCTGCAGGCGCTGAGGCACACGCCCGGCGGGGCGTTCGGGTCCTGCCGCTTCGACCTGGGCGATCCGGAAACCCATCCCGAGCAGTACGAACGACTGGTGGAGGTCTTCCGCGCCCACGATATCGGCTATTTCTTTTACAACGGGGGCGGCGGCTCCATGGATACTGCCCTCAAGGTCGCGAAGATGGGGGACCGCATGGGCTACCCGATCACCGCGGTGGGTGTGCCCAAGACCATCGACAACGACCTCGCGATCACCGATACCAGTCCGGGTTTCGGCTCCGCCGCCAAGTTCATCGCCACCACCGTGCGCGAGGCCAGCCTGGACGTGGAGTCCATGCATACCAGCTCGACCAAGGTCTTCATCCTCGAGGTGATGGGCCGGCATGCTGGCTGGCTGGCGGCCGCCGCGGCACTGGCCCAGGAGTTCGACGGCCAGCCGCCGATGCTGATCCTGTTCGCCGAGATCCCGTTCGAGGAGGCGGACTTCATGGAACACCTCAACCGCACCATCGAGCGCCACGGCTACTGCGTGGTGGTGGTTTCCGAGGGCCTGAAGAACCCCGACGGCAGCCTGTTCTCGGTAGCGCAGAGCCACGATGTCTATGCCTATACCCAGCTGGGCGGCGCCGCGCCGCGCCTGTCCGAGCTGATCCGCGAGAAGACGGGGCACAAGCTCCACTGGGCGGTGGTGGACTACATCCAGCGGGCCGCCCGCCACATCGCGTCGAAGGTGGACGTGGACCAGGCCTACGCGTGCGGGCGTGCGGCCGTGGAAGGCGTGGTGGCCGGCCACCACAGCTTCATGCCGATCATCCAGCGGGATTCCACCCAGCCCTACCGCTGGCGCATGGGGCGGACCTCGCTGGAGAGCGTGGCCGACATCGAGCAGGGCATGCCGCGCGAATACATCACCCCGGACGGCTACGGCATCACCCAGGCCGCGCGCGACTATCTGCGTCCACTGATCCAGGGAGAGGACCAGCCGCCGTTCGAACGCGGGTTGCCGGCCTACCCCCGCATCCGCGGCGAATTGCTGCCGAAACGGTGCCCATCATTCGAAGTGGATCACGACTGAGCACTTCCGGAGGCTCGAGGGCTTGGCGTGGCGCCTGATGGGCGTAGGATGAAAGTTGTGGGGGGGCCAACCCGTGCCTTCGAGGAGGCTGTCCATGACAAACTCGATCGTTACAAGTACTCGCTTCGTCCCGTCCGGCTCCGGTTTGCTGGCCGGTCTTCTCGCGCTGGGGCTTGCCCTGTTGCCGGTGACCCCCGCGCTGGCTGAAACCGGCGAGCGGGCCGAGGCCGGCACCGGCCACATGGTGGATACCCGTTCACTGATCGATCAGACGCAGTCCGAGGACACCCGGGCCGAACTGCTGGAGCGCCTGGACGAGGCGGCGGTGCAGGAGCAGCTGATCGCCATGGGCGTGGATCCGGAGCAGGCCCGCGAGCGGGTGGCCCGGCTTACCGATGACGAGCTGGCGGAGCTGGAGGCACGCATGGATTCCGAGCCGGTGGGGGCTACCGGAGTCCTGGGCGTGCTGGCCATCGTCTTCGTGGTGTTCGTGATCACCGATGCCCTGGGCGTGACCGACGTGTTCCCGTTCGTGCAGTCACGCGATCGCTGACCCTTCGATGCAGAGTTCGGGAGGTGCACACCCCGCGGCGCACTGGCGCGGCGGGGTCGGGGGAGTGCTGGCCGCCGCGCTGCTGGCGTTGCTGCTGACGGGCTGTGCCACCGCGCCGCAGAGCCGGGACCTGGCGGGTGACCCCGGGGCCCTGCCGGATCTGCCACCGCGCGTCGAGCTGACCGACACCCCGTTCCACCCGCAGGAGGATTACCAGTGCGGCCCGGCCGCGCTGGCCACGGTGCTCGAGGGGCGCGGTCTGGACGTGTCGCTGCAAGGGCTGATCGACGAGGTCTACCTCCCCGCCCGCGAGGGCACCCTGCAGGCCGAGATGCGTGCGGCGGTGCGCGCGCGCGATCTGGTGGCGTATCGCCTGGAGCCGGATCTGGAAGCGGTCCTGCGCGAGGTCGCGGCCGGTCATCCGGTGGTGGTGTTCCAGAACCTCGGGCTCGCGATGTTCCCGGAATGGCATTTCGCGGTGGTCATCGGCTACGACCTCGACGCCGGCGAAATCATCCTGCGCAGCGGGACCCACGAACGCCACGTGAACGAGTTCGCCCGCTTCGAGCGGACCTGGGCGCGCGGCGAGCGCTGGGCCTTCATCCCCGTGGCGCCGGATGAGCTGCCGGCCACCGCGGAGCCGCTGAACTGGCTGCGCGCGGTCAACGAACTGGAGGTCACCGGCGCACTGGCGGCCGCGGCCACGGGTTACCACACGGCGATCGACGCATGGCCCGATCACCCGGTGGCCTATGTCGGTCTGGCCAACGTGGCCATGGCGCAGGATGACCCCGAGGCGGCCGAGTCTGCGCTGCGCGAGCTGATCGAGCGTGACCCCGGGGTGGACGCGGCCTGGAACAACCTCGCCCATGTCCTGCTGGCGCGGGACTGCACGGAACCCGCCCGGGCGGCGGCCGCCTGCGCGGTGGCGCTGAGCGGGGGCGAGGACGCATCCCCGTATGCCCCGACCCTGCGGACGCTGGAGCGGGCGGCCCCGTCCCCCGACGGGGCATGCGACCCCGTCCCGGACTGCCCGGCGGGCCGGCGCGCCGACTGAGAGGGGCACGCGGCTCGGCGCGGCGTCAGTCCTCGAACAGGGCCTCCACCCGCGCGTGGATGTGCTGGTCGGCGTCCGGTCCGATTTGCGTGGTCTCCGGGTCGTGGCGGTCGCAGAACGCCCAGGCGAATTTCAGGTCCTTGATCCCCAGCGAGCCGAACAGCCGGGCCTCGGCCGAATGGTCGGTGGCTTCCGGGATCACGGTCGGCCAGCCGTCCTCGCCCGGGGTCAGCGCGGGACCGAAGAAGATCGCCCCCGGCAGGTTCTTGATCCGCAGGGCGCAGGTGCCCTCGGTGACGCCGCCCATCGGCAGGAAGTCGATGGTGCGCGACAGCCGCTGCTTGCGGTTGAACGGGGTATCCACGGTGCCGCCGGCGGCGCGGATCGCGGGTGCCTCGGCCTCGTAGGCCAGCACCTCCAGTCCGGCTTCGCGCCAGGCGTCGAGGTCGCGCGTGCCGCGGTGGCTGGGCAGGAACAGCCAGCGCGGCTCGGTGAGCGCGCGCAGCTCCTGCAGCAGGGCGTCCGAAAACGGCGGGGCGTTCACCAGGATCCCGCCCATCTCGCGGTCGTCGATCAGCCAGACCGCCGGCTCGTCATCGCCGACGCGGTGGATATTGCGTTCGCGCAGTTCGACCAGTGCCGGACCGATCGTTCCGGGGGAAGCGGACATGCAGGCGTCTCCGGGTTCCTCTGGGGTGTAGCCGGGGAGATTGCGGGCTTGCGGCCCCGTGCGCAATTTGGGCGGGAATCCGGCGGGGGATCGTCGGATGGTCGGGCCGCCGACCGCCGGGTTACTGCTCCCGCGGGGAGGCCTCGTCGCGGGCTTCCAGTTGCGCCATCTCGCTTTCGATCCAGTCCTCGGTCTGCGCCAGCACCTCGGCGGCCGAACGACCCTGCGTCTCGATCGGCGGCCCCACCGAGACCTCGATGGTCCCGGGGCGGCGCAGGATCCCGTGCCGCGGCCAGTATGTACCGGAGTTCAGCGCCACCGGCAGCACCGGGTAACCGCCGCGCGCGGCGAGCTGCGCGCCGCCCTGACGGTAGCGTCCCTTTTCCCCGGGATTTACGCGCGTGCCCTCGGGGAACACGATCACCCACAGGCCCTGGTCCAGCCGCTTCTTGCCTTCCCGGAGCAGGCCCTCCAGGGCCTGGCGACCGGCACTGCGGTCGATCGGTACCGGCTGGAGCATGGCCAGGGTCCAGCCAAACAGCGGGATGCGCATCAGCTCGCGCTTGAGCACCCAGGTCTGGCGCGGGAAGATCGACACGAACGCGAGCGTCTCCCACGCCGACTGATGCTTGGACATCACCACGTGGGGGCGCGAGGTGTCCACGTGTTCCAGGCCGCGTACCCGGTAGCGCACCCCGCAGGTCACCCGCAGCCACCAGATGTTGAAGCGGCCCCACTGGATCAGGACGCGGTAGCGGCGTTCATGGGACAGCGGCCAGATCAGCAGCGGCATGATCAGGCCGTAGACCAGCGACGAGCTGATCAGCCCCGCCTGAAACAGGAGTGCCCGCAGATAGCGCATCGCCCGTCTCCTTCAGCCGGTGGCCAGCCGCCCGATGTCCGCCACGGTCTCGAAGGCCTGACGCAGTTCCCGCAGCAGCGCCAGGCGGTTGCGGCGTTCGGCGGGGTCCTCGGCCATCACCATCACCCCGTCGAAGAAGCGGTCCACGCGCTCGCGCAGGCCGGCGAGCTCGCCCAGGGCGCGCACGTAGTCGCCGTCGGCCACCGCCGCGTCCACCGCCGGGCGCACCGCCAGCAGACCCTGGTGCAGCCGGCGTTCCTCGTCGGCCACCAGGGCGTCGGGCTCCAGCGTGCCGGCGGCCTCGTCGCCGGCCTTGCGCAGCAGGTTGTGGATGCGCTTGTTGGCCGCGGCCAGGGCCTCGGCCTCCGGGCGTTCGCGGAACTGCGACACCGCGCGCACGCGCCGGGCGAAATCCAGTGGCTGGTCGGGGCCGACCGCGCCCACGGCCTCGATGGTCTCGTGGGCATGGCCCTGTTCCAGCAGGTAGCCGCGCAGGCGCTCGACGATGTATTCGCGCACCGGGTCCACCGCCTGGTCGGCCTCGGCCACGCGTTCGCGGATCGGCTCGGCGGCCGCGGTGAGCAGCGGGGTCAGGGCGAGCGGGAGTTCGCGTTCGACCAGGATGCGCACCAGCCCCAGCGCGGCCCGGCGCAGCGCGAACGGGTCCTTGGTGCCGCTGGGCTGCTTGCCGATGGCGAAGATCCCGACCAGGGTGTCGAGGCGGTCGGCCAGCGCCAGGGCCTGGGCCAGCGGGCCGTCCGGGAGTTCGGAGCCGGACTGGCGCGGCCAGTAGTGCTGCTCGATCGCGTCGGCGACGGCCTCGTCCTCGCGGTCGTGCAGCGCGTAGTAGCGCCCCATGGTGCCCTGCAGTTCGGTGAACTCGAACACCATCCGGGTCAGTAGATCGCATTTGCACAGCCGCGCGGCGCGCGCCGCCTGCTGCGCATCCAGGTCCATCAGGCCGGCGAGGCGCTGCATCAGCGCTTCCAGGCGCTGCGACTTGTCGCGCAGGGTGCCCAGGCGCTTCTCGAATACCACCGCGCCGAGCTCGTCGAGGCGCTCTTCCAGGCGGTGCTTGCGGTCCTGCTCCCAGAAGAATTCGGCATCCGCGAAGCGCGGGCGCAGCACGCGCTCGTTGCCATCGCGTACTGCTTCGGGATCGCGCGACTCGATGTTGCTGACGACGATGAAATGCGGCTGCAGGCGGCCGGCCTCGTCCACCACCGGGAAGTATTTCTGGTTGTCCTGCATGGTGGAGATCAGCGCCTCCTGCGGGACCTCGAGGAAACGCCGGTCGAAGCTGCCGCCCAGGGCCACCGGCCACTCCACCAGTGCGGTGACCTCGTCCAGCATGTCCGGGTCGACCAGCGCGCGCCCGCCCAGCTCGCGGGCGGTGGCGTGGACCTGCTCCAGGATGCGTTCGCGACGGGACTCGAACGAGGGCTCGACGCGGCCCTCGGCGCGCAGCCTGTCGGCGTAGTCCGCGGGGCTGGCGAGCTCCAGCGGGGCCGGGTGGTGGAAACGGTGGCCGCGCGTGTGGCGGCCGGCATCCTGTTCCAGCACCGTCATCGGCAGGACGTCGGTGCCGTGCAGCACCACCAGCCAGTGCACCGGGCGCACGAATTCCGTGGTGCTCTCGCCCCAGCGCATGCGCTTGGGCGTGGGCAGGTGTTCCAGGGCGCCGTCCAGCATCTCCGGCAGCAGTTCGCCGAGGGCCTGCCCCGGCTGCATGCGGCGGAAGATCAGGTATTCGCCCTTGCCGGTGTCCTCGCGCTCGAGCTGGTCCACTTCCACCCCGCAGGAGGAGGCGAAGCCCTGCGCCGCGCGGGTCGGCTGGCCCTGGTCGTCGAAGGCGGCGGCCACGGCCGGGCCACGGCGTTCCTGCAGCTGGTCGGGCTGGCGGCCAGGCACCGCGGGGAAACGCACGGCCAGGCGTCGGGGCGTGGCGAAGGCCTCGGGCTCGCCGGGTTCCAGCCCGGCGTCGCGCAGGCGGGTGGTCAGGCCCTCGGCCAGGGCGTCGCGCAGGCGTGCCAGCGCGGTGGGGGGCAGTTCCTCGGTGCCGAGTTCGATCAGAAGTTCGCGGGCTTCGTCCATGTTCGGTCCAGTCGGGTTCCGGTGGGCCCGCGCGCCCGTTCGGGGCGGCGGCGGGCACGGGTTCGGGGTATGCCCCGGTGTCGGGTGGCGTCAGGCGGCGTCGGACTTGCCGGTGTCGCCCGGGGCGCACAGTGGAAAGCCCAGGGCCTCGCGCGATTCATAGTATTTCTGCGCGACGTTCCTGGAGAGCTCGCGCACGCGCAGGATGTAGCGCTGGCGCTCGGTGACCGAGATCGCCCCGCGCGCATCCAGCAGGTTGAAGCTGTGCGAGGCGCGCAGCATCTGCTCGTAGGCCGGCAGCGGCAGGCCCAGCTCGATCATGCGGTCGCTCTCCGCCGCATGGTGGTCGAACGCGGCGAACAGGGCATCGCGGTCGGCGTGCTCGAAGTTGTACTTCGACTGTTCCACCTCGTTCTGGTGGTAGACGTCGCCGTAGGTGACCGCGCGCCCGTCCGGGCCGACGGTCCAGACCAGGTCGTAGACGCTCTCCACGCCCTGCAGGTACATCGCCAGACGCTCCAGCCCGTAGGTGATCTCGCCGGAGACGGGGTGGCAGTCGATCCCGCCCACCTGCTGGAAGTAGGTGAACTGGGTCACCTCCATGCCGTTCAGCCAGACCTCCCAGCCCAGCCCCCAGGCGCCCAGGGTCGGGGACTCCCAGTTGTCCTCGACGAAACGGACGTCGTGGGTCAGCGTGTCGAAGCCCAGCGCCTCCAGCGAGCCGAGATACAGGTCCTGGATGTCGGCCGGGGAGGGCTTCAGCAGCACCTGGAACTGGTAGTAGTGCTGCAGGCGATTGGGATTGTCGCCGTAGCGCCCGTCGGTCGGGCGCCGGCTGGGCTGTACGTAGGCGGCGCGCCAGGGTTCCGGCCCGATCGAGCGCAGGAAGGTCGCCGGGTGGAAGGTCCCGGCGCCCATCTCCATGTCGTAGGGCTGCATCACCACGCAGCCGTGGTCGTTCCAGTAATCCTGCAGTCGGCGGATCAGGTCCTGGAAGGTGGGACTCGCGGTCTCGGTTCGGTCGCTTGCGTTCGCCATCGCTGGGGGTCCGGAGCGGATCAGGGGCGGCAGTATATCGGCCCGTGCCCGGGTGCGGCCACCGCCGGGCGGGTCCATAATGAGCGGATTGATCCGTCCCGGAGGGATGATGGCCACGCACAGTGACGACTCAGCCGACGCTCCACGCGACGGCTCGCGCTATCGTGATACACGGCGGGTGACGCTGACCGGCGCTGCGGTCAATTCCGGCCTGGCTGTCACCCAGCTGGCCAGCGGATGGCTGCTGAACTCGCAGGCGCTGATCGCCGACGGCGTGCATACGGTCTCGGACCTGGTCACCGATGCCGTGGTGCTGGTCGCGGCGGGGCATGCGGCCGCCTCCCCTGATCGCAATCACCCCTATGGTCACGGCCGCATCGAAACCCTCGCCACCGTTATTGTGGGGGTCTTTCTCGCTCTCGCCGGCGTTGCCATTGCCTGGGGCGCGGGCAGCCGGCTGCTGGGGCCGGAAGAGCTGACCGGTCCGGCGCCGCTGGCCATCGCATTCGCCGTGGTTACCCTGGTGGCCAAGGAGGGCATGTACCAGTACACGCATCGGGTCGCGCGCCGCCTGGGGTCGCGCATGCTGGAAGCCAACGCCTGGCATCACCGTACCGATGCGATCTCCTCCGTCATTGTCCTGCTGGCAGTCGCCGGTGCGGTAGCGGGGTGGCCGTGGCTGGACGCGGCCGCGGCGCTGGTGGTGGCCGGCTTCATCCTGCATATTGCCGGGCGCCTCGTCTGGCGCAGCGCCGCGGAACTCATCGACACCGCGCTGGAACCGGAGGAGGTCGAGCGAATCCACCGCACCATCCTGGACGTCCCGGGGGTAAAGGACGCCCACATGCTGCGCACCCGGCGCTCCGGCGACGATGCCGTGGCCGACGTGCACGTGCAGGTCGCACCGATGATCTCGGTGTCGGAGGGGCACCGCATCGCTGACGCGGTCCATCAGGCGGTGACCGAGGATGCGGGCGCAGTCTGCGATATAACCGTGCACGTGGATCCCGAAAACGACGAGGATCAGGCCGCCAGCTCGCGGCTGCCATTGCGCCCCGAGCTGGTGGCCGGGCTGCGCGAAGCCTGGTCCGGCTTCCCCGAGCTGGAGGCCCTGGAGCACCTGTCGCTGCACTATCTGGGCGGGCGGGTGCATGCCACCGTTACCCTGCGCCTGGATCCCGGGCTGTCGGGGACAGGGCTTGAGGGGCGCGCGGACCTGCTGACCCGGCAGCTCCGCGAGCACCCGGCGCTGAAGCCGGTGCTGGGCCAGGTGACCATACTCTACCGGCCGTGCACCGAATGAGGGCGGGCTTGATGCATACGCACCACAATAGTGCATTCTATGCACTGCGGGTGTGCGGATCGTGATGGCGTCGCTGCGGAAAAGGGCGTCAGGGCGCTCCGAACCGGGGCTTTCGGTCTGGCACGCCACCTGCATAACCATCGGGCAGACGCCGCTCGGCCTCTGACGACCGCACCGGCATCGACCGTCTCAAACTGAAGACCAGAGGAGTCCTCACTATGTCCGCAGCCGAAGTGCTGAAGCAGATCAAGGAACAGGAAGTCCGCTTCGTCGATTTCCGTTTTACCGATTCCAAGGGCAAGGAACAGCATGTGACCCTGCCGGCCCACGACCTCGACGAAGACGCCTTCGAGGAAGGCAAGATGTTCGACGGTTCCTCCATCTCCGGGTGGAAGGGCATCAACGAATCCGACATGATCCTGATGCCGGATGCGGAGTCCGCGGCCATCGACCCGTTCTTCGAGGACATGACCATGAACATCCGCTGCGATGTCGTGGAACCGGCCACCATGCAGGGCTACGACCGCTGCCCGCGCTCGCTGGCGCGTCGCGCCGAGGCCTATCTGCAGAGCACCGGCATCGCCGATACCGCGCTGTTCGGTCCGGAGAACGAGTTCTTCGTGTTCGACGACGTGAAGTGGGGCTCCGACCTCTCCGGTTCCTATTGCCGCGTGGATTCCCAGGAGGCCTCCTGGAATTCCGAGCGCGTGTATGACGACGGCAACATCGGCCATCGCCCGGGCGTGAAGGGTGGCTACTTCCCGGTCCCGCCGGTCGACAGCCTGCACGACATCCGCTCCACCATGTGCGAAGTGATGACCGAGA
>LKMJ01002398.1_pt1 | contig 17201 bp, 16 predicted proteins | sample 643391 | NCBI WGS metagenome assembly LKMJ01 (sample SAMN04112250, study PRJNA286221) | soda lake metagenome | biome: soda lake; feature: Kulunda Steppe; material: water; isolation source: sample PL-Br10 brine of Picturesque Lake | place: Russia: Kulunda steppe | collected 2010-07
TCCGGATATTAAACCGTCATAGTCTGGAGAAAATTGCCTTTATGTGACTTAGTCACAGAAATCTTCTTCCTGATAGGTAATAATTATTTATGTATTAACATTAATTATCCTAATCAGGGGGGAAAGATCTTGTCGGAAATAGCTTATAATATTAAGACCAATCGTGCTTTTACCACCATCAGACGCTGGGCCTGGTTGATAACTATCATAGTCGCCCTGGGTGGTCAATTCTGGCCCTATCTGGGACTGATTGTACCTGTCATAATAGCAGCCTTAATTGTTGTTAGTTTTTTTAAAGGTCGTTACTGGTGTGGTAATTTTTGTCCTCACGGCAGCCTTTATGACCGGATCATCCTGCCTTTAAGCCGCAATAAATTTATTCCCGGGTTTTTCAAGTCCAGACCGGTAGTGGCGGCAGCCTTTATCTATTTTGGGTTTAATATGACCCGGCGTTTCCTGACTGTATTTCAGCAGTCAGAAGGCATACTGGTCAGGACCGGATTTATCTTTTCCAATACCTATTTGATGGTGTTGATTGTGGGCGGTCTCCTGGGGCTGACCATCAGCTCCCGAAACTGGTGTCAGTTCTGTCCCATGGGCACCCTCCAGCTGATGTCCTATCGACTGGGTAAGTTTCTGGGTGTAACTTCCAGCAGAGATGAGCTCATAACAGCAGAAAACCCCGAGCTCTGTCATTCCTGTGCCCGCTGCTCCCGGGTCTGCCCCATGCAGCTTGAGCCCCATAAAAGTTTTAAAGAAAACAGCAATCAATTCGAGGCCGAGCAGTGTATTCGCTGTAATACCTGTGTGGAAAACTGCCCCAGCGGGATTCTGCAGCTGGCCACTTCAGCTGAAGCTCAGGAGCTAAAAAACCGGGCTGATCTGACCGGTTTTAATAAGGCCCGATTCTTCCAGGCTAAAATTTCCCGGATTAGAGAGTTTGAAAATCCTGATATTAAAGAATATACCTTCAAATTTCTGGAACCTGCAGAAATGGAGTTTATCCCTGGACAGTTTCTGCTGGTCGAGGTCGAAGAAGAAAAAGAAATGTATCGAGCCTATACAATTTCGGGCAGCGATGCTGATAAAAATCAGGTTACTATTACTATAAAAAGAATTGCTGATGGTTACGGAACCAATATTATTTTTGATGAATTTCAAGAGGGTAAAGTAGTAACAATCAAGGGGCCGATGGGAAGAGAACTAACAGTAGATGACAGCAACAAAAATATGCTTTTCATTGCTAACGGTATTGGTATCACCCCCTTTACCACCATTGCCGAAAACCTTTTTGCCGGGTCCAGGAAAAAACTGAAGGCTGCTGGAGGCAGCAGTGCTGGTATGAAGATGAGCGGGAGCAGTTATCCCGGTAAAGCGGCTCTGCTCTACGGAGCAAGGCATGAAGAGGATCTTATTTACGATAACTTCTTTGCCGGTCTGGCCCGGGACAATAAAAACTTTGATTATCAGAGGGTTCTTTCCCGTCCCAGAACAGATAAGTATAAGCAGGGCTATGTAACCCATCTGCTGAAGGATATGGAGCTAAATTCAGACACCGAAGTTTATATCTGCGGTTCTCGACCTATGGCAGAAGATGCCAGAAAAATATTGAAAAACAAAGGCATACCAGCAGACCAGATAAATTATGAAGATTTTGGAATTTAAAACCTCACTCATGAGAAAAGGCCGGTATTAACCGGCCTTTTGCTTTATTGTAATACACAAAGATCCCCGAATTCAATAATAATCTGACTGTGATTTAAAATAATTCAGGGAAAATAGCGGTTTCTTTTATGCCTAGAATATTAAGAAATTCGAGAAGATAAAACTTTATTTCAGCTGCTTTTATCAGAAATTAACACCGGCAGAAACTAATTTTCCCGGGGAAACCAGGGAATGAATATGCTGGTCCTTTCTGCATATTCCTGATATTTTTCATGATCGGCATAACGTCTTTCCAGTAGTGGCACCCCAGAAACATACCTGACCAGCACAGTGATCAAAACCGGGCTTAAAATTATCAAAAAACCACCTACGGCCTCAAGAGCTATTAGAAAAACACCCCACCAAAGCAGAGCCTCTCCAAAATAGTTGGGATGCCGGCTGTACTTCCAGAGACCGGAGGTCATGATCTCATCCCGGCTGCTGCGCTGTTTAAGAAAATTCTTTAACTGCCAGTCAGCAATAACCTCACAGGCAAATCCAAGCAGCCAGACCAGAATACCCAGAACCGATAAAATTCCAAATTGAGGAGTATCGGAGCTGATTACCTTAACCGAAGGATAGACAATAATATATAAGAAAAAACCCTGAAGCATAAAGACCTGAAAAAAGGACCGGAGATAAAAATTGCTCCATTCCTTCCGCCATTTCTGATAGCGAAAATCTTCCGGCTTTCCGATTTTCCGGGAAAGAATATGCAGACCCAGTCTCCCACCCCAGACCGTCACCAGCAAAACAACTATTATATCCAGCGGCTGAATCGGACTCCTCAGCAGTGTATACCAGACTGCCAGGACAAAACCAAATCCCCAGGCAATATCCACCAGGGAGTTATCGCTTTTCAGAGTGCAGAAGATAAAAAAGGCTGTAAAATAAAGAAAAAGAACCAGAGCAACTTCAAGAAAAATATTCATAAAATTATATTCCTTTCTAATTTATCTTCTCTTAATACCTTTATCTTCTGTTAATGCCGACAATTTCTATATTCTCTTCTATTAATTCCAGCTTAAAAAGGTTCTCCACAGCACTATACCTGGCTTAGCTAGCCGGCTCAGCAGTTTAAAACATCAACATTTTTATCAGCCAGAAAGAAGGCTCAAGGCCACCGAACCAGGTCCGGCATTTAAAGCGGTAATGGCCGAGATCTCCATAATATATTCCGGCTGAAAGCCCAGAATATCCTGAATATCTTCCTGCCATTCCTCGATAAGTTCTGGAGCCTGAGAATGAACCAGAGCATATTTTTCAATTCCCCGGCTGTCATTGATCTCCCGGGCCAGTTTCTTTATCTTTTTGCTGATACCCCGCCGGCTTAAGGCTTTATCTTTAATGGTGCCACTGCCCTCTTCATCCAGCGATACTATGGGCTTTAAATTCAGCAGTCTGGCAAAAAGACCTTTCATGGGGCTGACACGTCCGCCCCTAACCATATAATCCAGGGTGTTGACATTAACATATATTTCAGCCCGGGAGCGATGCTCTTTGATAATATCTGTTACCTCTTCCAGACTGCGGCCCCGGGCAATCTCCTCGGCAGCTTTTAGGACCAGAAGTCCCTGAGCTCCTGAGTTAAGCCGGGAATCAACATAGGAGACAGCAATATCCTTCTCCTGCTGAATCTGCCTGGATGCCTGTTTGAAAACCTGACCTGTGCCACTTAACTTTTCAGCAACGGAAACAAGTAAAATTGCAGAGTAATAGTTGCTGAGATTTCTGAGATAATTAGTGGTCAAATCGAGAGAGGGCTGCGAGGAAGTAGGAAATTCCTCGGCTTCTTCCAGATACTTGAAGAAATAATTTAAGTTTATGGTGCTTTTATCATAGAAATTGACCCCATCAATCATAAGATTTAGAGGTATGGTATGAATCTGATATCTATCCTTTATTTCCAGGGGCAGATCGGCAATTGAATCGGTAACCAGAGCAATATCACTCATCCTGTTATGAGCCATATCATACTGCCGACGCATATCATCGGCCTTCTGCTCGATAATCCTTCCCTCTTCTCCGGCAAGAAAGACCACATCTTCCGGGTGGTCAGTATGAATATGAATCCTGATTTTTTCTTCAGATTCAGCCAGCACCAGAGAGTCTCCCTTTTCCTGCAGCAGCTCTTTAAACCGGGATTTACTAATTGAATTCTCTTTCTGCAGCAGAACTTCGGTACAGTACCGATAGGTAAGCTGCTCCCCATCGTGAGATACCTGGGGTGAGGCTGTTTCCTGTTCTGACAGCTTTGAAGTATCAAAACCCGAAACCAGATCGTTCTGATCAAAATCTCCAAATTGATGAAATGACTCTTGATAATGCCGATTATCCTGAAATTGACTGCGCCAGTAACTAACTATGCCTTCCAGAAAAAAGACAAAACCCAGTGCTCCGGCATCAAGCGAATTATTTTCCCGGTGTACTTTAAGCTGATTTCTGGTTCTATTCAAGGATCTGCGAGCTGTGGTTAAAGACAGCTCAAAAAGCAGGACAAAATCATCAATACCCTCGGCCAGTTCCGGCAGCTTTTCTGCCCAGTCTTTAATTACTGTAAGCATTGTGCCCTCATGGGGGTCATCAATATTATCATAAAGAAAGGGAACGGAGGCTCTAACATAATCAGCAAATTCAGTGGTGGTCAAAGCATTTTTCCGGACCATCTTGCGGAAAAAACCGTTGAAAAATTGTGCCAGAATCAAACCTGAATTGCCCCGGGCAGTTTGAATGGTATAATCGGAAATTGCCCTGAAGGTCTGATAAATTGAATTCTCTGGCTTAATTTTCAAAGCCGCTGAAACCAAAGTGCTGGACATGTTATTTCCGGTATCACTATCAGGGACAGGAAAAAAATTGATTTCATTTAATTTTTTGCGGTTTTTCTCTACCAGTTCTGCTCCATGCTTAAAAGCGGCATAAAAACTATGTCCGTCCAGGCGTTTTATTTCCATGTAAAACGCCTCCTTCTGAAAAATTTTAAATCATGCTGCTCCAGTCTCGCTCCTCGTGTTTCCTGCTTAGCTCGTGTTATCTGCTTCAGTTTGCTGCTCTCAATAAATTTTTCTTTTTATTTAGCCTGTTTATCCTCCTGCCAGTAAAAAGGTTATCAGGGAGGTAATACCTGCAATAAAGGAACCCCAGACAAGATCTATTGCCGTCAATTTTACCGGCCAGTCTTTAATGGTTGCCAGGTTGGTAATATCATAGGTGGCATAGGTAATAAAACCAAAAAAGAGACCGGCCAGCAGGGCATATGTCCAGTCTTCAGCCGGGCTGATAACAAAAAATACCAGTCCGGCTAAGTAAAACAGATAAAAAACTCCAGCGGCTTTGAGATTAAATTTATCTTTCAACAGAAAACCTATCTGTGAACGATAGAGCCGCCGGGCTATCAGACCCAGCCAGAATGAATCAATTATCAAAAAAACAACCAGGGCAATAAAATATAAAATAAAAAAATCCCTCACAATTTTTCCTCCTGTAGTCAAAATATTGTTTGAGTTAAGCTAATAACTGTTCTTATTTAAGTTTATCACATTTTCAGTAAATTTTAAATAATAATATTATTATTTTTGCTGTTTTTTTCTGGATTTATAATATTTTTATAATCTTTTACTGCAATTTCTATTCTCTAAAGAAAAATTGTCTTAAATAACTTAAAAATTTAAATCCCATCCGGGTAAAAAGAAAAGTGCAGATCTTCCAGTACAATTTTAGAAAAATTATCTTTCCCGGACAGTCTGTTTGTGAGAAACCCTTTCTGCTTCTGCCAGCACCAGACCAATGGAACTGAGATAATAATCATCTAAAGCAAGGGGTAATCATTGATTTTCTCTGCTTAATTTTGGGGATCATATCTCAAGGTTTCGACCCTCTCCTCAAGAACCTCCAGCTGCCGCTGAATCCGGGGATCAGTTAAGTCCAGAAGATTTCTGCGAAAGCTGATTAATTTCCTGATATTTTCATTATTAACCAGGGAAGTTATATCATCGACCCTGTTATCTCGAAAATAGAGTTTAGTTAAACTGGGAAGTTCTTCCAGGACACTGATATCTTCAACCTGATTTTGAGCAAAGTTAAGCTCTTTTAGATTATTAAGACCACTTAAACTTGAAATTTCAGTAATTTGATTATCCAGCAGATACAAAATTTCCAGCTCTTTAAGATTTTTAAGGGGAGAAATATCGCTGATCCGGTTGCGGCTGAGATGAAGTTTCTGCAAAGCAGGAGTTTCAGCCAGGCCGGCAAGACTTTCAACTCTGTTATTGGAAAGAGTTAGAATTTTAAGTTCAACCAGTCCGGCCAGGGGCTCAGTCGACTTTACCCGGTTCCCCCAGAGCCTGATGACTTCCAGCTGATCCAGGACGGTCAGGGGTGATAAATCCTCGATTTTATTGTAACGGAAATTAAAAATCCGAAGATTCTCCAGAGAAGAAAGCGGAGAGATATCCCTGACATAATTATGCTCGAAAATAATTTCCTCCAGCCTGTCAAGTTCAGCCAGGGGAGAAATATCAAGAATTTCATTATTATAGAAATCTACTGTCTTAAGGCCCGTAAAGTGTTCCAGCCCACTGAGAGATTTGATTTCGCTTTCCACCGCTGAGAATGTTTTAAGCTTTTCAGCCTCACTTTTCAAGATAGGTCCCTGGTCCTGTTCCAGATTTTCCAGGGCAGCTCTTTTGAGATTGGGATCGGCAAAATCTACAGTTTCTGCAGATAAATAACTTCCCGGGATTAGTAAAATTGAGATCAGCATCAGGCCGGCCAGCAGTACAAAACCGGTTGAATAATGTGAACCAGCTAATTTGCCTTTCATTATAAAGCTCGCCTCCTGTTTCCAGATTTTACAAATTATCTGCCTGGACAGACTTTAACTCAAGAGTTTACCTGCCAAAATCTTATATTAAAGTATTTAAACACTGCTCAGTTTCATAAAAATAATAAAATAAAGGAAAGCTAAATATCCAGCAGTTCAAAACCTGTTGCCGGGTCAATTTTTCGATGAGCCTCATGATTTACAAGTTCCAGAACTATTATCTCAGCAATCAGCCAGATGGAAACACCTTCCCGGGTGCAGCCTGTGATGGTCTCGTTCTGACTGCCAAAGGCTGAATGCAGATGGAGTCTGGGGCTATTCTGTTCACTGCTGAAAATTGTACCCAGGCCCACCGCTTCACTGATCCGGGGCAGGTCTTTAATCTGAGGTATAATCTCATTTTGCTCTTCTCTATCTTCCGGCCCCACAACTACCCGGCTGGTTTCGTCAGCACCTCCCAGAAAGAAAACCAGGGCGGAATTTATCTCTTCAGCTTCTGCAAACTTTTCAATCACCTCAGGAATCCTGTCACCATCCTCCAGCTTTAAAATAAAAGTTCTTCCTCTCCTGGCCTTGGTATATTTCACCGGATCAGCTCCTTTCAGGTTATTATTTAGATACAGCATTTGATCAACCTTCCCACCATCTGCCATCATCAAGATGGGACATGTCGGGGTTATATTCTATCTCACAGTCAATTAAAACCGGCTGACCTTCAGCATTAGCTTCCAGTGCAGAGGTAAGAGCCGGCCTTAGTTGATCCATTTCAGTCACCTTAAAGCCCAGACAGCCAAAGCTCTCTGCAGCAGCGGTCAGATCAGGCTGGAAGGAGAAATCAGTAGAGTAGGTGGAAAAACCAGCCCGCTGCTGCTTGGCTCTGATCCAGCCCAGCCCCTGGTTGTTTAGCACCAGCCAGGTACAGCCGGCATTGTACTGGACAGCAGTTGCCATCTCCTGAAGGTACATTTGGAAGGCGCCGTCGCCGGCAATGCAGAGAACCGGCCTTTCCGGACAGGTCAGCCTGGCAGCTATGGCTCCTACTATACCCATTCCCATGCAGGTCTGTTCAGCTACTGGTAGGCAGCCTAATCTGCTCTCAACCTGATAATAGGGATAAAAGTAGGACCAGATATCCTGGCTGCCATTTTCATTTACCAGGATTGTTTCCGATCCAAAAACCTGATTGGCTACCGGAATTATCTCCCGGGCCAGCAAACCGAGGCTAGTTTTGCTTTCAGAAAATATTTTTTTTCGGAATTTATCTTTCTGTTCTTCAAGTTCCTTTCTCAGCCCGGCTCTTTTTTCTTTGATTTCTGACTGCTGTTGCTGTTCCCGGCTCTTTTCCTGGAGATTAAGCTGATCCAGCAGCTGCTGCAGCACAGTCTTAACATCTCCAATCAAAGCCAGATCCGGCTGCCAGTTTCGACCGAGAGCTTCGGGATTGATGTCGAGCTGGATAAAGCTGGCTCTTTCAGGAAAATGCTGCCAGTGACCGGTTTGAAAAGCTTCATTTTTACTGCCAACGGTCAACAGCAGATCGGCGCTCTGATAATAATTTTTAGCCGGTTCGGTGCGATAACGGCCACTCACACCCAGAGCAAGGGGATGATCTTCAGAAATAATTCCCCGTCCGCCAGGGGTTGTTAAAAAGGGCAATTCAAATTCTTCTACAAACTGCCGGGATTCATTAAAGGCCCGGGATAAAACCGCTCCATTGCCAAAAACCACCACCGGTCGTTCAGCTCTGCTTAAGGCTGAGAAAACCTGCTCAACAGAGGTGGAGTCTGCGGCAATTCTCTGCTTTTCAACTCTGGTGAATTTTTCCGGATATTCCGGAGAAGAGCTTTCAATTCCCTGCTCAGCAGAATTTACCTCCAGGGGACCATCGCCCATCACATCATGGGGCAGATCAAGATAAACCGGTCCGGGGACCCCGTTTAAAGCCCGGGTGAAAGACCGCTTAAGATACCAGGGCAGCAGTTCAGCCCGGGGAATTCGGGCACTCCATTTGGTAACCGGTTCCATTAAAGCTACCTGATCACATTCCTGAAATTCGCCCCTGCCGGAGGTAGAGATAGCAGCAGAATGGCAGGGAATTACCAGTGGTGCACAGCCGGAATAAGCTTCCAGAACTCCCGGAATAAGATTAGCAGTTCCGGGACCGGCTGAAGCCGAGCATATCCCGATATTACCACTTAAACGGCTGTAAGCCATCGCCATAAAGGGCGCTGCGCTTTCATGTCTGACATTGACAGCCAGCAGCCCTGCCTCCTCTGCCAGCATATTTAGATAACTATCACCCAGACCAAAAACCATTTCAACTCCCTGTTCCTTCAGCATTTTAACCAGTATCTCCCAAGGATTCATGATATTCCCCCCAAATACATTTTTTTATCTGTTTTGCTATTGCTGCTTATTTTTAAAAATAGCCTTAATCCCGGCTATAATTTTAGCAATCAGTCCGGACTGACCGGTTTGCTGGTTGTTTTGGTCTGCCACAAACTTTTTCAGAGCTTTAAGTTCCTCTACTGTCGGACTTCGCTGAACTTCCTGATATTCCTCTGAAATATGATTTATTTCTTCCCATCTATCAATATTAAATTTTCTGATTTTATCCTCGGATCTTTTAACAATAATATAGCCACTGGCCAGTTTGAATACAATATCATCATTATGCTCTGATTTGTGAGTGTATATTTGGGTAACTTTCATTGTTGGAAATCAACCTCCTCAACCTGTCAAAAGCTAATCAGCGGGAATCTTCCCGTCCGGCTAAAACTCCCTGCACCAATTCTTCAATAACTTTAACTGGTTTATCTGCCTGAAAAACCCCGCTGGCTGTCCCCACCCCGTCAGCTCCGGCTTTGATGATCCGGGCTGCATCTTCATAAGTGGAAATCCCTGCCCCCTGAATAATCTTAATTGCCGGATCCACCTGCTTAACTGACTTAATGGTTTCAGATATATAACCGCTGCTGCTGGTCTTGCCGCTGCCGATCAGCTCGGCAGGCTCAACCATCACCATATCAGGAGCAAGGCTGGCTGCAGCAGCAGCCTCTCTGGCACTGCCAGCAGCTATTACTGTCAAAAGGCCCAGAGACCGGGCTCGCTCAACTGTCCGGGATAGTACTGAGAGCTCCAGTGGTTTTTCTGCATGGTTTAAAACTACTCCTTCAGCACCGGCGGCCTTTACCGCCTCAGGCAGAAGAGCTCCATGGCCCCTGCCTTTTTTGATGGGATCTATGTGCTGGGCAAAAATAATCAATTCCTCGGCAGCAGCAGCAAGATCTGCAATCGCTGTTGGCTGAGGGGATAAAAGAATATTAATTCCTGATTTTTTTGCCTGTTTATCAGCCGCTCTGGCAATTTCAAAGAGCTTTTCTCCATAGATATAGGCCTTGGAATTTAAATATAAGAAGTTTGAATCTAATCTAACGGCTTCACTGGCATTCAGCAAATTTATTGACCTCCCTCCAGGAAAATATTCTAAATTTCCTTACTTAATAATTTTATCCCCTGAATTTTTGCTGTCTTTTTTTACAAAAACCTCTATTGTCTTATTGTTTTATTATATCATATCATATTTCAGCAAAAATTTAACCAGAACACATTTTTCCGGAATTTAAACTGGTAATCACTAGCTGCGATAATGAGCATTATTGTGTTTTATTTCACTTGCATGAGCATTAACCATCTAAACTCTTCCAATAAGCTCTAAAGCCTGAATTTCAAAAATGAATCGTTTGCAATCTGGCAGTAATCCAGTTATAATTAAACCAGAAATTGTGAAAGATATTACAAATCTTCCACAACCCTTATATTACTGTTGATATTCAAACTTTTCGTTGTTAACTAAATTAGTCTCTCAGCAATATTTCAGGATTTAAAAAGGTATAAATCTGGTTTTTTAGCTAAACATGTGAACAAAAATACAATATACTGGAGGGATTAATCATGAAAAAATTATTATCCCTGGCGCTAATCAGCCTCTTGCTTGTTACCACAGGATTTATCATTAGCAATTATCAGGCAGCCGGCAAGGAAATTGTCCACTTTGAAGATAGAGAGCTGGAAAATGCTGTAAGAGAAGAAATTGATCAACCTGAGGGAGATATCTATCGCAGTGAAGTCGAAGAAATCGTTTGGTTCCGCCCTGAAGGAAAGAATATTACTTCTCTGGAAGGTCTGCAGCATTTTACAGCCCTGGAAAGGCTGAGTCTGAAAAATAATGCAGTTGAAGACCTTTCACCTCTGACAGAACTTAAAAATCTAAAATGGCTGGTACTTGATAATAATCAAATTAAAGATATTTCAGACCTGGCTGAATTATCCAGCCTGAAGTTTTTATATCTGGCTGATAATCAGCTGGAAGATATCTCACCACTGTCAGAGCTAGACAGCCTGATGCTGCTGGATTTTTCAGGCAATAATGTCAGTGATATTTCCTCTTTAAGAAAAAACACCAATCTGACAGTACTGGAATTCAGAGATAACGAAGTCAGTGATATCTCTCCTGCTGCAGAATTAAACGAACTTGTTATTCTCGATTTTGGCAGAAATGAAGTGGCTGATATTTCTCCTCTAGAAAGCCTGAACAAAATCAAAATCCTCTCTTTCCCCTTTAATGAAGTGGACTGCATTGCTCCGCTGGCAGAACTCCCAGAGCTGGAAAAAGTCGAATTAACAGGTAATGAAATCTCCCGGGTATCACGCAACAAATAATAAACAATCAGGCAAAGACATATAAAAACCAGGAGAGGGCAATGAATCATTCCTCTCCTGGTTTATATTTAAGCATATCAAAAGTCTATCAAGCTAAAAGAAAATCAGGCCTGATTTTCTTTCTTTTTTCCTCCTTTACCAACCAGCATTGAACCCAGTGAACAGGCCAGACTGCCGGGCAGACAGAATTTGATTGCTTTTAGCAGATATACCAGATTGCCAGGCTGAGGACTTTTAGCGAGCTGAAAACGGTCACTTTCATCGGGTAAAACGTAAATTACATGTAAACCCTCCAGCTGCTCCTCTCCATAGATCTGCCAGTCGGGATGCTTTGCGCTAATTTCCCGGGCTTCAGCTAAAAGATCCTCCCTGGGACCATACTTCAAGGCTCCAGCAGAGCAGGTCTTGACACAGGCAGGCTGAAGATCATTTTTTATCCGATCAAGACACAGGTTGCATTTGCCAGCTATTTCACCTGTTTTTGGAACCTGAAAAGGACAGGCCTCTTCACACATACCGCAGGCCACGCAATCATCTTTATCAATTGCTACAAAGCCCTCTGCTGTTTTACTAATTGCTTCAACCGGACAGATATCAATACAGGCAGCATCGGTGCAGTGCATGCAGGCTCGCCGGCTAAAGGCCCAGTTAACTTCATTATCATTATTCCATTCAGTAAATTGTAAAATATTCCAGGTAGTAGCGGTCAGGTCAGGAGGGTTCTGATAACTGCCTGTCTGGGCAAAACTTGTTTTTTCAGCAGGCAGCTCATTCCACTGCTTGCAGGCCACCTGACAACCCCTGCAACCCATACAGCTGGTCACATCATTTAGAATAGCCATTTCTGTCATGATTTACCGCCCCCCTTTTCGAACGTTGCAGAGAAAGGCTTTATACTCGGGAATATTTGTGTTGGCATCACCAATAGAAGGGGTGAGGTCATTGGCTACCGGCCCTTTGGAAGCACCGGCATAACCCCAGTGCCATAACATGCCTACCATTTCGATCTCTCTGCCATTTACCTTGAAGGGTTTTAACCTGGGAGTAACACAGGCCGCCACCTCAATTTCTCCCCGCTTGGTGGTTACAACAACCTTTTCTCCACTTTCAACATCAAGTTTTTCTGCCAGAGTTTCACTGATCTCAACAAAAATATCGGGCATGGCTTCGTTGAGCCAGGGCATATTTCTGGTCATTACTCCTGTCTGATAGTGTTCGGTAACCCGATAACTGGTAGCAATATAAGGATAATCCTCACTGCCAACTTCTGCCCTGTCTTCAGGATATAGGACCCGGCTGGCAGGATTAAACTGAGTTTGCGAGAGAATATTTCTAATGGGGCTTTCCCAGGGCTCATAATGTTCCGGGAAGGGGCCTTCTGCCAACCCCGGAGCAAATAATCTGGCCTGTAATTCAGGCAGCATAATAAAGGGAGTGTTGGCAGTTTCTTCTGGCGGCACCCCGGCATTGAAGTCCGGAACATCGTTCATCTGCCACTGATTGCCATTCCACCAGATAACCGGTCTGTCAGGATTCCAGGGCTTACCCTCAGGATCAGCTCCTGCCCTGTTGTAGATAATCCTTCTGTTAAGCGGCCAGGAAAAAGCCCAGCCTGGATGGGAGCCAATTCCTTCTGTTTCAGGAACACGGGCTTTGGTGGCTGGATTTTCTTCATCATTGTAATAGCCAGCATAAATCCAGCTGCCGCTGACGGTAGAGCCATCATCCTTAAGCCTGGTAAAGTCCTCTACCAGCTCTCCATTCTCAGTATAATAACCATTTAATTCTTGAGCCACCAGTTCAGGATCAGGCTTTTCTCCATAATCCCAGTTCATTTCCAGGATTGGTTCAGGAAATGCTCCTCCTTCATCCTGGTAGGCTTCTCTTACTGCTTTAAACAGCCTGTCAGCTATCCAGAGATCTGACTTAGCATCCTCGGGTGCCTCCAGCGATTTATTTCTCCACTGAATCCAGCGCCCGCTGTTGGTTATTGATCCAGATCTTTCAATATGAAGGGCTGCCGGGAGCAGAAAAACCTCTGTCTTAATATCTGTGGAGTCAACCCCAGGTTCCTTCCAGAAAGAAGCAGTTTCATTCTCAAAAATATCTACAGAAATCAACCAGTCCAGATTAGCCAGATATTCTCTCTCAGAGCCTGCAGAAGGTCCGCTGACAGCCGGATTGTCAGCCCAGGAAATCAGACCATTAATATTGCCCTCTTTCATTTCTTTAAACATAGTCATGTGAGAGCGATCCCTGTCATCAAGTTTTGGCAGATAGTCATAACAGAAATCGTTATCCGCATTAGCATTGTCACCCCAGAAAGCTTTTAAAAGGCTGACAAAAAACTTGGGCTTATTGGTCCAGTAACCGGAATCTGGAGTTTCAACTTCAAAATAGTCCGCCAGGGTAGGATGCAGCTCTGCTCTGGGAACACCCATGTAGCCAGGCACCAGATGAAAAAGCATTCCCGTATCGCAGGCGCCCTGAACATTGGACTGACCCCGCTGAGCATTAACTCCTCCGCCGGCAACTCCCATATTTCCTAACAGCAGCTGCAGCATAGCAATAGAACGAACATTCTGGGAGCCGTGAGAAAACTGAGTTATGCCCATGGCATACATGATGTTACCGGCTCTATCTGGCTCCCCGGTACTGCTGAAAAGCTCTGCAACTTCTTCAAAATTATCCCTGGGACATCCGGTTATTTCGCTGACAGTATCAAGATCATAGCGGGAATAATGCTCCTTCAAGAGCTGAAAAACACAGTTAGGATCTGTTAAACTTTCATCCTTGATAATTTCTCCATCTTCATCTCTCTGGTAGGACCAGCTGGATTTATCATAGCTGATTTCACTTATCTCTGAATTTGCTCCGGAGAACATTCCCTCGTCAAAGGAAAATTCAGGATCAATCAAATAGGAGGCATTGGTGAAATTTTGAATGTATTCTTTATTATAATGTTCATTCTTCAGAACATAATTGATAATTCCTCCCAGAAAGGCAATGTTTGTCCCGGGTCGAATTGGAGCATAGAGATCAGCCACTGCTGCTGTTCTGGTAAAGCGAGGATCAACACAAATTAGTTTAGCATCATTTTCTTTTTGAGCTTTTTCTATCCATTTCATGGAAACCGGATGATTTTCAGCTGTATTAAGTCCAATATTCATAAAAACATCAGAGTTCTGATAGTCTACCCAGTGATTGGTCATAGCTCCACGCCCAAACGTGTTGCCGAGACCGGCAACTGTTGAGGAGTGTCACAATCGGGCACAATGATCGATATTGACCAGTCCCAGGGAACGAACCAGTTTATGGAAAATATAATTTTCTTCATTATTACACATAGCACTGCCTAAATGAGCAATAGCGGTGGTTCTGTTGACTGTTACTCCATTATCATCTGTTGTTTCAAAGGTCTCATCTCTGGTTTCTTTAATTCTTTCTGCCATTTTATCCAGAGCCCAGTCCCAGTCCTTTACCTGCCAGCGCTCACTGTAGGGTGCTCGATAAAAAACCTTGGTAACTCTGCCGGGATTGGGCCGGGCCTCACCTTCATCGTCATAAATATTTACCATATTAAAATAGGAGCTGCCCTTACTGCAGAGGGTTCCTTCATTAATAGGATGATCGGGATCCCCTTCAATGTTAATCAGCTCACCGTCCTGAATATGACTGATCATACCACAGCCCACCGAACAGTAGGAGCAGATTGTAGCTGCTTCAGTAGCGTACTCGATTTTCAGGTCATTATAAGCCTCAGCTTTAAGTAAATTCTGTCCTTTTTTATTAAAAAACAGACCGCCAGCCACCATTCCTGATACCTTCAAAAAATCTCTTCTGGTAAGTGGCAAAAAATTTCCCCCCTTGCAAAATAAATTTTTCAGTCAGTTTAATTGCTTGAACTTTAGCTCAATACCTATCAAAAGACAATTTCCTAAATTTTTCAGAATTTTTATCAGTTTTTCAACCTCTCATATATCCCTCCTTTTGAGCCAGTCTGTCCAGATGCTGGGTTCCCAGATCATTGAGAAGCCAGCTTAGACCCTGGCGATCTTTTTCTGGAACTTTGCTTTCATCGATTACTTTCAGATAACCCTGACAGGTCTCACAGAGATCAACCCTGTAAGGCGTATCTTTGACAACAAAATAAAGCTGACCTTCAGCTTTATCCTCTCCACAATTAACACAGGTAAGCCGGTTAAATCTCCACTCAGTACTGCAGAGCCAGCACCACAGCATCCGCCGGCCATCCTCTTCGGTAAGCCTGGCAAGTTCAGGAACTGCTCCACAGACCGGGCAGTTACTCTCCTGCCAGTGATTTTTAACACTTTCCAATTTTTCATCACCAGCAGCCATCCACTGAAGAAAGGGCCTGAGAGTAAAAAGCATCAATTTGAAAAAAAGCTGATCATCAAGCTTAATTTTCTCCAGCAATTCTTTCTCATAGGGATAACTAGCAATTATTTCTTTTAAGCTGATGTCCCCTTCCTGCAAGGATACAACGAAATTTTTAAGTTCAGTCCTGCTATCCTCATCCAGGACCTCACCCAGCATCTCAGAAATATCACAAATAACATCTTTAACCAGATCAACTGGCAGATTAAGTTCATCAAGCAAAATAAGCGGCGGATCAACTTCTGCTGTGTTTTTCGGGTATCCCATTTCCCGGGTCTGGTATTCTTCTTCATTAAGCTTTTTCTGCAATCTTTCATAGCGAAGATTAAGTTTATGATACAGGTCTTCCAGTTCAGTTGAAATATCTGGAGGATAACTAATGTTTTCTGATTTATCCATTAAATTTCCTCCTTTTTGTCGGCAGAATGACCGCCACCACCAACTGACTCTTTAAATTCTCCCAGGCCTCTGCCCAGAGATCTCCCTATCTCAGGCACTCTACTGGGCCCAAAAATCACAAGAATTATTGCCAGAATAATAACAAGCTCCTTGGCCCCCAATCCAAACACATTTCCACCCCTTTCCATAAATATAAATTTTAATTTAACAGCTCCCCGGTTAAAAAATGAACATTGAGCCTTTGTTTTAAAATGAAAAATTATAATCATCTGATTTTTCAGGAGAACAGAAAATTTGTGATTTTTTTATCAATTTTAAGTATATTTCACAACAAAATTTCAATAAGAAACATCTCATCCACAAAAAACTTTAAAATTCTTTAATTGTTTTTAATTTCACATAATTGCTATATAAAATTATATCATCATAGTGATAATAATACAAGCACTATAGAGATATTTTTTACAAAAAAATCCTCTTTAAGTTGATTGATTTAATAGTGTAAATTTGATATAATTAAATAGGTGATAATTATGACAAAAAGCATTTATGATAATAAATATTTATCAGATAAAAAAGAAAAGGCAAAATTCTATCACAAAAATGAGCTGACTGGAGAAAGAAAAATAGGAAAGAACATAAAGAAAATTAGGATGCAAAAAGGATTAAGTCAGCAGCAGCTGGCTCAAAAATCAGGTATCAGCCAGTCCTTTCTCAGTGCTCTGGAAAATGGAAAAAAATCTCCCACCGTTGATAGCCTGAATAAGATCTGCCGCTCTCTGGGAATCAGCCTGGCAGAGTTTTTTTCCAGGGAGAGATCACAGGAATTTGCCGCTCTACCTGCCGAAATCGTTACCCTGGTAGAAGAACTGCGCGAGCTTTCTCCCGGACAGATTCAGCATCTGCGGTCTTTCATCAGATCTTTGAATAATCACTAAGTTAGAATGGACACCACTAAATTTACAGTGGTTTTCTCCCTAGGAGCACACTCGAAAAGTCTATATTAATTTTCTGACAATGACAAATTATACTATCGATACCATTTCTTTAATCATTTTGTAGTTGGTTCATAATATAAATAATCTTATTAATATTGGGAATAGGCTTTAAATTTCCCTGATTTTTTGATATAATATAAGTAGCTTAAACACTATCA
>LKMJ01002399.1_pt1 | contig 17200 bp, 24 predicted proteins | sample 643391 | NCBI WGS metagenome assembly LKMJ01 (sample SAMN04112250, study PRJNA286221) | soda lake metagenome | biome: soda lake; feature: Kulunda Steppe; material: water; isolation source: sample PL-Br10 brine of Picturesque Lake | place: Russia: Kulunda steppe | collected 2010-07
CACTACCACATCACACGGGGTGGGCAGCCTGGTGTGTTAGCGCTGTTGGTGCAGGGCACTACCACATCACACGGGGTGGGCAGCCTGGTGTGTTAGCGCTGTTGGTGCAGGGCACTACCACATCACAGTCCCGGCCCTCAAGAGGCCATAGTGTGTTCTCAAGAGGCCTTAGCGTGTCCTCGAGGCCACACTGTGTCCTCAAGAGGCCATACTGTGACCTCAAGAGGCCATACTGTGTCCTCAAGAGGCCATACTGTGACCTCAAGAGGCCATAGTCTGTGGCTCGCTGGCTTGCGTCTCTGCCCTCCTGTGGCGCTCTGCTCCCTGTTTGTCCAGAACCGCCTTGCTTGCCTGCAATTCATCAGTGTGGCAGCTTTCCTAGCGCCTGTTGTCTGCAGCATGCCTGGCACCATCCCAACCGGCCAGCTCCCCTTGAACCTTTTGTTTTGTTCTGTTCAGCGCCCTGCCTGGCTTCAGCCACGAGCATTTACCATTGCAGCCTGCCACCCTTCCAACCTGACGTGCAAAGGCGTCCCCCATGCCCCTGTGCGCTGGACGTGCACCATGCAGGTGCTCGCGGCGCAGAGTGCGTGCAGCTCAGGGGGGAATAGGGCAGCGGCCCACGTGCCATACCGGGACTCCAAGCTCACCTCTCTGCTGTGGTATGTGCGCGACAGAGTGAATGCTTGGCATGCCCATTCACAGAGACGTTTCACGTGCTGTGCCTGCTTGCCAACTGCCATAGCTACCTCACCCTACTAGGGGACAAACACGCCCATGCGCGTGCGCCCCTCTCGCCCTCCCACAGCATGTGCCAACGCAGCCGCTAAGCGCTGGTGGCATTTTGGGCGTCAGTAGTGTGCAAAGACACAACACTGCGCGTGCCAGGCATGCCTGACTTGGGCACACTCACAGCTTTGCCCCTGGCTCCAGAGGCCCTGAAAGAGCAGCCCCTTCCGCACCCTCACACATGTGCAGGGAGGGCCTGCGGGGCACAGGCCGCGCGCTCATGTTGGCATGCCTTGGCCCCATGAAGGCGCACGCAGAGGAGTGCCTGAGCACACTGCACTTTGCCAGCATGGCGACGCGCATCAAGGCGGAGCCTGTGGTGCTCATGGACCCGCAGGTATGGGGCTGAGCGGCTGCCTGGCCTTAAGAGCGCTATGTGTTTTGGCTTGACCAGGCGGCCGTCCATCTGCCTGCGGGCGGCACACTCATTGCGAGGAGCACCCTCTGCTGCGCTCCTGCCCAGCCGTTCATGCAACATTGCCAACGCCCCTGCCTGCACCCCTGCCTGCAGGACCGGCTGGTGATGGAGCTGCGCAGCACAATCCGCCAGCTGCGCGAGGACAACCGCCAGCTGGCGCTGGCGATGAGCCAGCTGTCAACGGGGGGGGATGCGAGCGCTGCGCTTGCGTGCCTGCCCGAGTCGCTCAGGCTGGCAGCTGGGCAGGAGCGCCTTGCGGCCACCCCCACCAAGAGCGGCCTGCCGTGCACACCGAGCGGTGGCAGGGGCAGCATGAAGGAGGAGGAGGTAGGTAGGGGGGGCTCGGACACTGCTGGCGCTAGCAGTAGCACCAGCAGCGGCACCCCCGCCGTGAGCGCAGGCAGCGGCAGCAGTCCCGCTGTGGCCCCCAGCTGCAGCAGCCGCGACACGGCCGGCAGTAACAGCGGTCCGGGCTCCCCCCTGCCAGCAAGACAGGCGGCGGCGGCGGCGGCGGCTTTGGGCCGCGGCAACACTGTGAGCGAGCCTCCAACCAGGCTGGCAACCTTGCAGCCGCTGGCGCAGCAGCAGTGCTGGCAGCTGTCTCCCCGTGCCTCCCTGGCTGCCTCCTCCAGGCTGAGCAGCACGGACGCGGCGCAGCGCTCCAGCCTTGATGCCGCCACAAGCGCTATAAAAGCTCACCGTGGTGGTGTTGGCAGCCGCCCTCTCAGCAGTCGCCAGCATGGCAGTGGCAGCAGGGGGGGCGGCTGCAGCAGCCTGCACAGCAAGCAAGGCACTGCACGCTTGCTCGGCAGCACAGGGGAGCGGCGCGGCGCGCGCGCCCCGGCGCATGCATGGTCCACCTACCCAACAGCCAGCATTGCTGCAAGCGCTGGGATGGCAGGGCTTGAGGCTGGGGGGCTTTCAGAGGGCAGGCGCCACGGGCGAACCTCGGCTCTGCAGCAGCAGGCAGCTTTGTACGGGGCAGGAGCGTACGCCAGGCCCCACACACAACCCCAGCGCTCTGCGCCTGGCCCAGCCCAGCGCGGCATGCAGCGGGGCCAGGTGGGCAGCTGCAGTGCGCAGGCCACCAGCGGCAGGCAGAAGCAAGGTAGCAGCACTGCCAGCGCTGCGCCGCCACGGCTGGAGACCTTCCCAGAGCTGGATGCCCTGGAGCTGGAGTTCCAGCAGATGCTTTCAAGCGCCTCTGCACCAGCTGCTCCGCAGCAGCTGCAGCCGCCAGCACTGTCGATGGGAGAGGGAGCCGCTTCCCAGCAGCACATCACGCTGCACCCTCCTGCGCCGCCACCTCCACAGCAGCAGCAGCAGCAGCAGCAGGAGCAGCAGTCACCGGGTGCAGCCCCAGAACCTAAGGCTCTGAATTGGGCGCAGCGCAACCCGTGGTTTGGGTCTGACCTGCAGATGACGGCCCTTGCCTACCAGGTACGCATTGGGCTCAAAGCCACAATGGGGGGCTGCACAGGGGTTGAGGGCGATTGCTGGGTGAGAGATGCCAGGGACATGTGCACCGGAATGGCCCAAGTGAGCTGTTTCCTTGATGCCGAGTTGCTCAGGTTAGGCGGGTGGGCAGGCTAGCATGAGGGCTTGGCAACCCCTGTGTTTCAAGAGTCGTCAGGAGGAGCAAGCATCTTACGGCCTGCTGTGGAGGCGGTCTGTTGTTTTCAAACTTTGTTGAGGGCCCATTGCTGTCTCAGCCCGCTGTCGAGACATGTGGGCATACACGAGCAGGCTGCCAGCTGCATCAGGTGGGCCAGGGCCCACCCCAGGGCTGAGCTTGCTGGTAGCCTCTCTGGAAACGTGGCAGGGCAGGGCAAGGATGCTGCTGCTGCTGCTGCTGCTGCTGCACAGAGTCCTGCGTGGCACTGCCTTGCCTTGCCTTGCCTTGCCTTGCGCAGGTGCATGATGAGCTGGTGGGCGAGCAGGGCGCGGACCCTGCCACTGATGCATACTATGAGGCCCTGGAAAGGCGCGTGCGGCAGGCCTACCCGGAGCGGTGGGGCAGCCTAACCGGCCTGCAGCCCCAGCAACATGCACGCCAGTCCTTCCAAAGAGCGGCCAATGGGAGGATGGGTGTGCCAGCAGGGCATGTGCACAAGGGCTATGCGCCGCAGCCGTACATTGGTGCAGGTGAGGGCAAGGGTGAGGGAGGCAGGGGTGGGGGTGGAGATGGGTGAGCAAGTGCTGCTGCATGCTGGAGAGCACAGCATGGCCACCAAGGCCTGTGCTCAGGGCAACCTGTGATGCAGGTCGTGATGGTGTCTTTCTATAAATGTGGTAGCATCCAATTGAATTGCCATGCGGGGCCCGCGCCAAGCTTCGTGCAGCTGCGCTCATGTCCCAGTGGTGCTATGGATCGCCATTGGGTGCACTGATCCTCACAAAACCACGCGCGCACTCACTCCATTGCTGCCCGCCTGTTAACAAGTCACTCACAAGCTGCCGTGCGTTTGCTGGGGCACGCCAGGCTTGAGGGTGCGACTAAAGGATCCTGTGCCGCCAGCGTCTGCGGCGCCCACGACGAAGCAGTCTCCCGCTGGGGCGAGATTGGGAGTGTTCCAGCCTGTGTGGCACTTAATGAATAGCAACCAGCAGGCGCAGCAGGGTAGCCAAATTGGGGCACCAGAAGTCATGCAGGTGCAGCAGCAGCAGCAGCAGCAGCAGCAGCAGCAGCAGCAGCAGCAGCAGCAGGAGAGGCAGCAGGAACTGCAGCACGTGGTACAAGTGCAGGAGCAATCAGCGCCCGCACAACACAGCCAGCATGCAAGCGCGGCAGCTGTGGAGCATCAAGGTGGCTCCATTGCCGAATCACAGTCTCAACCTGCGCTTGATCAAGTCGCAGCCGTACAGAATGCGTCCACCTGGCCTGATCCCCCCGGCCCAGGCTGCGCCAGGAGGAGCGGCAGCAGCAGCAGCAGCAGGCCAGGCACACCAGATGCATGCAGCCAGCCCACGAGCACCTTTGATGCTAGCTTCAATCCGTGGCAAAGCAGCAATGGGTGCCCAGCCTTGCCCTCCCTGGGTAAGGGCAAGAGGTCGGCAGGAGCTGCGGGCCAGAGATTACCACCGGCTGCGGTTGGCACACCTGCCTTGCTCAAGTCAGATATGTGCTTGGAAGACATGCAGGTGAGCCTGTGCTGTCAGGGTGGCCGAAGAGCATGCACCCTGGAGTGGGCGCTGAGAAGGAAATAGTGCAGGCTGCAGGCTGCACAGCAGTGGGACACAAGTGTTGCCCGCACTGCTGACCCTGGGATTGGCGGTGGTGCTGTGCAGGTAGTGTGCTTGGCTGTGTTGAGTGGATGCACATGAGGCCACTGCAGATTTGGATCAGATAGGTCAAAGTTGTTATATGACATTACAAACTTAAGAATGTGAAGAAAGGATGTGCGATAGGTGGTCATCGCGTGCTTGACCTTGCCCAGCTGCACTGCATCCTTCCAGCAGCATTTCTTGTTTGTGTTGTTGGTGTATAGGTCAATCAAAGGAACACTTCTTTGGAGGAGGCTAAAATTTTGGCCGAAGTGAGCCCCCCCCCCCAAAGGCCAGACACAGACTTCTGTGATTCCATGTCAAGGAAATGGCAGGCTTCCCGACTGCTGCCGGTGATCTGTTCATGTTTAAAACAGGGCATGTGCTTGAAGTTGTTCTCGTGCTGCTGTCACACCACGCAGAAGGAGTATCTGCGCCAGCGTGCTGCAGTTCTGGAAGAGCTCCAGAGAGCCAAGGTGCAAGCCGAAGAGGACCGGCGCAAATTGCTGAGAAGAATAAACCGCCAGTTCGGCACAAGTCGATATAAGTGACGAGAGACTAAAGTTATGGTATGGACGCTAGATGTCAGCATTTGAGCCTATGCTGTCCCACTGACGCTTCATTATCCTCCGACTCAGGTTAGGTCTTAACCTTCCATTTCGTTTCAATCTAAATTTATTTTCTTTTCACTGTCGGACCTAGGTGAGGAATTTAGCATGAGTTCCGATGGGAGCCAGCAGATCGATTGGGCAGGCCAGGCGTTTTCTTTCTTGCCAAAGTGGCACCAGGCGGCTCCCCATGGTGAGCAGCGTCGATGTCGTGATGCACGCCACCCAGCGCGGTGGCCATCAGATGCTGCCTGAGGTCCATGGCCTCCCACCTTCACCTTGTCTATGCCTTTGCTGTGCCTGAGGGCGCCCCCAACCCACAACCCTCCCGCGCAGGCCAGCCCCAGTCCTACGGACAGCAGCGTCAGCAGGAGCAGAAGCAAGGGAAGAAGCACGTGAGTGATCCCGGACCGAGGACATGTTGTGTGGACAGGGTGGATCACTTGACCCTCATCTGTCAAGATTTGTGCTGTTCCTTAACAAGGGTTAAGTTACATGATTTTCTTTCAAAAATGTGGATGTGATCACCCTGCAACAAGCACCACATAATTTAGGCTTGGATGTGCGGTGTCCGGCGCATCCTGTGCAGTAGCAACAGAAGTTTATCTCTGTTCCCCATGCATATAGATACAGGATGGCAATTGGACAGAAAACATGAAAAGCATCAACATTTTGAAGCCCAGAGCTTCTTCCAAAACATGCCTATGATGCAAGCTGGCCCCTCATGGTGCCAATTGTTTATCCTCTGTGCCCGTGGACGAGGAGCTCTGACCCAGAATCATGCCATTTATGCATGCAGGCTGGCACAGGCACGTGGGACGGGCCTGCCCCACGCGGCGCAGGCCCTGCTGCCCTGCGGGAGCAGCCTGCAAGCTCAGCCCCCGTGCATGAGCCTGAGAGCGTGCGCCTAAGCAATGGAGCACTCATGCCCATCATTGGGTTTGGGACCCTCCAGGTGTTGAAGCCTGGCATTGTCAGGTGCGCAGAGGAGGGGAGGATGTTGCGCAGGGGCAGGCAGCTGTGGGCAGTGTGCGAGCTTCTCCCTCATAAAGCTGGTGTCAAATAGCATGGTTCTGGTGGATGCAAATGTCCTCCGCAAACGCAGTGCGTCTTTGGTGGTTATGTAACGGCTCCTAGGATGTGCACTTGCTGGCACAGGACTGCAGTCAGCCGTGCAGCGTATTGGGGAGGGAGTACACGCACGTGTGCGTGTGTTTCTGGAGCTTGTGCACGCACAAATGCATGGGTGTGCCAGTGTGTGTTTTTGCCATGATACTAATAGGAAACAATTCGGGCAGGCCCTTCTCCGCCTTGCATCTTTGCCAGACTGCCACTGAGTTGTACCTGTTCCAAACATAGCACCCTCTTCACCTTTGCATGCCTCACGCAAGCATTGGACCCCCTGCCTACCCCCCAGCCCCTGCCCTAGCCCCTGCTTGCCTTCAGCGCAGAAGAGCCCTGGACTGCAGCCACTCCCACCCGGACTGCACCTTGCATGTGCATCTGCATCGTCCGCTCTCCTCCAACCTGCCCCTGCCCTGCCCGCTGCGCAGGAGAGCTCTAGACTGCGGCTACCGCCACCTGGACTGCGCCTCACTGTACCAGAATCAGGCCCTGGTGGGCAAGGACCTGGCAGAATGGGTGGCTGCCGCACCCGGCAACCGCCGCGAGGATGTGTTCATCACCACCAAGGTTCGAGCGCAGCCAGATGGAGGTGCACGCTGTGCCCCAGCATGGATTTAGTGCCCGGCACCCATAAAGCCAGTGTTTGGCCCAATGGAGGCCCGTGCCGTGCCCCAGCAAGGCTGGTGCCCAGCAACAGCAAGGCCAGGTTGTGTTCCTGGCAAAGCCAGGGTTTGTTCCTGGCAAGGCCAGTGGTTGCAACGCACTACCAAGCCTGTCCCTCTGCACCAGCAAGGTGAAAGCTTTGCTGGTGCTAGGTCGATGCTGAGCCCCAGCAGCTTTGTCCGGGCTGAATGTGTCCTAGACCATTGCGCTTGACCTGCTAAGTCAAGGGGTGCAGCTGCAGCTTCGCTCTGCCTCCTTCTCCCTAACTTTGTGCCTCCCACGACAGACAACCGCTGCAGCTGCAGGGCCCAGCTCACATTTTGCAGGGCCCAGCGCACGTTTTGCAGGGCCCAGTGCGCCTTTTGCAGGGCCCAGCGCACCTTTAACAGGGCCCAGCGTACCTTCAACAGGGCCCAGCGTTCCTTTAACAGGGCCCAGCGCATTTTGCAGGGCCCCATGCAGAAATCTCTGGTGGCACCTCCTGCAAAGGATCCTGGCCAGTGCCCTGCAGGCGCCCATTGTTGCGCCTCCTTAACGCAGAGTGCAGGCCCCTAGCCAACGGCTTGCCTGAGGTGCGCGCCCTCCGCAGCCTGCACGCACAAAAGCCGAGAGTGCAGCACACAAGCTTGTGCATGCCCTTGGCCATCGTCGGCACCCTGCTCGCAGGTGTGGTGCGACTCAGTGCGCCCGGAGCTCCTGCGCAAGTCCTTTGAGCAGTCGCTGTCGGAGCTGGGCTGCGGGTACATCGACCTATTCCTCATCGTGAGTGCGCCATGGGTGGGCAGGTGGGTTGGCGCGGGTGGTGCCCTTGTGCCAGAGCCATCATCCTCAGGCAACAACTGCTTTTCACACAGGGGCGTCTCTGAACAGCCCTGTGCTCCAAGGTCTTCTTTGCCGCTTGTGCCTCCCTCACTCAGAGCAAACCCAGTACCAGCCGATGCAAGCCGGGCGGTGCGCCCGCTGCCTGGCCTGTGGAGCTGCAGGCGCAGACGCGCGCGCACACGCCCACACACACAGAAACACACACGCAGGCATGCACACGCACGCACGCACGCGCATGGACGTTTCATTCCGTGCCCCCCGTCCATGTCTGGTCTGGTGCAATGGCGCCCAGCCAGCACCTGCTCCCCCGGCAGGGCAGGGATGCATAAGGCAGCACACATGGCCTGCAGTCTTGCTGCTTCCATGTGCTGCCATGCCTGGAGACCTCCCCCGGACCGACGTTACTAGATTAGACTAGCTCACGCAAGACTGCGCTGGGGCCTCACCCATCAGCCAGCGTCCAAGCACCCTGACTGAGTCAGCAGATGGATCCTGAAGTGCTTAACTTTAGCTCACAGCGGTTAACCCGCAGCGCCACAGGAGCATGAGGCATGAAGCCACACAGTGCTATGGTACCACTGGGGCGTGTGCAAGGCCCCCCCAGTGGTGCTGCGTGGTTGCATGCAGCTGAGCGCTGTGTGTGTGTGTGCGTGTGTGTGTGTGCAGCACTGGCCTGAGGCCTGGTTGCCGGGCGCCAAGAACGACATCTTGGGCGAGGTCACCATGGACGACCAAGTCACCCGGGAGCAGACTTGGTAGGTTCGTTTCCAGGCGCCTGGCGGGCTTTGGCTTGGGGTTTGGGCGCCAGGCAGGCTTGTACATGTGTCGCGTGGCAAACTCAGCACGGCTGTGCCCTACAGATGTTTTGTATGGAGTGGGCCACAGCCTACAGGCTATCCTCAGAAGGGTCACGTGTGTCCTCCTGGGAGATGGGCCAAAGGGTTGCTTGCACAGGTGGGCCCTGCATAGCAGGCCCCTGAAGTCACGCCCAGCCTCGCCAGCCATGCCCGCAATGCAAGCAGCAATGTCTGCTGCAAGTTATGATGATGTGACAAACATGTACATGTACGAAAGGTGTGTGCACGCCTGGAAGGTAGGTGGAGCAGGCACATGGCTAGCTCCTTGTGGCATTCCGTGATGTGCCCAGCTCGTAGAGAGCTTTGGCGTGAGTGATGACCTGCCTGCTACTTGCGTGCCAGCATGCGCCTGCTGCATCAACCCCATAAGTGTGTAAGGTTACTGAAAACAGTATACGCACGCAGTTGAGTTGCCAGATCCTGTGAACAATTTGCCAAAATATGCAAGGTGTTTTTGTGATTCTCAGCAACCCTATGTGTATACAATGGGGCCACACCCAACCTTCTGGCATATGGGTAACACCCAGTCTCTGACGTAGTGAGTGCTCGGTTGGTGTGCTGCCAGGCGTGCAATGGAGCAGCTGGTGGATGAGGGGCTGTGCAAATCCATTGGCGTGTCCAACTTCTCGCTCAAGCAGGTGAGTCGGCGTCAGGGCGCCTGCTCGCACACCTGCCTGCCCTCCCATTCAAGGAGCTTCCTGTCCTTGGCTTTGCTGTTGCACGGGGGGCTCAGCTGGCATGCAGAAGGGAAGCAAAGCAGATAGGTCAACACTGACTGAAGATATTCTTGCTCTGCACATGAAGATACGATGTGCGGGGCAAATGGGCTCATCTGCCCTCCCGGGCCCCTCTGTTTTTTGTTGCTTGGGATTTGCAGGCAGGAATGCCCAGTTGCACTGTGCAGGCAGCTGTCCCATGCAAGGCAAACTCATCAGGCATGCCATCGAGCAGCTGCTTTTGCAGCTGCGTGTGAGCGTGCGCTTGCCTGCGTGTGTGTCTGTGCAGGTGTGTGTGTGTGTGCGTGCGTGCATGTTTAAGATGAGGCTTTCATCATGAGGAGATGGTAGGCCTTGTATGCATTCATTCAAACCTGTGCGTGTTCAAGTGTTTGTGAGCGCGTGTGCACGCGCAGGTGGAGGAGGTCATGGCCCTTGCGCGCATCAAGCCAGTATGCAACCAAGTAGAACTGCATCCCTTCCTACCCCAGCGCAAGCTTGTGGGCACCTGCTATAGGAAGGTGGGCTGCACAGGAAATTCGACAGAAGGATGCGTGTTGAGTTGCTTGTATTGTAGGTTGGCAAGGGAAGAACGGGCAACAAGTGCAGCCTCACAAGGTGCACGTGCCAGCACCTTGCTCTTTTTGGCAGCACATGATTGTGTGTGTGTGTGTCTTTGCATGCGTGTGTTTGTGCAGTGCTGTGCACACTGTGCGCAGCAAGAGTGGGAGGCCTGCGCCGAGGCCTCCTTGATCTGCAGCTCGCGCTGCACGCTTTGGGAGCAGTCTGACAGATGCCAACTTATCTTTTTGACGTTCACCCACGTGCACAGGGCGTGCAGTGCACGGCGTACTGCCCGCTGGGCGGCGCCGGCTTCTTCAAGCCCAACGATCTCATCAACCACCCCACCGTACAAAAGGTGGCCGCCCAAGCCAACAAGACGCCTGCACAGGTGGGCTGCATGTGCGTGCGCTTGCACCACAGGCGCTCTTGCCATGCTCCTGGAACAGGCTGCATCACAGGCCGCAGGCAAGCCGTGCGTGCCACACAGCTCTGGGCCAGTCGCTGCCCAGCACTTGGCTTTGATCTGAGGGTGTCAGCAGTGCTTAGCTGGTGCACCACAGCTCTTCATCCAGCCCTCTGGGTGAGGTACCACCAGCTGCTGCATTGCTCAGAGCAGGCACTTCCTGTGGCTCTTGGTTGCAGTAAGAAGCACTTGACCTGACTAGCTTTTGACCAGAGGTGGTTCAGGCGTGAAAGGCTGGGCTCCTGCTCACTTTGCTGCGGGCTAGGATTGTCAGTCTCAGGCGCATGGCAGTTCTGTCTTCTATGACATGTTTGGGAGTCCCCTTACGCTGTTTCCTGCCTAACCAAGGCATTGCTAATTTGCCCCTGGCGCTTGATGTGGACAAGTGCCACCCTGATTTCAGAAACCGCAGCAGGGAGCTACATTGGTCATCTGGATGAACAAATTGTACTATGTGCATGAGCGTGCAGCAATGCCACGCGCTTTCTAGGAAAACGCGGTCCACTGGAACTTTTTTCTTTTCCCAGTTCCAGTGAATCTCATGTGTTGCGGGCATTAAAACGGCACTGCATGCCCTGACTTAGGAATTGGCCAAACATCATGAACAAAGTGTGTGTGTGTGTGTCTCATGCGATGGTTTGTGTGCGACCTTCATACACCTCCATCTGCCTGATTGACCCCGCTGCATGTGCTGCCACCATGTCAGGTCCTGATTGACCCCGCTGCATGTGCTGCCACCATGTCAGGTCCTGATCAAGTGGTCCATCCAGCGCGGAGTGCCTGCCTTGGTCAAGACAGAGCGTCTAGAGCGAGTGGAAGAGAACTTTGTGGGCATGTTTGACTGGAAGCTGACCAATGAGCAGAAGGTGGGTTGCTGACTGAGGCGCAACAGTGCTGGGGCGCAATGAGGCATAGGATTGCTGCAGACGGGTGTGAGAGGCAGCTGAGTAGGTGCCCAGAAAGTTTGGGAGAGTAAATTCTTGCAATAAGTGATGGGAAACTTGGGATGTGAGCAAGCTGTCCGTGCTCCCCGGCTTGTTCTTGCAAGTGCAGCTCACACACGTGATACTTGAACTAGTCGCAACCCCTTGACTTCTTACCATCTGTCGACCATCTGTTTGCACGGCTCCCTGCTTTTATCTTACTCATGCTTGTTTGTCTTAAATCCAGGGACCATCAGGACGTTTGTTTGTGGCATGTTTTGTGCTGAGAACCCACACTATGATGCGGCACTCTTGGAAGCTTTGGCTGCATGATGATCTGTCTGCAAGTCTATTCTGTCTGGGCTGATCCCCTGGCCCACCCTCGCCCCTCTTGCTCAGGTGCTGTGTATTGCTGACTGTTGCGCTGCGTGCTGCTGCCAAATGTTTGCAGGCCCTGATGGACACCTTGGAGTGCGGAAAACGCTTTTTGGATCTCCCTTGGAAAAAGTAAGCAAGGCTGCTGTGAGGCAGGATTGTAGCATGACTGCCCATCTCCAGCAACCAGCTGGCGCGTCAAGTACACCTACACCACTGGCCCTTTCGCTAAGACTTCTCCTGGGCTTGCCTTTTGCCTGCCTGCTTCTAAGTCTTGTTGCTTTTTGTGACCCTGTCTGGAGCATTGTAAGCTAAGCCTACTCAGACATCATTGATGCTGTCCAAAACTTCAGTGGACTTGTCATCTTGGTGCTTGCAGGTGGGATGACGATGAGGAGGGCGGTGTGCTCAAGCCAAGCAAAGTGCTTTGCTGAGTAGGGCCCCGCTTACGTCTTGGCAGTCGAGAGAGAGGAACTCTTAGTTTTGTGTAGCTCTCATTGCAATATTAGACATCAGGGAGCTGCTAATTTTAGGATGCCTTGCTGCTTTGAGATGCCACAGTGATTAAGAGGCGTTCATAAGACCCTAACCTGACATTGGTGACAAAGCTTTCTCATTTCATAGCGAATGGCATTGGCTTGCTGACCTCTTGACTGCTGCCAGGTGTTCCTGGGACTGTGTTGGCTCTGCAGGCTTCCGCTCGGGTGCCCCATCATTGTAAATGAAGTGTGGCAGTCCTCAGTAATGGACAGCTGTTGAGATGATGAAAATGAGTAGAACTGTTGTAGAATGGATATGAGTTGTACGTAGCTAGAATGCATATTAAGATCCATTCTCTGAAGCCGATATGGACAGTGGACCTCTCTACTAAAAGTAGTAGAACCAGCAGTCCTGGAGTACAAGGAAGGTTGACCACTGATGAAAAGAGGGCAAACTCGGGTAGTTCACCAATAGTTGACCCTCAACCAAAAAGTCGTATTTAAACTGCTACATCCACCCAGGTTCGAACTGGGGACCTATCGCGTGTGGGGCGATCGTCATGACCAGCTAGACCATGGATGCTGGATCACGTGTGCCAAACCGCCACAACTTTGGCTTAAATTTTGCACGATCACACTTATTGTATTTCCCATCCAAAAAGTAGCCCATGTTGCTGAAATGAAATAGCAGAGCTTGTTGTGCCGCTGAGAAAAGAAATGCAAAGACAGTCTGATTATGCTAAAAGGCATGCAAAAGATAAGGGGCTTCCACAGAAAAAGCCTGGCAGGGAAGACCGCTCTGCCTGACGGAACTTCCCAGGTCACATGAGAGCCGCTTTCCCAGGTCACATGAGAGTCTTTGGGAGAGAAGCACCTGAAGGTAGAACGGGTAACTCAGCTTCAGCCTGAACCTGATACGATTTGCAAGGCCACTCAAACCCACTTGCAAGGGCATTTGCAATGTTATCAACAATCTCACAAGTGCTGGACGTAACTGCTGGAGGCGCCCTGATCTTCATGCACCCCGCATCACAATGCGCATAGCCCGCCCGGGGGCATCATAGAACCTGGGGGTGTGAGCAAACAGCTTGGTTAAATAAATAGCAGCATTTCAGGTATGCGAGTGGTTTGGGTACACCAACATGCAGGATCTGGTGGCAGTGCCTGCCCAAGGAATGGCTCAGCGGCTCCCATTCAGAAGCCAAATGTGTACGTGCATCATAGACGTCCAGTCCAGTCCAGTCCAGTTCAGTGCGTCCATACAATGGTTGTATCACAACCTACTTAAGGTGATACATTTCACTTCCACTCACTTTTTCAGCAGCAGGTAGGCTGACAGGGAATCAATCTTCTTTTCCTGCAGAACGAATGAATTTGCATAATTCGTATTTGTGCCTATGTGGGTTTTACAGCCTGTGGCTGTGGATAAAACAGGCAGGTTGCTCCTTTTCTTGACGCTTCCACAATTGGCCATGCAAAGCTGGGATTTTAACCAAGTATCTAGCTTGTCCCACTGATTATCATTCACACAAACACACACAAACCCACCAGTCGTTCTCTGGTGCTGTTCAGTCCTTCTTGCTTTGCACGGCCATGCATACCAATGATGCTCAGGGCATCAGTGGAAGTCTCAGACTCGTCTGCAAGGCAACAAGTAGTTTGTGCAGGAGTAATAAAGTAACACAAAGAGGGGCGCGGTTTGTGGGAATTGTGTGTAAAGGGTTAGGCAACAAGCCAGGTACTTAGGGCCAACAAAATATATGAGGAGAGGTAATTGCTCAACATTTTTCCAATGAACGAGGAGGCAGCTCAGCAAAAAGCCTAAGCAAGGGAGGCCAACACTTTCAAACAGCACCTTGGGCACATGCACCCCCAAACAGCACATCTGGAAGTGTACCCAGAGGGTGTAACCAAGCTATTTTTGGGGGTTCTTCATGCCAAACTTCTATGGGGCCCAACGCAGTGCTTTGATTAGGTAAGACGCGTCGCCAATTGGTCCCATTTTGTTCACTTTTGTGGCTTTAAACCTCTTGCACCTCTTGGTTTCAGACACTACCTTTCTACTCATGTTTGCACCTCGCACCTCTTTCGATTAGGTCCAGGTTGCAGGCCTTCTAGGTTTCAGCTCAGCTGCCGTCGTTTAGCGGATACAGCTATGAAATTTAACCTTTTGTGGTGACACTACGACGCCCGCAGGGCGTTGCAGAGCACCCTGCGTTGCCAAATGGCAACACGAGGAATGCACATAGACCACCCTGCGTCACCAAATTCTTGCTTATTCATTCAAACATTTGTGTGCAATAGTGCATAAACGCACTTCAGGGGCCCCTCCAACCAAGGACAGTTGAAGACCAAAACTCCCCTGCTCCCCCACTTTCCTTATCCTCCTATCTCCTAGCAGCATCAGCAAAATTGCTGTGGTGACACACAATTTCAGCAGAAGCGACCTGTGTCGCCAAATGGCGACACACCCCAAAACCTTAATCGAAGCACCCAACGGCTGTATTTTTTTTATGTTTCAAGGCAAATTCATCCTTGCTCACTTAAGCACAACTGAGCAAAAAAGTTGGGCAGCAAGTGCCTGAGGTCAGAGGCAGAAGAGCTGGAAGCTGGTGGGATCTTCTTTGCTTGCAAGGCTCATGGAGCCCCTACAGGTGGCCCTTTTGCACCCAGAATGCATCGTGGACCCTCTGCAAGTCTGGGTGAAAAATCCCCTCTGTGAGTCTGGGTGAAAAATCCGTGTTTTGGAGGGTCCTGATTTCACCTCCTCGTGCTAGTCTTGCCCATGGTAAATGACCAAAATACACAACTCGCCAACCCCTACACCTTTTCATCTCAATTTGTTGCCAGTGCACTCAAATCAATACCAGAGTGCCTAAAAGAGTGGCATGACATGGTAACCGGAGTGATCCACTGTGTTGATATTCCTTTGCTTCCCTGCCAAATGTCAACCCCACATGAGGCGGCTTTCTCCAATGACACCCAGGATGCAAAGGAGCAGCGCTTGTAGCTTTCCAACTGTGTGCCCAGTCTGGTCTCACTGGCGAGCCAGCCCAAAAGTGAGCCTTGTGTTCCAGACACTACTTTCCATCCCTCTGGGGCGCACCCCGACAGCTCTTAGCAATTGTGTAATTCAGTAGAAGCTTACCGCTGCAGGACAAGGGCAACTCGTCGTGGTGCTCAGGGCACAAGCCTCCCTGAGCGTATTGCCATAAACTTTCTCCACCAATACATCACAGCTTCACATAAGAGCATGCTGTGCATACCTGCATGCATTCACCTGGACACATCCGCTCACAGCTAAAACAATGCAAGGCTGGAGACCCAAGTCATAAACCTGTCAAGCAGTCTGGCATAGACCCAGTGAGGGCCATGCAGAGGCCAGACCAAGATTTTGAGCTGTTGATGGAGTGATCCATTGAGAAATCCAAATCTATCCCCCCTCAATTTGGCTCGAGCTTGCGGGTAGTGCAAACGCAACACACACACAAAGTCTCCCGCATCTTTTCCCTGGTCCTAAGGGGCAGGTGCTGTGACAGTGCTGATGCACATGGCATGACTGTGAGTATACCTATCCTGTGTGCATGCCCAATTCCACACTACAACATGTTACAAGTGGACTGTAAGCAAGCTGTCTTCGGGCATGGACATGAAAGAATGCTGAATGCCCTGATTTAGACTTAACGTGCAAGCAGACATTCTCAAGCTGCATCGGCAGCTTCACTAGACGGCGAGGTCTCCCATCGCCATGTGCCTCACTGTGACCAACCCCACATACACTTGGTGGCCCGGGGTCAGTGCCACCGCGCAAGATAGAGCACCATGCCTTACCATACAGGTACACCTGGATGCCTTGGGGCCGGGCCACCATGGCCAAGGAGTGTGCAAACCATCGGCAGCGCCTCCCGTGCTCCGAGTCGGCATTGGGGTTGCTGAGAGTGGACCTGCAGCGACGGTAGAGCAGGGCAAGGCGTGCATGCCTGTACTTACGCTGCCTTGGGAGGTCATGACCCTCAGGATGCTGCTAAGAGGGAGACTGGGTTGCCCATTGGCCCTGAGTGGATCAACCTAGAGTAACCCGTGTGAGCAAACCCAGGGGTGGCCAAGTCATTTTACTCCTGTGTTGCCTCAACTGCCAGTGAACCTCTAGCACCTGCGTCCCTTTGTATGCTGGCATCCTCAGCAAAGTGCGGCCCCAGCGCACACACCTTGGGTTGTATGGGTCAAGCGGCATTCCCACGAGTATGCCCGTTGCCTGGTGCTCCACAGCAGTCTGCACGATCTTGCGTGCAAACATGCCGCGGTTGCTGACATCATTTGGCAGGACCTGCATGGATGCGGGAGCGTGTGCGTGTCCGTTCGTGTGTGTCTCATACATTTGTCGCGTGTCTTTGAGCTGTAGGAGGGTGCATCACAGCTAGAGAGGTGCAGGGCTGGTGGAATAGTCAACATCCTTCGGTACCACCCCAGATGGACAGGTGGGGGCTTAGCCAGATAGCAGCACGAGGGATACGTCAGCCAGGAGGAAAGTGAGACGAGGTGAGTCCTCACCAGCAACCTTGGATCCATGCTCTTCCTCCCAGGGGCCTGATTCAGGCAGAGCTACCTTGAGTTCCTTGCAAGAGCCTTTGCGCCCCAGAGCCAAGCCGGTCCATTTTGTCCCGTAGTCCACAGCCAGCATCTGCTCAGGGAGGCTGGGAGGGCATGAGGGGCGCCGAGAACTGCCTTGCCTTGGGGCTCCCTGGCCAGCTGCTGAAGCGCCCTGGGGCTTGCTAGGCCCTGGGCGGTATGCTTGTGGATGATGGGTGCTCAGAGGGGTGGAGGCAGGGGAATGCACATCTCCTTGCACCTGCTTGGTGACAGTTACAAATTAAAGAGGAGTAAGCACAATGAAGTCGGCTTTGGATCATGAAATGGTACCTGCACTCAAAGAGCGATGCAAGTAGCATGCATGCACGCAAGCACACGCACACACACACGCGTGCACATACACACGTACACCCACAAACATGCACACACGCACACGCACGCACTCGCACACCAGCACGTACGCATGTAAGCGCGCGCGCACACGCACACACACGCACACGCACACGCACACGCACACACACACACGCACACACACACGCACACA
>LKMJ01002401.1_pt1 | contig 17197 bp, 25 predicted proteins | sample 643391 | NCBI WGS metagenome assembly LKMJ01 (sample SAMN04112250, study PRJNA286221) | soda lake metagenome | biome: soda lake; feature: Kulunda Steppe; material: water; isolation source: sample PL-Br10 brine of Picturesque Lake | place: Russia: Kulunda steppe | collected 2010-07
CCTGTCGCGCAGCAAACGGACCAGCGCAGGCCGGACTGAGTCCCGGCTGCTAAGGTGGCAGAGTTGGCCAACATGCAGCTGCAGTAGAGGAGGGTGTCCATGCAAATCTGACCATATGGCAGAGCCAGCATGCAGCCGCAGTAGAGGAGGCTGTCTATGCAGATCAAACCACATGGCAGAGCAAACATGCAGCTGCAGTAGAGGAGGATGTCTTGGCAAATCAACCCACGTGGCAGAGCCAAGATGCAGCTGCAGAGGAGGAGGAGGCTGTTCTGGCAAATCCAACTACTGGAAAACACTAGTGGCAGCGTCTTGCTGCTTGACTGGTGCCACATTCATGGCACACCGGGGGCATACGGTTCATAGCAGTGCTTTGCCTCTTGACCAGGCAAGAGCACAAGGGCTGTGTCAGGATCTCATTCGATATGTCTCATTCAAAATGTATCTTTCCACAGGCGTGCGCAACACCTCACTAGTTGTGCCCAGGTCCCACAACACAATCACGTGGATGACCCAGCAGGCCTGAATCCACCCATCGCAGTGCGAGCATGCGCTGTACAAGGTAAGGGCAAGCAGGAACAGCGCTGCTGGGCGCCCTAGCTAGCCACACCTGGAGCAGCATGCGCTGCTGCGGGTCCATTGCAGCAGCCTCTGCGCCGCTGAGGCCAAAGGCGGCTGCATCAAACATGGCTGCGCCGGGGATAAACGCCCCAAAGCGCACCCCGTCCCGCGCATCCCCTGCGCACCCTGCCACAGCATCCCAGGCCTCGACGGGCCACCTGTGTGTGCATTTGTGTGCGTGCGTGCGTGTGCGTGCATACTGTGTGTGTGCGTGCAGGCATGAACGCTGGGATGCATGCAGGTGATTGCAAGGTTGTGAGCTTTCAGTTTGTGGCATGAGCCGGGGAGCTCCGGGGCTTGGCATGCTGGTTCTAGCGTGAGAGGTGGCATGAGCTTCGTGGGAGCTTTACTGTGAGACATGTGAGGTCTTGGTGGGGGGAGCTTTAATTATGGCGGGAGCTTTGCGGGACCTTTACTCGTGGTGGGAGATTGAATGGTGGCGGAAGCTTTACTGGTAGAAGGAGCTTTTACTGCGAGCCATGTGAGCAGTCAAAGCTGACAGGACCCAGACATGTGCGTGTAATCTCTGCATGGAGATCGAGTGTACACAGCTGAGTGTGGCCTGTTGGATGATGGGCCACCCTTCCAAGGTATCTGGCCTGCCTGACCATGGGGAGCTGCAGAGCTGCACTGGATGCTTGTCCAAAAATGACCCAAGCCTACAGCACTTTAGAATTGAAGCAGGCAGATGAGCACCGGCATGCACTTGCTTGCCACCCCTCCTGCGTTACATTCCAGCTGCAGCATGAGCACGCTCAGCATGTCCATTCATGCCATGCAAAGCATCAGAAGAGCCACATTCCTTCACATTTCGATGCTGCACAGCCTCGATCTGCTTGCATGGATTGTGAGCAGCCGGCTGTGCAACACCGCAACTTAAACCACACCAACCCATGCAGCCCAAAGACCACCTGGAGTGACCCCCTCACCACGCATGCACCCACCACCCTGCCTTGCACCTGGCCAGCAGCACAGGACACACTCTCGCCACATACCTGCTGCTGCACACCCACCGCGCACCTGGCCAGCAGCACATCACCTACTGGCCACACACCTGCTGCACACATGTGCCGCAGCCACCGCGCACCCACCGCGCACCTGGCCAGCGGCACATCACCTACCGGCCACGCACCTGCTGCACACATGTGCTGCAGCCGCCGCGCACCCACCGCGCACCTGGGCAGCGGCACATCACCTACCGGCCACGCACCCACTGCACGCATGCGCCGCAACCGCCGCGCACCCACCGCGCACCTGGCCAGCGGCACATCACCTACCGGCCACGCACCCGCTGCACGCATGTGCCGTAACCGCCGCGCACCCACAACTCACCTGGCTAGCGGCACACCCCCCACTCCGTCTGCTGGGCTGCCTTTTGTAATCAGTCCTGGGCCATCCCCAGGCTGCAAGGGCCCACTGAAACCCTGGGCAAGCCCATGGTCCCCCGTGGCCGCGCGCACGCACATGCCCACCACTGCCGCGACAGGCGGCGCCACAATCATTGCGCCCTTGCCAGCCCCGCGCAGCCACTTGCTGCTGAACAGGGGCACGGCAGCCGCGCTCGGCTGGGCAAGGCGTGCCGCACGGCGCGCGCCGGTGTGCTGCGCGGCTGAGGGGGGGAATGGGGGAGGGGGCAGGCGGGAGGAGATGAGGAGTGCTATGGCCTCGGCGGTGGGGTAGTCAAAGATGAGCGTGCCGGGCAGCTGCATGCTGAAGCTGGACTCCAGGCTGTTGCGCAGCTCCACCGCACCCAGTGAGTCCAAGCCCCCTGGAAGCAGGCAAACATACAATGCAAGGCAAACATACAATGCAAGGCAGCAGCATACAATGCAAGGCAGCAGCATACAATGCAAGGCAATGCAAGGCAAACATACAATGCAAGGCAGCAGCTCCTGGCAGTCTGAAGGTGGCCGGCATTGCTCATAGGCTGGAGCAGCTTCTGTATGCACGACAGGGCAACATCACAGACAGGCAGGCTTGTCCAATGGGCGGTGCAGCGACCAGCCATTGCTGTTGGGGGCAGTGCAGCAACCTGCTTTGATGCGAGGACACCAAAAGTGCCAGTGTGGCATGCCGCACTATGGCTTTCTTTTGGGGCAGCTCAACCTGAGCCCGTTGACCACGAGCAATGCATCGAGGAGCTGCACAGCTGAAAATCTGAAACTCCCTTTTGCTTCTTCTTCTTCTTCTTCATCTTCTTCCTTTTGTTGGCTTGCTTCTTGCCCACCATGCGCAGCGCGTGAGCAGGTCAGATCAGGTGAGTGCCCCCACAGGTGCAAAGGTGGCCTGCCTGCAACTTGTTTGCGGTCCCCGCCAAGAAACGCTCGAGCAGCATGGCTAAGGCAAACACACAGACATCCATGAGCTCACATGAGCGCACCTGACATGAGAGGCTCTGTGGCAGGCAGCGGCCGCCCCACCACCTCCGCCACGGCTGCAGCCACCTTGCTCTCCACTTGGGCCTTCAACAGTGCGCCACCTGCCCCCGCCTCCATCTCGCCATTGCTCAAGCCGTCCAATCCGTTCCCATCCTCACTGCTGCCAAGCCCACTCAAGCTGACGCTGTCATCATCACTCACACTGGCGCCGTCGCTTGTGCTGGCACTGCCAATTGCAGCATCTGTTTCCCTGGACGCTGCCCCGGCTGCTGCTGCTGCCACATGCTGTGCTATGGCATGCACTGTTGGATAGTCAAACACCAGCGTCCCAGGCAGCTGCACCCGCAAGCTGCTTTCCAGGTTGTTGCGCAGCTCAGTTGCTGCCAGTGAGTCCAGGCCGGCTGTTGGACAAGCAATAAGGAAGGACAGTACAATCAAAGTTACTGGTGGCTCAGGCATGTAGGCAGCTTAGTTGCCACCAGGGAGCCCTCTAGGTCTGGCTGTGGGGTAAAAGGCAAAGGTAAAGCAATAAGTTTGGGATCGGGGTAAAAGGCAAAGGTAAAGCAATAAGTTTGGGACCGAACAATAAGTGTGGGCAGTGTGGTGTCCAGGCCAGGCCTTTGGTCAAGCACGGTTGAATCAGGGTTCCAGGAGGATGTTGTCCAGGCAGGCAGGCTGGGCATAACGTATTTAAGTGGGGACTGCAAAGAATGAGCAGACTTGCATGTGGGATGGCTAATCATGCATCATGCGCGGAGGGACATGCTCCTATCATCAGGGGTGAACAAGAAATTGCATGCAAAGCTCACAAGCAAGACAGACTGAGAGCAGCGATGCTCACAGTGTGCGTTTTTGATTAGGGGCGGAGTGCTCTGCAGTAGTGACATGGGCAGATAAAATCCTATGTTGTTGTCTTGGTCTACATGCCAAAGACAAGAAAGGTACAATGACCTAGCTCCCAAAAGAGGGAGACCACATTCATCCGTTCGTCCTTGCTTCTCATGCGCTGATAGGCCATTGGCCACTACGCAAGGATCGCATTAGCCAGGGCACCCAAATCATAGCTTGGTTCTATCCTGCAGCAGCTGAGCGGGTGCACACAACACGAGAGGAATGCAGAGCCTGACGTGGGAACGAGGACTGAAGGGTGCTGTGCCTGTGCAGGTCTGCAAAATAAAAGCTTGTGAGCACGCGCGCGCACACTCACACACATTTGAACAGCATGAGGGCCTTGCAGGGACTGAAGTGCAGCAGGTTTGCTGGATGCGCACCAGACATAAGGGGCTCTGAGGGGCTGACATCAGTGCGCCCAAGGATGGCTTGCACCGCCGCGAGCACCTCCTGCTCGACCTGCATGCAGCACATCCCGCAGCGCATATATCAATGCTGCATGCCATGCCTACAGAGACAGACCAAGGCTCCTGGAGCAATAATCTGTGCTGCATTTGGGATGGTGTTATTGCTGCATCAAGAACAACACCTAAGCTGCACCTAGGACAGTGTTCATGCTAGGACAGTTTTTATGCTACACCTAGAACAGTGTTTATGCTGCACCTAGGACAGTGTATGTGCTACGCCTAGGAAGGCACCTATGCTGCATTTGTTGCAGCCTCCGTGCTGCATCTGGGATAGTGATTATGCTGCATCAAGAACAACACCTATGCTGCACCTAGGACAGTGTTAATGCTGCACCTAGGACAGTGCATATGCTGCACCTAGGACGGCACCTATGCTGCACTTGTTGCAGCCTCCCTGCTGCAGGTGGCCAGCGCGACCAATTTGCAGCACAGCTTTGAACGTGTTGTGTACCTGCGGGGTGCCCCGTGTACCTGCGCCTTGTGTACCTTGTGTACCTGTGGAATGCCTTGGGTACCTTGTGTACCTTGTGTACCTTGTGTACCTTGTGTACCTGTGGGGTGCCTTGTGTACCTGCGCCTTGTGTACCTTGTGTACCTGTGGGGTGCCTTGTGTACCTGCGCCTTGGGTACCTTGTGTACCTTGTGTACCTGTGGGGTGCCTTGTGTACCTGCGCCTTGGGTACCTTGTGTACCTGTGGGGTGCCTTGTGTACCTGCGCCTTGGGTACCTTGTGTACCTGTGGGGTGCCTTGTGTACGTGCGCCTTGGGTACCTTGTGTACCTTATGTGCCTTGTGTACCTTGTGTACCTGTGGGGTGCCAAGGCGATCACTAGCTCCAGATCCAGAGGCAGCCTCCTTGCCCCCCTTGACCAGAGCCTCTGTGCCAGCAGCTGGAGCTGGGACCACAGCAGCAGCTGCAGAGTGCGGCGCCTCGTCCTTGAAGAACTGGCGCTCTGCAGCGGTGCCTTTGCGCTCCCAGCGTGCTAGCAAGGTGGGCCTGCATGCATTTGGGCGTGTAGCCAGGACCTTGACCTAGCTCTGGCTGAGCCGGCATTTCTTATGCGTGCTTGCCCGTGAGCTGCCTAGTGCGCGTGGGCAGATAAGCGTGAGGGCAAAGTGTGAGGTCAAAGTGTGAGGTCAAAGTGTGAGGGCAAAGTGCAAGGGCAGCGTGCAAGGGCAAAGCGTGATAGCAAAGCGTGAGGCTGCAAGCTTGTGCATATGGCCATGTGCCTGCTCTGGCAAGCTCTTGGCGGCAGCATCGGCTTGTGGCTTGCACACAATGCAGCGCTGCAGTGGCCGTGATGTTTGTCAACATAGAACAAGCCATCCCTGCCCAATGCGCAGGGTAATTTGGTGCTTACTTCAGGTCTCCTACAGACGCTTCTCACCCTCTGGGCCACGAGAGCCACAAAACAAGCCATTTATTTAAGCCAAGAGCACACTGTTTGTAGCAGCATGTATCAAATGCAGCAACCCATGTACCAGGTGCTCTTGCTCATGTACCCAAACCAATTGATGCAACTCAGAATCACAATTCTGCAGCTGCAAGGGCAACTCAGGCACAGGACACTCACACTCTTAGCACCCACCAGATGAAGGGAACAGCTGCCAGGAGCACACTCATTGCACCCACCAGCTGCCAGGCGCACACTCACAGCATCCACCAGCAGCCAGGAGCGCACTCATTGCAGCCACCAGCTGCCAGGAGCGCACTCATTGCACCCACCAGATGAAGGGAACAGCTGCCAGGAGAGGACCACTGAGGCTAGGAGCAAGGGCAGCCCCCAATGCACGAAGGCCAACATCAGGGGGGAGCATGCCCATGCCCAGTCGCTCCACCTGCCTCACGACAATTGGGCTGGAGGCCATGCCGCCCCCTGCCCAGGCGCCCCACTGCACGCTGACGGTGGGCAGGCCGGTGTGCTGCCAGGCGCTGGCGGCCGCATCCAGGGCGGCATTGGCGGCGCTGTAGTTGGCTTGGCCAGGGCTGCCCAGAAGGGAGGCCACGCTGGAAAAGAGCACGTGATGGGCGCCTGGCTGCAGCTGTGCTGCACCCAGCAGGTGAGGCAGGCCAGCTACCTTGGCACCCATGACCTTGCGCAGACCTGCCAGGCTCTGGTTGCGCAGCGTGGCATCAGCCAGCACGCCGCCCGCATGCAGCAGAGCAGACAGAGGTGGAAGGGGGCCCTGATGGGAGGCAGGAGGGGCAAGGGCAGCTGACACATCCTCTGTGCACCCGGCATCACAGGCTGCTACCATGGCCTGTGCCTGCCCCTGCCAGAGCTGGCTGAGGGGCTGGGAGGCTGCAGGGGAGGTGCGGGTAGAGCGCGCCAGCAGCAGGATGTGCTGCACGCCCTGCTGGGCCAGCCACTGCGCGATCAGCAAGCCAAGCGAGCCCAGGCCGCCGCTGATGGCCACGCGGCCTTGGGTGGACATGGTGGAGGAGGATAAGGACAAGGGACTGCTGATGCCGCTGCTGCTGCTGCTGCTAAGCTGAGGGCAGCTGCTGACCACGACTTTGCCCACATGGCGTGCTTGGGACAGCTGGCGCAGGGCAGCTGCCACGCTGGCCAGGCCATGCGCAGCCAGGGGCAGGGGGCGCAGGATGCCTGCTGCCAGGCCTGCTGCCACCTGCTGCAGGGAAGCTTGCAGGCGGTGGTCGGGCAGGAAGTCCACCGCCACAAAGCCGTAGCTGACATCAGGGCGCTCCTGGGCCACACGCACTGTGCTGGTCACATCACGCTTGCCGATCTCCACAAAGTGCCCACCCGCGCGCAGGAGGGAGGCTGCAGCAGACACCATGCCTGGGCTGGTCAGGGTGTTCAGCACCACGTGCACCCCGCCGCTGTTGGTGGCGGCCAGCTCCTCCACAAACGCAGTGTTGCGCGAGCCAGCCACGTCGCTGACTCCCAGGCCACGCAGCAGGGCGCGCTTGGAGGGGGAGCCTGCCGTGGCCACCAGCTTGGCCCCTCGTGCGCGTGCCAGCTGCAGGGCTGCAAGGCCCACGCCTCCTGCTGCTGCAGGCAGGAACACAGCCTCCCCGCCTGCCAGTGCCGTAGCGCAGCTCAGCACCAGGTGCACGGTGCTGAACACAGTGGGCATGGTGGCGGCCTCCTCAAAGCTGACGCACCCTGGCGGCAGGGGCACCATGGTGAGGGGGGAGCAGTGCACGCAGTTGCCCAAGCTGCCCACCGCCAGCCCAAATACGGGCGTGCCGGGCGCATGGCCTGGGCCCCCCACCACCACACCAGCGCAGTCACCCCCTGGGTCTCCTGGATCGCCCGGGTACATGCCCAGCACATTGAGCACGTCCCTGAAGTTCAGCCCCACCGCGTGCACCGCCACCGACAGCTGGCTGGGCTGCGCAGGTGTCCATCCAGATGGCAGCGCGCACGGCACCAGGGAGTTCAGGGCGCCCCGAGGCTGCGGGCTGAGGCAGTACGGCACTGCTGCAGCACCCCCAGCAAATGGCAATGCCTTCAGCGTGCGCGTGAAGGTCGTGTTTTTAGCCAGCAGTGCAGAGCGGCCCTCCCTTGCGCACTCCCCCTGCCCCTGCCAGCTGATGCGCGCCGCTGCTGGCACACCCATGCCTTCTGCTGTTTCTGCGCCCTGCGCCGCAGTGGGCAAGGCTGTGTGCAAGGAGAGCAAGCTGAAGTCGTTGCTGCGCTGCTCCAGGCTGGCAGCCTTGAGCATGCCCCACGCCAGCGCGCCCACCAGCTGCCGCTGCTGCTGCAGTGGGCCGGCGGCAGCGGTGAGGCGCACGGCGCCCTGCCCACTGCCCGCGCAGCATGCAGACGCCAGCTGCAGACCAGCCAGCGCGGCGGCGCTGGCTGTGCTGAGGGATGCGGCTTGAGGCAACTCCAGGTGCAGCGACTCTGGTGACCGCCTGAAGGTTGGGCCCAGGGCGTGCAGGGGAGGCGTAGAGGTGGGTGCAGGGCTGAAGGCCTCCTCCTCCAACACATAGCTGATGCCCGCTGCCGCGCTGGCAGCTGCGGATGGAGAGGGGGGGGCCACGGCCGCAGCTGAGGCTTGGGTGGCTGCACACAGGCAAGGACAGAAGGGGAACGGGGCAGGTTCTGCAGATGTGCTCTGGCTGCTGCAGATGTGGCCGGCCCCTAAGCTCAGTGGATGCAGTGCTCTCAAGGCTTGAATGGTGGGCATTGTGCTTGCATTGTTTGTATAGGCTTTCAACCTCAAGCATCTCAGGTTGAGATGGTGCTGCCTGATTGGATACTTGAAGAAGGGCCCACAAGACTTGTGGGAAAGCCTGGGCGCATAAAGAGGGACTTGGATGCTGGCTTTTGGCCGTGTTTGTTGTAAAATGTTGCCTATGCATGTGTTCACCATGGTCAAGATGAGACGTATACCTTAACTATAGTAACAATATTTTGACCGTGGTTCAAAGCCTATCACAAAGTTGCCATAGTCAAGACAACACCCACTTGAAGTGTATTGTGTGCAAACCTGGCATTCTCAGGCAAGATCGTGGTCCCACCCTTAAACGCTGAATACTAATGGCACCAACAACTTGCATGGTTATGCTAAGGCTTGCAATAAAAGCTAAAAAAAGTCCAAGAGCGAGAAACTGAGGTGAGCACAAGGCATGATCTCGGTTGTGGCAACTATTTTCCGCGCACCTCTGTGAGCATCTGCAACTGCTGGCCGCGCAGGCATGCTGCGCGCTTGGAGGCCCTGAACTGCTGCTGTTTGCCCACCATGTGAGTAAGAGTCACCCTGAAATTGCCAGGATTGCACATTGTGTGTTCAAGGGTATGCAGGTGTGTAACAGATTATGGGTGCTTGAGATAGTGATGAATGTGAGCATATGCTTCACTCCGCTCATGCCAGGAGCATGAGCATTACAGTAACGGGAGCTGCTGTGTCATGGGCCTTGCATCAATAGCCCCTTCCTCTTTTCTCAGTTGTCCTTTGGTTGTGTATGGTTCTCTTTGGGCATTTTTAATTGATGTAGGGGGTATTTCACCGCCTACATACTTTTGCTTTTCTATTAAAAGCTGCAACTCATCATTTAAAAGGTAGACTGTTGTGACACAGCCATGCAGGCAAGGCTTACTCATTACACGTATTGTATACCTCTCATAAAGTGGAAGCAGCACAGGCATCTCACCTTTCCACCAAGATCGGATACCAAATTATAATAGAATGTTCTGAACTTGAGAAGCGCGGAGCACTTTTGAGGGCAACTTGAATGACTGCAAGCAAGTAGGAGTCTCATGTCCTACATGCTTGTAATACGCCACAGTGACCACCACAAAGGTATAAGAAAAAGCATTGCCTGGCAAAGAAGCACAAGCACTGCAAGAAGTGCCTGTGTGTAAGAGCCAGTTGATGCTTGCAAGCACCGTGCGCACAATCAGCTTGGCTGCCCGCATGAAGCCATCACACACTCACAGCCGCTCACCTGCATGCCGTAGTCCAGCTGCACGGCTTCGGCACCAGCCGCCGCCGCTGCAGCAGCAGCTGCCGCCGCTCGCGGCATGGTGTGGGTGCAGCTCGACCAGAGCCCACCAGGCACTGCCCCCCCTCCCCTCTGCAGCATGCGGTGCTCCCTGCCACGTGCCAGCCCCAAGCTCCATGCGGTGATAGGTATGGGTGGCAGGGGGAGCATTGCAGGCAGGGCCATTGCCGCAAAGCCGGAGGGGACACGCAGGCGAGGCCGCTGGTGGGGAGGGGTCTCCAGGCTGGTCAGGACAGCACCAGCTTGGAGGCAGGAGTCCAGGGCCTACGTGCAGCACAGCAGCAGCAGCAATATAATGATAACAATCACCATCATACCACCACTGCAATCATCATCACGATCATCACAACCAGGTCAGGGCTTCTAACTTTCACGTGGCCCATGCAGCATCACGGCAGCCTCCCAGAGGATCCAGATGCCACATGCCAAACTCCCAGAGGATCCAGGTGCCACATGCCAAACTTCTTTGTGGCTGAGCCACCTTTGGGCAGACGCCACAGGCCAAGCTTCTTTGTGACAGGGCCACCTTTGGGCAGGCTGTCTGCGTGGAGCTACCAGCTACCAGCTTGACGAGTTTGTGCCTAATAAGCGACCACATGCCCGTCTGCAGGACAGCGCGCAAGGACTAGGAGTTGATGTGCATCCACTGGCGAGGCCGGGTGCACAAGGACAGCCAGGATCTTCTCACACACCACCAGGTGGAAGGTGGACGGGGACGCAGGCGTATGGAGCTCACTCACTCACCAATCAGCCACCGCCGGACAGTCAGGCTGCACTCATTCACCACTGGAGAGTTAAGCCCTGCTTACTCACCGCCGGGTGGATGGTGGACTGGGATGGGTCAGGGGACGCAGGCACAACTCTTGCCACTGTCCCTGCACCCGCATGGGTGGCTGGCGCTGCCGCCGCCGCTGTTGTGTGCGCTGCCACCAGGGCGGCCAGCATGGCCGCCGCCGGGGAGCATGCAGCTGAGGCGGGCCAGCCGCCATCTATGCCGCCGCTGCTGCTGCTGCCTGTAATCCGTGGTTTCTGGTGGGCCTGGGCGGGGGAGGGGACAGGGGTCGTTGTGGTGGAGGCGCTGTGGGCTGTGAGGTGTACCCTCTGCTCGCCCACGGACTCCAGCCTCAGCTGGCCGCTGCCCAACTTGATACAGCACCTGTGTGTGAGAACGCACATGCAGTGCAGGGCACACGCTGGGTCATGGCGGGTGCTGCATTAGGTGATGGTGGCAACACCTGCCCCAAGCATTGCATGCATGGGTCAAGCCCTGCGAGGACATCAAACATGCTGCAGGCAGCCACACTTCCCGACGTGGCTGCAGCATCACCATGCCACAGCATCACCATGCCACATCACCACCATGCCACAGCATCACCATGCCACAGCATCACCATGCCGCACGTCAGCGCATCCTTGGCATAGACTTGAGCTGACGTGGCACAGGTGCGCGCTCACCTCAGGTCAACATCTCTACGTGCTGCTTGCATCCACACAAATCCGCGCTCAGCTCTGGTCAACATTGATGCTCGCATCCACACAAACATGCGCTCACCTCAGGCCAGCGCTGCTGCTTGCATCTGCAGGGCCTGGCAGTACGAGGGGGCTGGGGATGGCAGCCCTCTCCAGGATAGTCACTGCTGCTAGCCCCTGGGCATTTGACAGCTGCTGGTGGCAGTTTCCCAGGAGGTGCTCAATAGCGGATGCAGCGGCATCGCAGTAAGCGGCCGCTGGCACGATGGCGCGCCCTGCGTGCATGTTTTTGCATTCTGTGCGCTCATGAGCACACACACGTACACATACATACACGTGTGTGGGCGTGGGATCTCACATCTATTTGCCTGGGCCTGTGCACTGGTTTGGTGCACAAGGCAATCATGGACGCATTTTGCACCGGCGTGGTGCATTAGGAGAAATAGAAGCCAGGTCGGCCAGATTTATGAGCCATGATGAGTGTTGCCATGGAACAGAGGCCATGATCTGCAATGGCCAGCGCACCAAAGCTTAGCATGCCCTTGCCACCTTATTTTACGTGGAGAACTGCAAGTTGTGATGATTGAAGGACTCGGCCAAACGGCATAGCCGAGTACTTCAATCATCCTCTAAGTCAGTTCCCGCTTTGTCCCAGAAATTGGAGCAGGGCTGCACGTGCGGTTCATGCACAGCCATTTGCAAACTGCCTGTGCTCAATTCATGGCAAGGTAGCACGCGCTCGGGAGCGCGTTGGTAAACGAGCACAAGGGACATGCCCAGGCAATGTTCCAGCAGCCATTCCCAGCCCTGCAACAGGCTTACACAGGTGGCCTGAGATCCCTTCCAAGACGCGACAGGGCCGTGCCACCAGCCTTTTTGCCTGAAACCACTGCTACCAGAGGCAGACAAGAACTTCGTGGTGCGTGAGCCGCAGCAAAGATATTCTGCTGAGCAAGATCTTAACCCTTACCTGACACTACATGGTCATATAGCCACGCCAGGCGCGCACCCGCGCAAGGTGCCAGCCATGTCTCAAACACAGCCTCCCTGCCCTCTGCTCCCCGCAGCATGACAGGCAAAGTGGCAGCGGCCCCCGCGCGCTGCACCAGTTGCGCAGGCGGGGGCAGCAGCCACAGCGCCTGCATCTGCCAGCGGCAGCCCCATGTGGTCTGTGTGCTGGCCTGCACTCCAGCTGGGCTGCTGCCAGAGGCCTGCAGCGCCGCAGCCTGCCCCAGTGACGCAAGCTTGTCAGAGAGTGCTGCTGGCCGAGGGCTGCTAGCAAGCTGCAGGGGCGCGGTGGAGACGGGGCTGGCTTCCAGCAAGACGTGTGCGTTGGTGCCTTGGAATGCAAAACCTGAAGCGCCCACCAGCGCAGGCGTGGGCGTGCTGCCGCGGCTGTGGCTGTGTAGGGGCGTGAGGGGCAGGCATGCCCCGGGTGCGGGCTGGCGGGGGATGACCCAGCAGCCGTTTGCCCTGGCGCTGCCGGCAGCTGTGTTTTGGGACTCCAGGCTGGCGGCCACGTGTGCGTTCATGATACGCATGTGGAGGTTGTGCGGCAGCCAGGACTGGGTTGCAGCAGCCATGGCATGAAGCAGGGCCACGATGCCTGTGGGGCAGCAGCGCGGGTGATGCGCACATGCAATACCAGCACTTATTTTAGTGTTTCCATGCAAATGACTGAGAAAATCGCCCCTTCTGTCAAGGCATATGAACAGCAGCCATGACCATCTTGCAGCGTGCTAACATGCACAAACGTTGACAAATGCACAAATCAGCGCCTTCTAGACCAGCCTGGCCGTTCTCGCCAGCCACAGGCTCCTCATACTTATCCCATACTACCTGTGTACACGCAAGCATACTGCATGCATGGACCAAAAGCACCCATGAGCCACCACCAGCTTACCTGCTGATGGTGGACCTGCTGCAGAATCCTCATGCCCAGCCCCTGCTCTTACTCATACACACAAGCACACTGCATACACGGGCACGGGCACAAGCACCCACAAGCTGCTCGCTAGTTTTTGGCTTGCTTACCCACCTGCTGCAGGCTCCCCATGCCCAGCCCATGTTTTGCTGGCCATGAGAGCTGTGGGGGTGGACAGCTGAGCCTTGCGCGAGCTGCGCTTGTCTGCCACAACAGATGTAGCCGCGTTGACCTCTGCAAACGTGGTGAGAATGCAGGGATAAGTAGGGCACGCACATTCACATACCTGCGGCTGGCCTGTTCATAATGCAGATCAGATCAGCGGTCAGGTAAGTGCTGCATATCCGCCTCAAAGTTAGGTGGGTAGAATGCAGGTAGAGCTGCAGCAGCAATGCTAGGCGCATGCCCAGGGAGGTGTCCATGCAGATAAAGCCAAGCAGAGCTGCGATAACAGGCAGCACGCGCACATGCCCAACCGAGCTGTGTGGGATAGGTGTGCAGAAGCTTAAGATGGTAGAAGAGGACTGTATGGTGTGCCAGAGATGTTTCCTTTGTGATCGTGCTGCCAGAGATGTTCCCTTTGTGATCGTGCTACCAGAGATGTGCCCTTTGTGGTCGTGCTGCCAGAGATGTGCCCTATGTGGTCGTGCTGCCAGAGATGTGCCCTTTGTGATCGTGCTACCAGAGATGCGCCCATTGCGATCCAGCGTGCCAGAGATGTGCCCATTGTGATTGTGCTGCCAGAGATGTGCCCTTTGTGGTTGTGCTGCCCCCCAAAGGAGCTTCCCTGTGTGAGCTGATGCCTCGGTCCCCCCTTTACTTCAACCAGACACGCTGGAACTCAACACCCTGCTGCTGGACAACCTGCAGCAACTCCAGCTGGGCACCCTGCAGTGGTTCTATTTGGGCGCCCTGCAACTGCGGCGTGGTACTCACCAATGGGATCGCCCAGGGGGGTGGCCGTGCCGTGCATTGATAGGCCCTGCAGGGTCTGGTTGCTGCGCCCTGTGCTTTGCAAGGCGCTGCGCAGGACCGCCTGCACAGAAGGAAGTGGTGCGGACGATTCAATGAGATCAGATCAGGTTATGAGGCTGTTTGCTGTGGCCTATGCTTTGCAGGGCGCTGCACAGGGCGACCTGCACAGAGAGAAGTGGCGTGGAAAATGTGATGAGATCAGATCGTGTCACAAGGCTGGTTGCTGCGGCCTGTGCTTTGCAGTGTGCTGCGCAGTACCGCCTGCACAGAAAGAAGTGGAGTGGAGAATGCAATTAAATCTAATCTGAATATCAGGTTGGTCGCTGTTGTCCGTGCTTTGCAGGGCGCTGCGCGAGGCTGTGCAGGACTGCCTACACAGAAAGAAGTGGTTTGGAAAATTTAATGGGATCCGATCAGGTTTTGAGGCTGGACGCTGTACCCTGAGCTTTGCGAGGCGCTGCGGAAAACTTCCTGCATGGAAACAAGTGGTATGAAAATGTGATGAGATCAGATCAGGATTTGAGGCTGGACGCTGGGTGCCGTGCTAGACATGGCAATCTGTGGGGCTGTCAATGTGGAATAAGGCAGCAAATTTGATGTGATAAATTCAAATCAGGTAGTGGTGGCTGTTCACTGCAGCCTGTGCTGTGCAGAGCGCTACGCAAAACCGCATGCACAGTAGGAAGTGGAATGGGGTATGTGACAACGTTCGATCAGGCGCTGGTTGCTGCACCCCGTGCTGGGCAGGGCGCTGTGCAGGTTGCCTGCTGAGTAAGACTTATTGACAAGATGGACGGGATTAGATCAGGTAGTGAATACAACAGATCAGTGGCAACCAAGAGACTTTGCAAATTTTGGGGAACACTCTGCAGACACAGTATGTGGGACCTGCAGGGCTGTAAGACCCTGCCGTTGCAGGCTTGCCCATTCCAAAAGCCTTGATTGCCACTCCTTGTCATTGGAACAGGCATTCGGCCCCGGTAAATAAACGCTGGTGTCAGCCAGATTCAACATGCCAACCTGCGCCCACAGACCTGCTGTGCACCATGCAGGGCTTGCAGAAATGCACTGCACCTGCCCCCTTGATAAAGTCCATACTCATTGTGTTTGCCTCCTGTACGCCCCACACAGCTGCTGTGCAATGCTGTTGGGTGCGGTGAATGCACTGCTCCTGCTGTCCGGCTTTGCCCTCTTCAAAATCTAATCGCCTCATTACATACCTGCTGTGCAACACCGTTGGGTGCGGTGAGCGCGCTGCTCCTGCCGTCCTGGTTTACGGCGCTTCCCCTCAGAACAGCAAGCACACGGCCAGAGGTGGTGCTTCCAGCCTGCTCCAAGGGGCGCAGCAGCAGTGCACCCACAGACTCCCCGCGCACGTATCCATCCGCGGAAGTGTCCAGCGTCTTGCAGCGGCCCTCCCCAGAGAGCATGCCTGGCAGGCGCAGCATACCAGGTATCAAGTTTGCCTTCAAAGCATGCAATACAGGCCTACAGCACCATGAGAGCAATGGACGCCTGCCACAATGGGTTGCTTCTAGAAGGGCACCTGCCCCAATAGGCAAATATGCAGCCAAGTGTGCACAAGGGTCCCAAGAGGTGTGTTTGTTTGCATCGAAGTGTGCTTTGATCTCGTGGAAGCGCTCCATGAGCCTCGACGTTCATGCTGGAGATCTGCCGATTCAGGTAAAGGTCTTTCCTTTACTGACATAGATGAGTTGCCATGCTGCACCGAGGGGATTGACTGGCAAAAGGGTTTCTGCAACAAACTGCAGCATGCTAATCATTGTTCATGGATTCCGGTGACAACCTGCCAGCTTGAACAAAATGGCCGGCGTGTTTGGCATGAGTATGGTGTTGGCCCCTGCTGCTGCTGGTTCCAGCAATTACCTGCAAGCTGAAACATGGCCGGCGTGTCTGGCATGAGCATGAGGTTGGCCCCTGCCGCTGTGGCCGAAGTGCACTGGCCCAAGCGCATGGCATCCAGGGCGCCGTGGGTTGCAACCAGGGAGGATGAGCAGGCTGCGCGTGTGCGGCGAGTGTGTTTGTATGTGCATACTGGGGCTGTGGGTGGTGTGCTTGTACTTGTAATGGAGTGGATACCCTGTTGTGTTCCAGGAAGTTTGTACAGACACAATCCATGTGATGAAATTATGTGTTTTAGGGCAGCACTGGGAAACAATGTTCTTTATGTGTTTTAGGGCATTCTTTATGTGTTCTAGGGCATTCTTTATGTGTTTTAGGGCATTCTTTATGTGTTCTAGGGCATTCTTTATGTGTTTTAGGGCAGCACTGGGAAACAATGTTCTTTCCAGCACTCACTTTACCAGATTTGTGATCTTGTCTGGCCGCCTAATCATGTCAAGAGCAACCTTCTCCCAGCTCCTCAATCTTGCTGCTGCCAGCAGATAGTCAGTGTACGCGTAACTATGTAGATAGCCATGAGCCACTGACTTTATACAGCCGTCACACATCTGTAGTACCTATCCGCGCCTGCTGACCCTGTGGTCAGCCTCCATGCACTCCTCACGCACACGCCCTTGGTGATAATACACGGCCCCAAAAAATTTCATTTGCACCTTATTTGCAGTCATGTTACCTGCAGCCTCAAAGCTCCCTGCCCAAGCTGCGCACCTGTGTCCACAGCCACAGCAGGCCCCTGCAGCCCGAACGCGTATGCAATGCGCCCGGGAGCCACACTCAGCGCCAGCGAGCCTGTTGCGCTGTACACGCTGGCAGCTGCACGTGCGTAGCGCGCAGCCAGGCGGCTGTAGTCCAGCGCCGACAAGCCCACATATACGCCACTGCCTTTGGGCTCCAAGGGTGGGGCGGCGCTGCAAGCCTGCTGCGCCATGGACTCAGACACCACCTGTCGCGCAGCAAACGGACCAGCGCAGGCCGGACTGAGTCCCGGCTGCTAAGGTGGCAGAGTTGGCCAACATGCAGCTGCAGTAGAGGAGGGTGTCCATGCAAATCTGACCATATGGCAGAGCCA
>LKMJ01002402.1_pt1 | contig 17196 bp, 22 predicted proteins | sample 643391 | NCBI WGS metagenome assembly LKMJ01 (sample SAMN04112250, study PRJNA286221) | soda lake metagenome | biome: soda lake; feature: Kulunda Steppe; material: water; isolation source: sample PL-Br10 brine of Picturesque Lake | place: Russia: Kulunda steppe | collected 2010-07
GCAGCACCATCCATCAACACCATCAGTAGCGGCAGCACCATCCATCAACACCATCAGCACCATCCATCAACACCATCAGCGGCAGCAGCAGCAGCAGCAGCCACGCAGCAGGGCGGGTCAGGTAAGTCAGCATTGCAGAGCGGGCAAGGGTGGCAGACGCACGCATGGCAGGCAAAAGGCAGGCAAGCGCCCAGTGCAGAATGCGCACCTTCATGCGGGTGTTTTGGGGTGCACATGTGAGAAGACTCCAAGTGCGCATCGGGGGCGTGCCTCTGGACAGCATTGAAACAAGGCTCGCCCCACACTCAACTGCAGATCAGGTCTCGCTCTCACTTCAGCGCTTGGGCGCTCATGCGCACGCACGCATGCTTGCGTGTGCTGAGGGCACGCTGACACCACTGCCTACATCATAAATTCTAGAGCAGCGAGCAAGACGCGCACCTGCAGCAGCGCGGCCAGCAGGCTCAGGCGCCTGTGCGCCGGCAGGCCAGGCAGCGCGCCCACCACGCACGCCCACAGCTCCTGCAGCCCCTTGCCCGCCGCGAGCCACGCCGGCACCACCGCCGCCAGCGCCGTCAAGCCCATGCGATGGGAGTAGGTGTCGTCGGTCGCGGCGCTTGAGCGCTGCACAATGGCCAGCACCTGCAGGAGCACAGGCACGCGCTGCTACCTGCTGGTCCTGCCGGTGCAAGCACATACGGGTGTGCACTCGGCCGTCCGCGTAACCTGGTCGACGCGCGCAGCTGCGGGCCGGCACCATGGTCAGAGAGCATAAGAGCGCGTGCACCGACATGCCCTGCGATATGCTTGGCAGTGCCTTGGGCGCCGTGCACGGATCATGGAGTGCAACGAATTGCATGTGTGCGTCTCTCAGTCCAGGAAGGGGGGCGGTAGGGGCTGGGCGCGTTTTTCGTTTGGGGGAAGTGCGTGCCATGTCGCCACGGGAGCACACGCCTGTGTGTGCTACTGTGGGCTGGAAAAGGTGCTGGTGGAGATAGAGCTGCCGCGTGGATTGTCGTGTGCTCAGTAGACATGCAAAGCAGACGAGCTGCCATGCCGAGATGCTGACCAATGAGACCAGGACATGCATGCATGCTTAACCTGAAGCTTCATCTTGGACAGAAGGAACAGAAGTGGTCACGGTGGTAGCAACTTGCAAGATGCACCTTTTCCTTCGTGGGGACTTGTAAAACCCGTAGGACTCAGCTGCTGGCAAGCGCGCACCCAAGCCTGGCCTCATACACCCAAGAGTTTATGCATTGTCCAGAGGACTCATCAACTGTGAAAGCTTAGAGTTAGGTTTAATCACCGGCCAGGCGTGCGAGGGAAACGGGGGCCTGTCATGCAACACATGCACATGCGCGCACATACGTGCATGCAGGTGCACAGTGTGTGCGCCAAGTGGGCACACACTGAAGGATTGCACATGGCCATGGGGGGCAGTGCACAAGGCCTGTTAGGCCCTGGTCGCGTCCAAAAGTGATCCTGCCACCCCAGCTCACCTCCCGCCGGCAAGGGGGGTGGCTACTGGCTCACAACCTCCAGCACCACCCACACACCGGGCGCTGCTTGCCTCGTGTGTGTGTGTGTGTGTGCGCGCGCGCGCACGCGCGGGGCCCTTTTGACTGACCTTGCTGAGCACAGACACAGCAGAGGCAAAGCAGCCCGTGCCCGCCTTTGCACAGCAGGGCTGCGTCAGCGCGCGGCGGCCTAATCTCCCTCACCTCTAGCACGTGGCTTAGCACCGCCTGGGGCTTGGCCGCCGCCAACACCGCCAGCAGCGACAGCGCAGCGTTGCGCACTGCCGAGTCCGGCGCCTGCTGCGCCACTCGCACCACAAGCGGCAGCGCCACAGCCTCCAGCGCGCCACTGCCGCCCCGGCTGGCGTTGCGCAGGTCCTGCTGCGGCGGCTGGGCATGCGGCGTGGTGTGGCGGCGCGCCACGCCCTCCATGAATGCCAGGATAAGCTGCGCCGCATAGCCAGCCAGGGAGGAGCCTGAGACACCTGCGGTGGCGGTGGCCGCCTGCTGCCGCTGCTGCTGCACCTTCCTGCTGAACTTGCCCCGGCGCTGCCCCTCATCGCCGCCTTCTCCTTCTTCGTCATCGTCGGACGCAGGCGCGCCATGTGGCTGTGCCAGGGGGCCCATGAGGCTGGCCAGGGCCTCCAGCAACTGCTGCGCCGCCTCCACCACACGCTCCTCGCCTGCAGCATGCACAGGGGTGCACAGGAGCACGTGCTTAGGGGGGACATGCGCGGCCATGGCACACGCTTTCCGGTTTTAACATGCAAATACCATAGTCTGCTGCAGTCCGCCCGAGCTGAACCAGAGTTTTTCCACGCACACCCACACAGCACAGCGCCCGCACTGAAAAGCATGCTGGTACATGCCCTCACGCTTTCCCACCTTCCACAGCCTTCCACTGCAGCACCTCCAGCAGCAGCACCGCCAGGTCTAAGTGCCTGCCCTGCTGCGCGCCTGCCGGTGCATCTGCACCACTTTCGCCGCCGGCACCGGCCTTCTTGGCAGCCTTTTTGGCTTTTTTAGAGGGCGTCTCCTGCACTCCATCCTGCTCCTGTGCGGGCAGCGGCAGTGGGGCCACAGGCGCACGCGCTGCGGCTTGCAGCACGGGGGCCACAGCGCCGTCAGAAAGGGGCAGGGCCTGCGTACATCAGCGGCAGGGAAGGCATTTTCCCAGGTCTGATCACATGCACGCATGTGTGACTGCGCAGCGAGGGGATGCGTTCACTGAGGAGCTGCGCAAGCTCGCTCTGATGTGTGCGCGCTTGGTGCGCCTTTTCATGTGCTTGCACAATGCATGCGCGTGTGCGTGTGTTTGCATGTGTGCAGGTGGCGGACACGTCTGCGCACTGTGGCAGCGCTGTGCTTAGTGTCTGTGTCCATGCGATCTCAGTCATGGTGGACTGACACAAAGAGGAACTGCCACGGTCGCAGACACAAGGAAACCCCTGGTGCGCACCCACCTCCAGCACCGCAGTTGCAGCCGCTCTGCACTCTAGCGACGCGTCGCCTGCAGAGCTGACAGCCAGCGACAGCACCAGTGCAGCGTGGAGCTGCTGCTGCTCCTGTGCATTGCTCTTCCCGTGCAGCGCCTGCACAACATCAGGGGCCGCATCAGTACAATGTGAGTGGCCTTCATGCCAGCACAGCCTTAAGCAAAAAGATTGCACCCACAAGCACATGCAAACCTGTGTGTGAACACACACGCGCGCGCAGATGCGCACACACCAAAGTAAACACACACACAACACAAACGCGCGTACGCGCACACACACCCTCAACCTCACCTGGATGAGCTTGGAGGGAGGGCCCGTGCGCAGAGCAGTGAGCGCAGCCAGCCGCAGTGGCGCGGCCGCGTCAAACCAGGCCTGTGTGAGGGCTGCGCTGGTGGCTGCAGGAGTGGAGGCCGTGGCGGCGACGGAGTGCGAGGGTGATGCGCAGGGCGAGGATGGCGAGCACGCGAGGAGCTCTAGCAGGAGGCTCCTCGCGGCGGGCGCCGCAGTGGCATGGGCGGCGGTGTGCGTGGCCAGGGCATCTGCACGCATGCGCAGGCACGCAAACACATGATCTCCGCACTCCGACAGCCAGATTTTGCAGGGACAGCATTGCGAGTGCTACTCCTCCGCACGCGTTTGCAATCGTGCGCAGGGCAGGGCAAACGCGGCCGATGTCGCACGCAAGTCTGGCACGCGTCCCGTCCCCTCCCCTCACCTGGCGTGAACACGCAGCCCACGAGCAAGGCCCCCAGCTGCTGCGCCTCCTGGGACACTGAATGGGCATCTCTGTCCAGGACGAGCGCCTGCAGGGTGGTGGTGAGGAGGGCAGGGAGGGTGAGCGGGCTTCAGGGGAAAAGCTGCTTGCCTTCCCCCCCTCGTTTGCGACCATGCAAGCGGGGCAGGGCTGCATGGGTGAGGGTGCTTTGGGAAGGGCGGGGGGAGGGGAGTAAGGGGGTAGGGCCATGTCCTTGAGCAGAAGGTGCAGGCTGCAGAGGGGGCAGAAGGCAACCAAGCACGGGTGGCCAAAGAGGATGCACTTACAGCGGCAGCCGCCAGGTCAGAGGGCTTTGAAAGACAAGGCGCATGAGGCAGGCATGCAAAGTGGAGGCCACCTTGCAAGCCCTTGGCTGCAGAGAGTGTGCTCACCTGCAGCAGCTCCAGCGCGTGGGGAAGCAGCGCCTGGCGCTGCGCGGCCGTGGCTGCCACCGGCTGCGTGCCCACAGCCCCTTCCCCGTCGGCCCCGCCCGCCTCCTGCACCATCCCCAGCAGCAGCGTGCGCGCAATGTGCGCGCCGTACGCTCTGTCGCCACGCCCGCCCGCGCGCCACCCGGCGCTGAGCGCGTCCAGCATCTGCGCCAGCTGCGCAAAAGCGGCGTCCACCGCAGCGGCGCCGCCCTCGACACGCAGGCGCTCCTGGCTGGCCTTTGCTGCCCGGCCGGCCTGCTGCTTGCCCTTCTTGGGTTTGCTCGGCGTGGCTTGAGCGGGCTCGGGTGGGCCGCCTCCCTCCGCAAACGTGTTGCGCATCAGTGTTACCACCGCGTCTGCGTCGGCAGCCACCAGGGCGGCGTGGTCCAGCAGTGCGGCCAGCAGCGGCGCCAGGGCCGCGGCCGCGCTGCGCTCCTTGCCTGCAGCCTCCTTGCCCGCAGCGTGGCCCTGCAGCTGGCTGGACGCGCTGCGCAGCACATCCAGTGCTGCGGCGCGCACCTGTGTGTGCAAGTGCGCATGAGTGCTAGTGGGCGTCAGAGCAGGGGAGGCCCGAGGCTTGCATGCAGCATGCAAGCAAGCACACATGCAGGGGGCACTGGCGAGCATCCACACAACAGAGGATCATACGAGACCCACGGCACAGCCGCCTCCTGCGCATGCATGGCCTGCCCAGTGTGCTCCCCCTTGCATCCCATCAGCTCGCACCTGCGCGTGCCTGCTGTGTGCTGCGGCCAGCGTGTGGGGGAGGTACTGCAGCGTGACGCTCACGTCCTGCTGCTGCAGCCGCTGCTTGCCACTGCCACCCGCGGCGCCGATGCACGCAGCATGCAGCCGCAGGGCCCCGGCGCGCACTGCCGGGGAGGGGCTGGGGGGCAGGGCGGGCTGGCCTGGTGGTGGAGGGCCTGCAGGGGCAGCCAGCCACAGGGGCAGCAGGCATACATGAGTGATGGCAGGGCCTTCGGTTCCTAAGCCTGGATCCTTTTTTTAGTCCAGGGGAGGCCCTTCGACTGCCCAACATCTTGCATCGCTGACGCCGTGAAAGGGGGCCAAGCAGGCTGGCTGAACGGCGTGCCACTGATGTGCGCTTGCAGCAACATCAGCGCCTTGCCTGGCAGCGCTGCCTTGCAACCATGCGTGCACGCTCCCTGTTGGCGCATCTACCTGGCTTGCTCAGTGGCTAGGTGCTCAATGACCAGCAGGTGAAGGGCAGGGGAGACCCCCTGGAAGGTTCTCCCTGTTATTTGGCTGAAGGATTTGCAGCTGGAGCTGCCTGCTGCCGATGAGCGTTTCCCCGCCGGGGAGGCATGCCCAGCACGATCTGCAGCAGCTGGCACAGCCCCAGGAAAAGTGCAGCCCCACTGCACATCTTCGCTCCTTACAGCAGCACCTGACAAACTATGCTGGGGAGCTCCTACCACCTCCCCCATCCTGCTCATCATCCATCCCCCTGCTCCCTTTCTCATCCCCCCCTCCTCACCTCGCACAGTGTCCTCGGGCGCGGCATACAGGCCTGCCAGGAAGCCCACACGCCGCTCCAGCTGCGGCAGCGCCTTGTCCAGCAGCAGCGACAGGTGCCCCACAAACGCAGCGCCTGGCTGCAGCTCGCCCAGGCCCACAAACATTTCGCGCACAGACGGCACTTGCTGCCCTGCCCTGTCGTCTGTTTGTGCGCCGCTCGGCTGCACCAGCTGCTGCTGCTGCTGCTGCTGCTGCTGCTGCGGTGCGGAGCGACCACCCCTGGTCTTGGTCGCAGAAGCTGGGGGCGGCGCCTCCACAGCACCAGCCCCGCCATCGCTGCCTCCCAGCTGCTGCGGCGCGTCCAGCTCCGGCGCAGCGCTCATTGCAGCGTGCAGCGCGGCGCACAGCAGCGCCGCGTGCGTTGCTTGCGCTGCCGTGCTCAGCGCAGCGGCATGGCCCTCCTTAGGCAGGCCCGCGCGCTCGTGCCCAGTCCCCAGCTCCACACACTCCGACGCGCGCACCTCCCAGTCCGCCAGGGCTCCCCCGCCCTCCTCGCCGCCACTCTCTGCCCCTGATAGCTGCAGCAGCAGCGGTAGCGTCGCGCGCAGCTCGGGGAAGGACGCCGACACCAGACCCCGGGCCAGCGCCGCTGGCGCCACGCCCGGGTGCCCCTTGGCTGCCGCCCCGCGCCCGGCCTTGCCTGCCCCTGCCCCCACCTTGCCCGCGCCCGCTGCATCACTGCCAGCCACAAGGGCACGGTGCAGCGCCAGCACCAGGACGTGGCGCACGCGCAGCAGGCCAGGGTCAGCTGCGTGCTCTGCCCCGCTGGCGCTGCCGCCATCACTGCCCCCTTGCAGGGCCTCTCCCGAGATGGGGTGCCCCGAGCCGCCTGGCACTTCAGCCCCAGCAGTGCCGCTGTTGCTGCTGCTGCTGCTGCTGCTGCCGCGCGCCAGAGCTAGCAGGCGCAGCACCTCCGGTACCAGCACACCTGGGTCTGCGGCAATGGCCTGCAAGCGCAAATGCGAGCCGGACAAGGAAGGGGGGGGGAGGAGTTGACTGCGGGTTGGCCCCTAGCGTATGCAAGGGAAGGGCAGGCAAGCTTGGCGTAGCCATGCGCTTCACTGAGCGTACCGGCCCTCTATAGCTCATTTTTTGAAATAAAAATGCTTCCAACCCACAATTGACAGATCTCAAGCATTTTGTCTCAGACAATAATTCCGTCAAGACAACACAGCATGACGTAGCATACAACAATCCAGTGCTTTCCAAGGAATGCGCGCACGCTGGTATGTGCGTGCATTTCTCCCTTGGCCACACGTTACAAAGCAGATGAGGGTGTGCACCTAGGCCCCCTCCTCACTCACACGCATGCATTTGCTTCTTGATCCTCACAAGCGCACATATGGACACCGCACACTCATCTGGATGGACAAAACGTCCATGACACACACATACTGCACCTGTGCCAGCTCATCCACCGCCGCTTGCTCCACTGCTTGTGCACCACGCTCCTGCGCCTCCTTCTGCGCGGCCTTGGCCGCCCACTTGGCCTTGGCCCCCTTGCCTTGCGCTTGCAAACCCTCCCCACCCTCACCCTCCTCCTCCTCCTCCCTCCCGCTGCCTGCACCCTGCTGCTTCTTCTTCTTGGCCCCCTTCTCGCTGCCTTTCTTGCCGCCGCTGGCCCCAGCCCCCTCTGCCTCCTCCTGCTCATCCTCTTGGGGGCCTGCAACCGGGGCATCCAGCTGTGCTGCCGTGGCCTGCAGGCCGGCCAGCGCTTGGGCCAGGGGGTGGTCAATCTGAGAAGCCGCCCGCAGCGCAGTTTTGGTGACCTGTGGAGGGGACAGGGATGGTGCAAGTGCAGCAATGAGTGCGCATGCGCATGTACGCGTGCGCGTACGTGTGCAAGGAGGGCCAAGGGCGCAGGGCAGATGAAACAAGCCCCTCCTTGCGCCCAAGATGCTTCAGCATGCATGGATGTTGCCTAAAAATGATGGATGCTACGAGATAGAGAGGTAGGTAAGCCATTGCTGTCCTTACCTCAAACGAAGTACACAAGCAAGGTGCTCGCTCCTGCAACCCACCTTCAGAGCCCGCCGCACAGGCAGCAGGAATTGCAGCACGAGCAGCAGCGCCGCATCCTTGGCCTCCGACTGTGCCGCGCCACCCACGCGCCCGTCCCCCCCTTCCTCAACCTCTGCCTCTGCCACGGCCGCCAACAGCTGCATTGCCTTGCGTGCGGCTGTGCTCGCCACGCGCGTGCTGTGGCCGGCCTTGGCAGCCCCACACAGGAGCTGGCTCACCCGCTGCAGCGCCGGCTGCAGCGCAGGCAGGAGCGCGGCGCGCGGCAGGTGGGGCATGCAGGGCGCACCCAGCGCAGCGACGACCACCTCTAGATCATCGTCCTGCAAGCATCAGGTGCACAGCACAAACAGTTGTGAATGCTGGTCACCCCCTAGCAGAAGGCGATTGGTGCACTTCAGAGGTAATGCTACACTGGTGCAGCAACAAAGCAATGCTGCCACTTCACAACCACCATTCCCTCTCACTCCTGCATGCACACATACCTTTTCACACCCCCACAAACTAATTTGCGCGCTTATGTACACAGCGTTTACATACACAGTACACAGTGAACTAATGCATGCTGAGTGGGCTTACACACAAACAAGATTGCACATACCTGCAAACCCTTGAGCATGCCAGTCTGCAGCTGCGCCCTGGCCTCCGAGTTGCCGGGCCCCAGCTCCTCCAACATGCGGCCCATCTGCTGCACGGCCTGCGCACAGCAGCACGCACAGGCTGAGGAGGTCAGAAAAAAGGAGCAGCACATATTGGAGAGGTGCACTTGCTGTTTGCATCTGCTGCGCGGTCTGTGCATGGCAGCATGTGCATAGGGGCAGGCATGGGCAGGACAGGCGCAGGACGCCGTGCGGCGCTTTCAAGGCTGCATGGCCCCCTCTCCCCCCAAGACGTGCGTGCACCTCAAGGCGCACAACTACAACCGTTTGCGTGCGCAAAATGGGATGGGCACAAGCGTGCCATCGAGGCGAGGTAGGGCTGAACTCCCGGTGCCAAGCATGCACCAAGCAGACACAGCAGCAGCCTCCTTGCTCTGCAATTGCTCATGACGACTTCCCCATACTCAAGTCGCACATGCTCCCCACGTGCGGCCTCAGTATTGGGACCTAGGAAGAAGCCCCTAGTTGGGATCATCACTCTGCCCATCGGAAGGTGGATCTTTAGCAGCGCTGCATCCTTGGCCTGAGAGGGGGTCCCAAGGCCAGCAAAACGACGCTGTAGCTGATGCTGGGGCGCTGTCAGCGCTATCGCACCCTGAAGCAAGCCAGGAGCTGAACAGGCAGCAGATGAACCCACCATCCTGCGCACGCCCGCGGCAGGTGAGGCGGCCGCCGCAGACAGCGTGAGGGGGGTATCTCCGCACAGTGCACGCGTGGAGCCATTGCCTGCAGCTCCCCCAAACGCAGACTGCACCACAGCAAAGATGGCGCGATGGCGCGCGCTTGCCCTGCCCTCCTCCTGGAAAAGGAACGGAGCGCACACACAGGCAGACGGATCAGGCACACTGACTTGAAACAAGCATGAGGAAGGCTACGGGCGGGTTGATCATGAGAGGTGTGAGCAACGCAGGGTGCCGCTACTGCACGCAGCAAGCGCATTGCGAGCTGAAAAACATGCTTCAGCGCTGGCAGGGGGTAGGGCGGGCAAGCAGCCTCAGTCACATCACCACCTCTTGCCCCCCTCACCTCCGCCTCGCCCTCGCTGCTGCTGCTGCTGCCGCCCTCGCTGCCGCTGCCAGGCGCCTGCAGCTTGCTGCCCCCCCGTGCACGCAGCGGGGCCAGCGCGCCGTTCACTGCGGCATCCACGGCCTCAGGGTGACGCACATCCAACGCCCGCAGCACGCGCTGCAGGGCCACCTGCGCTGCGGGGGGCGCCTCAGGCGCCGCCGCCGCGTGCAGCACCTGCAGGGCCAGGCTCTGCGCGACCTGTGCGGGTGGGGCAAGGCAGCAGCTGCGCAGTGCGTCACGCGCTCACGATGGATGGTCCGACCGTGTGCATGCAAGCAAGCGCGAGGAGCGGCTGGGGCGGGTGAGCGGGTTGGCCAGGTCCATGATAGCGGCGCATGCGAGGAGGCAGCAGAGGGCTTGGCGTCAACAGAGGCAGGGTGATGCGTGGGCGCAGTGCTGGACCAGTGTCGCAGGGAGAGGCGGCAGGGCAAGACATGTATCCCCATCCCACGGGAGTTCTAGGGAGGGCAGGGCACGGCCTGCGTCCCCCCTGTGGGTTGGGGAGCGGTTGTTAGTCGCGTGCGCGGGGGGGTCCCACGCACCGTCATTGTGGGCGACCGAAGTGAGGAGTCCTGCTGCACGGGAGGTGGCAGCGGTTCCAGGCAAGGTGGCCCATATGCTGGACAGGGGCATGGATCAGAGCGGTTAGGCACATGCAGAGTGCCGTTTTACGGGGAGCAGTATGATGTGTACGAGGAGGCTCGCAGGACACACAGGCGGCCCGTCTCAGTGAAGGCTGCATGCGTGCCATCATCCCATGTTGGGTGTGGGGGGGTCTGGCGGCAGAGAGCAGGAGGCAGGGAGGCCCCGCTGAGCAGCCCGCACACGTGGTTGGGAAGTGGCGCAGGCTCAGCGTGTGCACGCGGACGCGCTGGGCAGCGCTTCAGGAGCGTGCACGGCAAGCCAGCCTCGCAGAAAGAGGCAAGAGGGGCGGGTCTGGCAGGCCGTGGTGGGGAAGGACATTGCGTGGTGTGCAGCAAAAGGAGATGTCGCCCGCTCAACCAGCCCAGACTACCGGGGACGGCGGCACGGTCTGGGCAACTTCCCGGGCAAGATGATGCGTGTGTTCCTGTCGCGTGCGAGAAATCCCCGCTTCAACCGGCAGCGGCGCACCGCTGCCGTCAGCAGCGGAAAGTTAACACGCATTTTTTGGACCAGGTCGTCGAGCCATGCAACACATACAAGCACGTGCATGTGCATGATGCCATGAAACCAAGGTGCCCTCACACAGTGCGTACACGTCAGACTGATCTCCAGAGTCTTTCAGCAGGGCACCGGGTGGCACCATTAAGAAGACCGTCGTGAGAATTAACTACTGGTGGTATCATCATGCGTGTACCCTACGTGCTTTGCAAAGCCCTTGGTCGGCAGTATCCTTAATGAAGCTACGCGTAGATGCAAGGCATTAAGGTAGGCATGCTGTAAGTCATCAATGTCCAGATTGTATGCAGCATGCAGCTCATGGGGCAGGCACACATCAGACTGATCTCCAGAGTCTTTCAGCAGGGCACCGGGTGGCACCATTAAGAAGACCGTCGTGAGAATTAACTACTGGTGGTATCATCATCTGTGCGCCTATGGACGATACCAGGGCAATGCAGACCCCCATCCTCATTGCAGTACATGCTCATTATCGGCAAGACGTCCCAACGTGCGGGCATGCATGAGGGCAGGCAGGCAAGAGACTGTTCAGCTTTTGCTGCGAGGTTCTGGGCTCAGTACTCACACAACAGATGCACTAGTATGACAAACTAGCTACTTATGCAGGGGTAACTGCCTCCTCTGTCCTTTTTTTGCGCATACACATGCACATCTATGTGCGCACCCACACGCGCCCACACAAAACAAGCACACACAAACAAAACAAGCACGCACATGCACATGCACACGCACACGCGCACGCACACGCACACGCGCACACAGACACACACAGACACACACAGACACACACACAAGGCCTACCTGCTCTAGCAGCCCAGTGTGCACTAGCTCCATGAGGGCAGCCTCCTCCTCCTGCCGCCCCTCCGCCCCTGCCGACACCCGCGCCACCAGGGAGGCAGTGACGACACGCAGCAATGGCGCGAGGCGCACGTGGCAGGCCTTCAGCGCCGCCAGCTCGCCCAGGAAGTTGGGCGTGGACAGCAGCGCCTGCGTGCACCAAGACGCACGGGCATGGTTTGGTTGGGAGCTTGAGGGAGGTGCAGGTGTGGGCGCGGCAGGAGGCTATAGGGGACACTCTGGGTCTGCAGGTGTGGGCTTGGCAGACGCTAATAAAAAGGCGTACGCTCGAGTGGTTGCAGCAGGGGCAAGGAGGTCAGCGGGGCATTATGGTGGGGGGATAGACAAAGCAGCGCACGTCCGTGCGGCCTGGTACTTAGTGCAGCGTGGTGGGTTCATGTTTTAGCTGGTGGTGTGCTGTAACATTGTACGGAGGTGGGAAGAAGCATAGGGCTGGGTCGGGCCTTGCTTCTGTGTGGCTTTGCATGTTGCCAAGGGCCCTGTGCATGCGCTTGACAAGGATGCTCAAAAAAAGGCCCAGAGACACTCCTTAAGGAGCCCGGGTAGTGCACATCATTGCTTCTGGCCTGATGCTCAAGAGGGAAACCAGCAGCAGAGAGCACAGAGATGTCCTGCCGCCTTAGTAATGCATGCAGCACAGAGGTAGCTGCAACAAAGTGGAACGACAGTGTGCTGTGGCAAACGGGAGAACTCCCACCCAGAGCGCATGGAAGGCGCACTAGGTCCCTTTGTTTGCGTAATCTACTCCCTAGGGTAAAGTAAGCTACTTCCAGTAAAAATGGCGCATGAAAGTGAGGTAGTGTCCTGCCGCCTTAGTAATGCATGCAGCACAGAGGTAGCTGCAACAAAGTGGAACGACAGTTTGCTGTTGCAAACGGGAGAACTCCCACCCAGTGCACATGGACAGCACACTAGGTCCCTTTGTTTGCGTAATCTACTCCCTAGGGTAAAGTAACCTACTTCCAGTAAAAATGGCGCATAAAAGTGAGTTAGTGTCCTGCCGCCTTAGTAATGCATGCAGCACAGAGGTAGCTGCAACAAAGTGGAACGACAGTGTGCTGTGGCAAACGGGAGAACTCCCACCCAGAGCGCATGGAAGGCGCACTAGGTCCCTTGGTTTGCGTAATCTACTCCCTAGGGTAAAGTAACCTACTTCCAGTAAAAATGGCGCATAAAAGTGAGTTAGCGTCCTGCCGTCTTAGTAATGCATGCAGCACAGAGGTAGCTGCAACAATGTGGAACGACAAAGTGCTATAGCAAACGGGAGAAATCCCACCCAGGGCGCATGGAAGGCGCGCCAGGTCCCTTTGTTTGCATGCATGGTCTTCGGCAAAGCACAGGCGGCTGCGTGGGCAGGCATGCCTGTCAACCAATGCCTGCCGTTGTTTGCTTTGGGTCTTTCCTTGTTTGCTGTGGGTCATGGAATGCGCTCAGGCAATCTCAGCATCTTGGCGCAGGCCTCAATTTCCTTGAGTCACTAAAGTAAAGTTTACTTTAGTAACCCAAGGAATTTGCCAAACCGACCTGCCTTAGCAAGCACAGCAGCAACAGGCGCAGGCTGGGGCCAGTGCATTGAACATGCATGCAAGTCATCGATGACCCCAAGGCTGTGGTCCATGGCTCGCATGTGCGTGCAGGCAGGAGATGACCTCATGCTATGACCATGTTTCGCACAAATGCGTGCGCACACATGGATGCGAGCCCCCTGACGGCCTACCTTCAGCGCCTTCTCTGGGAGTGTGCTGAGCTGGGGCTGGGTCGCAGCTACTTGCGCTACCAGCAGCAGCACCGGCCGCACAGTCTCTGGCTGGTGCTCAATGTTGCGCAGCGTGGAGTTCACGACAGCTGCGACGGCCAGGTTGGTTACCACAGGCATCTCAGTTGCAACTCGTTAGGAAGGAACCACAAAGAAGGGGTGCTGTTTGTTGGGTTGGTGAGATTGAATTTTCTTGCTACAGCATGCAGCACCCTCCGCACATGGAGCACTACAGTGCCCATCAGTTCACTGGCATATGGGAGGCCACAGACTCGACATAGCGCACAGACAGTCGAGTCGTTTGCGCGCCAGAGATGTGACCCTGTGACATGCGCATCACAATTATGCACACTCCTTAGAGCAAGAGAAGAGAGGGCCACTATGGCCAGGGCCCTTGGCCTCTGCCTCACCTTTGACAAAGTCCTTGCCCAGCGTCGCCCTGCTGCACAACTCAGCCACCATGATCAGCGTGGCGGCCTGGTAGTCGCGGGAGGCCCCTTTTTCGAGGCCAGAGCTGATAAAGGGCAGCAAACGGGAGAGGAGGCCCTCATCCACAGTCTGCGCACGCGCACCATCGGCAATATTCCTGTGAGCTGAGGCTGGTTTCTCACAAAGGCTCAGCGATCAGGCACACATGCTTTGGATGTATCATGGGTTTTTCATGTTCTTGGCTTGGTAGTTGGCTGCTGGTCTGCATTTGGAGCATCGCTGGGGTGAAGAAGGGCTGATACAAGCGCTTGCAGTCGGTCACGTACCATGCACACCTTATCTCCCAGACCTGGTGGCAGAAAAGCAGTTGGCCTGGAGGCACCCGGACACCTCTATACCTGTTGTCTTGTTCAGAAGTGTGTAGCACACACATGCGCACACACCTGTACGGCAGCGATGACCTCGCACATGGCCACTGCGTAGAAGGACATGAAGGAGGTGCTGCGGATCCTCCGGCTGCCCAGCTTGCGTGCACCCTGCGCAACAGCAAGCACATAAAAGATTCTAAACCAGAAACATGTAGGCCTAACCTCTTGGCACAGAGCAAGATGGGTAGGTTCATGGTTGGGACCAGGAACTCCTGCCTTCACATCCATCCCATACTTGGGCTTAGAGCAAGCTTGATGCTTGTGCAGACAAAGCCAGGAGAGGATTAAAAGCCATGCATATAGATCACTTCCATCCTCCAGCACTGCTGCTCCCGCTGCCACTGCTTCTGCAACTTCAGCACCAAGCAATTCTGCAGTATACTCGTACAAATTAAATGCAGGTGGCATGGGAGAACAGCAGCAGTGGCAACAAGCGACGGCAATGGCTGCAGCAGCCCTGGCAACACCTTGATCATGAAGCGGGGACAGGCCAGGGCGCACCTGGCACAGGAAGTTGAGCACCCGCGGGTCGTTCACGCAGCGAGCCACCAGCAGCTCACGCGGCATGGATGTGCCTGCGGTCTGCGCAGGTGCAAGCCACGCCCACAGCCCGCGCGCAGGATCCAGGGGGAGCACCTGGAGGGCAGCGCAGGCAGAGGAAGAGAGGGGAGCATGGGCGGGAAGCGGGAGTTTGGAGAGGGGAGGGGAGGGGTCCGCCACAGATGTGAATGCAAATGCTTGAGCAGGAGGCCCAGCGGGACGGGAGCCGCAGCCTTCACGTGTGCGCACGGGCATTGCAAGGTGCGTGCCTTCGCATAAAGTCAAGTTTGCATGGGCGTTGCAAGGACGCTGCAAAGGCCTGTGCAGGCAGGTGTGTGCACCAACCAACCTTCCATGCGCACTTGCAACTGCACAGACGGTGCACTTCATACAATGGCCCACGAGCCTTCGTGAGCGAAGTGTCAGAGCAAGTGTGCTCCCCAAGCCGTGGACTCGCAAGGAAAAAGCCGTGCACTCCCTTTGCTCAAGCACACAAGCAAGACATGCACAGGCAGCAATCTTGCCCAATGCCTGAGCCTGAGAGGCTGCACCAACCTGCAGCAGCCGGACAAACTCATTGGTCCCATGGTAGGGTAGGGCAGCCAGCATGAGGGAGTCCATGTTGTGCTCATTGGCCCTGAGGAAGGAAAGGGCAAACAACAGCACAGCTATGAGGCAAGCGGTGGCTGCGGCTGCGGCAGCCTGAGTACGGTGGGGAACGCGTGATACAGACACGCTCTACGCGTATTTGCCAGGGTATGGCAGGATGCAGTGCAGGTACCAAATGGTGGCCGGATTGTGATTAGTGTTGGGGTTAGGACTTAGGTTTGACTTTTACCCCTTTTCCACGGACATGCGCATGGAGGAGCGCACAGCGTGATGAGGGCTGGGCATTGCACACAGGAGCAAAGCCGTGATCCTGGTGCTCACTTGAAACGCCTGATGAGGTACTCCAGGGCCTTAAAGGCAGCTGGCAAGAGGAAATGCTGCGCCAGCAGGCAGCAGAACTCGTCAATGGCAGCATCCAGGCGGGCTACCACATCTGGGGTCTGCTGGTCACGGCTGATGGATGCAGCCACGCGCGAGAACAGCGCCTCCCGTACAGCGGCATAGCGCGGCTCCAGGAGCACAAGTTCCTCAAAGCCTGCGCAAAAAGGTGGGCTGTGGACAATGTTTATGGCGGAGCAGGTATAAGGGCATCCTGCATGTGCGAGGTGAGAAAACACTGCAATCCCTGGAGAATGCATGTGTACTCAGTGCTTGTGCTGGCTATCTATGCAGTGCACAATATCAAAGTAAATCGGGCAAATCAGCCATCCACACACAAGGATCAGGCTCGGCCTGCACTCCATGTGCGTGCATGCATCCATGCATGCTAGAGCAACAGCATCCCTCATTTGCAACAACCAGGCACAAGAGCCGGCTACCCACCCTGCCACAGTCAAATCTAACAACAGGACACATCAACCTCGTGCACAATTAGAGGTGAGGCGGTAAGACGTCGAGCGGGGAGCCGTCAGCATGGCCACTCGTGTGCCGCCAAGTCGGCATGATCCCACAGGCAGCAGTTATGCACACCTCACGATCGCATTCAAATGCAGCTTTTGAAGCCACCTCTCACCAGCTGTGCCCAGTTCGTGGATGGCGGAGAGGTCCACATCCGCAGCCGCGCGAAAGTCCCACAGCAACGAGGGTTTCCCTTTCGTTTTCCTGGCCCCGGGAGCCGGCTGCAATGCAGCCAGCTGCTGCTTCAGAGTAGAGGTCATGATAGTGGGGGCCGCCACCACAGACTTGTCCTCCCCCGCCTACTCCTTGCACTTGCCCCTTTCCATTGTCAAAGGCGCAGGGCCTGTCATGACGTGTACGATATATGCTGAATCATGTGTTATGAATCTGAAAAATTGTCAAGACAAGTGCGATTTCAGTTGGGGCAGTTGGCAGCTTGCTGGGGGCGGGGCTGGATAGTTGCTGAGGGTATCAAGTGTATTAGAACATATCAGAAATTAAAAGTTGCCCATGATATCAAAGCACTTTGCAGCACCTTGTTGTGGAACGCCATCAGTTGTACACCAACGTGCTCACAAGGCTGTCCGTGCATCACTGCCAGCCTGCAGGACCGCTGCAACAACTTCTGAAACGCGAAATGAAAAGCAGCAGACCAGCACTACATGGGATCAGTTTGCCATAAATGCCACAGGCAAGTAGGGACTGACAAAGCATTGGGGCACAGAATGCCACTTGGAAAGATGAAGCGCACATGTGCACCTGTGATTTAAGTGAGATAATCAAGTGATCTCAGGCACTTGCGAGGCTTGTGAGCTTGTAAAGGCTTGTGAGCGCTGCATAAGTTCCCACTTCAGTTCCCACTTGCTCACGCGGAGCGCTTGCGCATGGCTTTGGGCCGACCTGGAGGGGCAATCAAGTTTCATATTCATTTATATGCCAGAATAAATCACACGTTCATCTTGCTTCTTTCTGTTCAGGCGAATGGGAGGGAGCGACCGCAAGCTTCAATCCACAAGACGGCACACCCATCCC
>LKMJ01002404.1_pt1 | contig 17186 bp, 16 predicted proteins | sample 643391 | NCBI WGS metagenome assembly LKMJ01 (sample SAMN04112250, study PRJNA286221) | soda lake metagenome | biome: soda lake; feature: Kulunda Steppe; material: water; isolation source: sample PL-Br10 brine of Picturesque Lake | place: Russia: Kulunda steppe | collected 2010-07
CGACCGCCGCAGACACCAGCAGCGACGCCTCCAGAGTCCCCGCGAAGTACGTCTCAGTATAGGGCAACAGCTCCGCGTAGTATGCCCCGTTCAACCGATCCGGGCCGGCGTAGAGCCACGCGTGCAGGAAGTCGATGTCCGTGCCGGTGAGCTTCGCGACCGGCGCGAGGTTGAGCGCCCCGCCGACGGTCGCCAGCACGCCCAGCACCACCAGCGGCGCCTTCACGTTCCAGCCGAACCCGTGTGGGTCGCGTGCGGTCTCGGTCCGAGGTTCGCCGTGGAAGGTGAGCAACACCATCCGGAAGGTGTAGAAGCCGGTGAACACCACCGCGAGCAGTCCCATCGCGTAGGCGCCGAACAGCAGCGGTTCGTCGAAGGCGTGCAGCAGCGTCTCGAACAGCACCTCGTCCTTCGACCAGAAGCCCGCGAACGGGAAGATTCCCGCAAGCGCCAGGCTGCCCGCCAGGAACGTGTAGTAGGTGACTGGCAGCCGCTCTTTGAGCCCGCCCATGTTCCACATGTCCTCGTCGTGGTGCATCGCGATGATGACCGCGCCCGCACCCAGGAACAGAAGCGCCTTGAACATCGCGTGGGTCGTCAGGTGGAAGACGCCGGCGACGTAGCTTCCGGCCCCCAGCGCGAGCATCATATACCCGTACTGGGAGATCGTCGAGTACGCCAGCACCTGCTTGATCTCGTCTTTCACCATTCCCATCGTCGCCGCCAGCAGCGCCGTGAAGCCGCCGACGAAGGCGATCACCGCGAGCGTCGTCGGCGTCAGCGCGTAGAAGCCGTACATCCGGGCGATCAGGTACACCCCGGCCGCGACCATCGTCGCGGCGTGGATGAGCGCAGAGACGGGGGTCGGACCCTCCATCGCGTCCGGAAGCCAGGTGTGCAGCGGGAACTGGGCGGACTTGCCGATCACCCCGCCCAGGATCAACAGCCCGAGCACCGTGAACCACGCCTGCTCGCCCAGCCCGAGGAACGTCGTCACCGTCGCCTCCCCGGCCAGGGCGTCGGCCGCCAGCGCGGGGAACGACTCCGGCCCGGCGAACTGCGCGGTGCCGAACGTCGCGAACACCGCGACCAGGCCGATCAGGAAGAAGTAGTCGCCAAAGCGGGTGACCAGGAACGCCTTCTTCGCGGCCGACGGCGGGGCGGGTTCGCGGAACCAGAAGCCGATCAGCAGGTACGAACAGAAGCCGACGAGCTCGAAGAAGATGAACGCCACGAGCAGGTTGTCCGCGACGACGAAGCCGAGCATCGACGCCGAGAACAGCCCGAGCCCGGCGTAGTACCGGGGCAGCCCGCGCTCGCCCTCGTCGTTCATGTAGCCCAGCGAGAACACGTGGACCAGCAGCGAGATCAGCGTCACCACCAGCAGCATGAGCGAGGACAGCGGGTCCAGCAGCAGTCCGAACGTCAGCGACAGCGCGTCGGGCCCGCCCGCGGTCCAGGTGTAGATCGTCTCGTTGTACGTCTCCCCACCCAGTACGGTCAGGAACACCCAGATCGACAGCAGAAACGAGCCCGCGACTGCGGCGATCCCGACGTAGGCGCCGCCCTTCGGGAGCAGTTCCCGTCCGGAGGCGGCGACGACTGTCGCCACCAGGAACGAGAGGAACGGGAGCAGTACGATCGCCGGAGCGAAATCGAATGCGCCTACCATCTTACCACCTCATGGAGGTCGGGGACGTCACGTCGATGTCGTCGAAGTTGCGATGCACCACAAGGATGATCCCGATGCCGATCGCGACCTCCGCGGCCGCAAGCGCCAGGATGAACAGGGCGAACGTCTGGCCGGTCACGTTGCCCCAGTACAGCGAGAACGCCACCAGGTTGATGTTGGCGGCGTTGAGCATCAGTTCGACCGACATCAGGAACATCAGGGCGTTTCGGCGCGCGAGCACGCCGAAGACGCCGATACAGAACACGGCCGTCGCAAGCAGCAGATACCACTCGACTGGGACCATCAGTCGTTCCCCCCGTTCTGCCGTTCCCTACTCGTTGTTTGCTCGGAATCACGGTCGCGACGGGCCAGCATGATCGACCCTTCGAGGGCGGCGTCCAGCACCAGCGCGATGATCAAGAACGCCGCGAGCAGCCCCTCACCTTCGACGGGGACGAACTCGCCGGTGATGTTGAACATCGAGTAGCCGATGCCGGCGGTGATGCTGATCCCGGCCTCGAACCCCTCCGGCTGCCCGAAGGTGGCGCCGACGAACACAGCCCCCATCACGACGAACAGCGCCAGCGCCGCGAGCCCGGCGAGGGCGTCCAGATCCCGCTTCAGCGTCGGTTTGTTCGTCACTGCCGACTCACCTCCGGTTGCTCGCGCGTGAGCATCACGGCGAACGTGATGAGGATCAGCACCCCGCCGACGTAGACGAGGATCTGCATGGCGGCGACGAACTCCGCCTGCAACATCACGTAGTGGATCGCGACGCTCAAGAGTGCGCCCCCGAGCAGGAGTGCCGAATGCCAGATATCCTGTACGAGGACCACCCCGAGGCTGAAGCCCACAGTCACGAGGGCAAACAGCGCAAACGCGATGGTCTCAGAAACCATTGTGTGCTCATGTGTCGGCCCTGATTTTTAAGTTTTCGAGTGCGACTCCCGCTTTCGGGTGTGAATTCACGTCTCAGGTCGAGAAGGCTCGCCAGGGACGGCACCCTTTTGCCGGTGCTTGCCCTACCCCGTGGCGATGAGTGAGAAGGCGACCGTCGAGCAGTACATGACCCGCGAGGTCACGACCGTCTCCCCGGACGACACCGTCGCCGAGGTCGCCCGCGAGATCGTCGAGAGCGCCGGCCACAACGGGTTTCCGGTGTGCGACGGACGAAAAGTGGAGGGGTTCGTCTCCGCCCGGGACCTGCTGATGGCTGACGACTCCGCGCCGGTGTTCACGGTGATGGCCGAGGACCTGATCGTCGCCCACCCGGAGATGGCCGTCACCGACGCAGCCCGGGTGATCCTCCGGTCGGGGATCCAGAAGCTCCCGGTCGTCGACGACGCCGGCAACCTCGTCGGCATCATCTCCAACACCGACGTCATCCGCAGCCAGATCGAGCGCGCCACCCCCGGGAAGGTCGATAAGCTGATCGAGACCCTCACCCGGATCCACGACATCGAGCCGACAAAGGAGCGTCGTCCGGTGATGATCGAGGAGCTGATCCCGACCCAGACGCGGGTGTACGCCGACGAACTCGAGGGGCGCAAGTACGAACTCCAGAACGGGCTTGCCGAGCCGCTGGTCGTCATCGACCTCTCGGGCACCCTGCTGTTGGCCGACGGCCACCATCGTGTGCTGGCCGCCCGCGCGATCGGCATCGATGAGATGGACGCCTACATTATCGCCATCGGCGAGCCCATCGAGCTGGGCATGAAGAAGACCGCCGACAAGGAGGGGCTCAGTTCGCTGGACGACGTCGAGATCGTCGACTACGCCCACCATCCGCTGGTCGAGACGATCGAACGGCTCCAATGACCGGTGTCGACTCCGACCATCCGGCCGTCTCGCTCCGAAACGTCACCAAGTCCTACGGCGACATCACCGCAGTCGATGATGTGTCACTGTCGATCGACTCTGGGACGGCCGTGGGGGTGCTGGGGCCGAACGGGGCCGGCAAGACGACGCTGTTGAAGTGTGCTCTCGGGCTGGTGGTCCCAACCAGCGGCTCCGTCGAGGTCGCCGGGATCGACGTCCACACCCAGTCCCGACGGGCCTACGCCCACGTCGGCGCAACCCTGGAGGGTGCCCGAAACATCTACTGGCGGCTCACAGTCCGGGAGAACCTGGACTTCTTTTCGCGGCTCTCGGGGGTCTCCCCGGCTCGGGCCCGACAGCGACAGGACCGACTCCTGGAGGCGTTCGACCTGGGCGAGCGCGCGGACACGACCGTCAACGACCTCTCGCGGGGGATGAAACAGAAGGTGGCGCTGGCCTCGACGCTCTCGCGGGATGTTGACGTGGCGTTTCTCGACGAGCCCACTCTCGGACTCGACATCGAGAGCTCGATTGAACTCCGCCGGGAACTGCGTCGACTCGTCGAGAGCGAGTCGATGACGGTCGTGATCTCCAGCCACGACATGGACACGATCGAGGCGGTCTGTGACCGGGTCGTGGTGCTCAACCGCGGCCGGGTCATCGCCGACGACGCCGTCGAGAACCTGCTGAACCTGTTCCGCACGCAGGCCTACGAGGTGTTCGTTGACGACGAGGTTCCCCCGTCGCTGCGTCGCCGGCTCGAGTCGGCCTACGACGCCACCGATTGGACGCGACTGGGCGACCGCCAGCGCTTCGAGGTCGCCCTCGCCGGCGGCGAGCAGCTCCACGCGCTCACTGGAGAGCTGCTCGAGGCCGACGTCGGGCTGCTCGGGGTTGACGCCGTCGAGCCGGACCTGGAGGAGGTGTTCCTCCGGCTCACTGGCGAGGGGACCGACGACACCCACGCATCGACGCAGATCTCGCGGACTCGCTCCCAGTCCGGAGGTGAGACCTGATGTCGGGCGAACGGCAAACTGACCTCGATCGCTCGGGGGAGCCCGCCCCGGACGGGTCGTCGTCGCTGCTCGATGGGGTTGCCCATTCCCGGCGCAGCCTCACCGCGTGGTTCCGCCTGTTCACCGCCGTGGTTTACAAGCGGGCGATCCTGCTGCTGCGGTATCCGGTCGACACGATCGGCAGCTTCGCGGGAGTGTACATCTTCTTCGTGCTGATCTTCTACGGCGGCCAGGCGGTCGCGGGACCGGAGCTGGACGACTCGCTGGGCGGGATCATCGTCGGCTACTTTCTGGCGACGATGGGGATCACCGCCTACCAGGAGCTGGCGAACACCATCACCGACGAGGCCCAGTGGGGCACCCTCGAACAGCTGTACATGTCGCCGCTGGGGTTCGGCGCGGTGATGCTCGCCGAGTCGATCGTCCACGTGCTAGTGAGCTTCTTCTGGGGCGCGGTCATCCTGGTGCTGATGCTGCTCACCACGGGTCAGACACTGACGATCGACCTGGTGACGGTGCTCCCGCTGGTGACGCTGGCGACGCTGTCGGCGCTGGGGTTCGGTCTGATCTTCGCGGGCGGTGCAGTGCTGTTCAAACGGATCAGCAACGTCTTCAGCGCGATGACGTTCGTGTTGCTGGCGTTCACTGCCGCGCCCGTCGGCCAGTATCCGGAGCTGAAGGCACTGCCGCTGGCCCAGGGGAGCTACCTGCTGCGGCAGGCGATGAACGACGGCGTCTCACTGTGGGAGCTCCCGCCGGTCGAGCTGGCGATCCTCGCCGGCGTCGCCGCGGCGTATCTCGCGGTCGGCTACGCCGTGTTCGTGCTGGCGACCCGCCGCGCCAGACAGGTCGGGGTGCTGGGCCACTACTGACCGGCGCCAGCGAGCCGAACATCCACTCCCGTCATCAGCCACGGAGCCGGTACCGTCGACTCCACCGACGCCGTGCCCGATCCGCCAGCGCGACCCCGACCAGGCCCAGACCGATCCCCACGCCGACCAGAACGGTGCCCGTGATACCTGTCAGCGGCCCCAGCGTCAGGCCGACGATCAGGATCGGCACCAGCGCGGCGGCGACCCCGACGGTGAAGGCGGCGAAGAGGACAGTGTCGAACAGCAGCTCCGCCGGCTCCAGGCCTGTGAGGTAGACCGTGAGGCCGAACAGGTACCCTTTGAGCCCGAGCATGAGGACGCCACCTGCGACCGCGTCGACCGACGGCGGCCGATACCACAGCAGGGTCGCGGCGTAGGCACCGAGCGCGACCGGCAGTCCCAACAGCAGGAACGCCCGGTACTTCGCGGTCAGCACCGCCTCGACGCCGACGGGGTAGCTGCGGTAGCTCGTCGGGTCGTCGAACTGCGTCAGCCAGTTGTAGGTCGTGAACGCCGTCAGTCCCAGCAGCGTCCCCAGGGTCACCCCGGCCGCGGGCGGGCGCCCGGTCAACACGCCGACGAACTCGACGGTCCCGACCGCGACGACTAGGACGATCCCCGCCGAGAACGGTACCTTGAACAGCCCGCCACCGGAGCGGGCGACGTCGAACAGCGTCTTTGTCACCAGGCCGTCGCGGTCGCGGAGTCGTCGTCGCCACCGATCGAACGAGGCGGCGTGGGTTCGTGTCGGTGCTCGATACGTCGGATCGTACAGCCTGATCCCCGTGAGGACCAGTGTCGCGGTCGGGACCAGTGCGCGACCGAGATCGACGACCGCGGTCGCAGGACTGTTGGTCACCACCCCAAGCCACTCCGCCCCGATCGCGTAAGGCGTGTACGCGATCAGGTTGACGCCGGCGACCCACGCCACCGCGCCCGCCAGGCCGGCCGCGAGCAGCGCAGGCGTCCCGATCCGACGTCGTGTCCGCAGCGCGATCATGGTGAACACGACGCCGAATCCCAGCGCCATCATCCCCGTCAGTGTCCCGACCGCAAGCGCCGCCTGCCCCCAGCCCAGCCCCGTCGTCAGCGCCAGCCCGGCGATCGCCGGCAGCAGCACCATCGCGGCATAGTAGAGGACGTCCTTCAGCAGGAAGATCCCCAGGAGGCTCCGCGGCGCCAGCGGCAGGGTTCGCGAACTCGACAGCAGCAGCGTCACCTCCCCGAGGAGACTCTCCAGGGAGTCGTGACCGACCAGCCCGACGGTCCCGACGTGGAGGCCGAACACGAACGCGATCGCGTGGGCGCCGGCCAAAAGCGTCGCCGGCGGCGTCCCCAGAACTGACAGCAGCCAGCCGCCGACGGCGGCCATCACACCGATCAGCAAGGGGAACGCGCCGAACCGCCGGCCGCCAAACAGGTCGGCGTGTAGCCGCCACTCCTCGCGGCTCATCGCGGCCAGAACGACCCACGACGGCCGATCCCGGAGCCCGATCACGCTCCCGGCTCCGTAACCGATTCCTCGACTCGGTCGCGGTCGGGCCCTTCGGCCGACCCGTCGGCCGGTCCCAGATCCGATCCGTCGACCTGTTCCAGGAACGCCGACAGCAGCCCACCCTCGGGCAGGTCGACCGGCCGACGACGCGCCAGGAGCCGTCCCTCGCTGATGATGCCGACGCGGGTGCACAGCTCCTCGGCGACGTCGATGTCGTGTGTCGAGAGGAACACGGCGTTGCCGGCGTCGCGGTACTCCTCGAGGAACCGCTTGACGCGCTCCTGAACCAGCGGGTCGAGGTTCGCCAGCGGCTCGTCGATGAACACCGCGTCGGGCTCGTGAAGGAACGCTCCGGTGAGCATCACCTTCTGTTGCTGACCCCGCGAGAGGTCCGTACAGAGCGTGTCGAGCTTTCCTTCGAAGGCGAGCCGGTCGGTCCAGCGCTCGACACCCGCCTCGACGATTCGGTCCTCGAGCCCACGGATCGTGCCGACGAACGAGAAGTACTCCCGCGGCGTGAGGTAGCTGGGCGGGCGCTCCTGCTCGGGAAGAATTCCGATGCGTTCGCGCACCGCGACCGGCTCGGCGACGGGATCGACCCCCAGCACGTCGGCAGCCCCCGAATCGGGCCGGAGCTGGCCGGTCAGCAGGCGGATCGTCGTCGTCTTGCCCGCCCCGTTCGGTCCGAGGAAGCCGAAGATCTCTCCCCGCTCGACCGACAGCGAGAGCTCCGTCACTGCCCGCAGGCTGCCGTAGGTTTTCGTCAGGTTGTCCGCGCTGATCGCACTCACGACCTGCGGATCGGCGGCCGGACGCAAATAAGCTCGGGCCGGACGCAAATAAGCTCGGGCCGCACGCAGTCGATCGGCTCCTCTACTCCGTGTCTTCCCCGCTCAGTGCTGATGTCCCGTCGCCTCCGCGAAGGAGACGCCGAAGCGCTGCTCGAACAGCTCCTCGGCGGTGTCGGCAATCTCGTCGATGTCCTCGGCGTCACCCTGGCCGTGGTGGGCAATCGCGTGGGCTCGCTGGACGAATCCCATCAGGGTGACGTCGGCGGCGACGATGGACTTCTCCTCGCCCTGCTCGGCCATCACGTCGACCAGGCCGACGGGCAGCTCGATCTCGTCGGCGTCGCCGTCGGGACTCTCGATCCGGTAGGTTTCGGTTTCGACCATGTCATCCCTGCGTGACCGACCCCTAAGAGTCTGTGGTACCTGTCTGTCGCGAGCGCGGTACCGTGGCTGCTCGGCGGCGGCTACGCCGGAACCGTCCCCAGGATCTCGACGCTATCGCCCAGTTCGATCGGCGTGCCCTCCGCGGTCGCGTCGCTGTTGCCGGCTGTCGTCCGGGTTCCGCTTGGCGCCCGGGTCGTCGCCGCCAGCGTGTAGTAGTGCTCGAAGCGCTCGCCGTCGGTCCACGTCGGGGCGGTCTCGGTGCGGCGTCGGATGAACCGCTCGCGGAACTCCGGAGTCGGCTCGCCGGTCTCGGGATCTCGAGTCGGCGTGACACACCGGCCGCAGGGTTTGACCCCCTCCAGGACCGCGTCGCCGATCCGGAACCGGACCACCTTGTCGGCCCCCGCGTACAGCCGGTCCTCCCAGAACGGCTCGACGCCGCCGACCTCGACGTTCGCGCGGAAGCGACGGCGGATCGACTCGGGGTCGATGTCGAACCAGTCGGCGACCTCCCGTACCGTCGCCGTCGAGATGACGGTCGGCCCGCCCAGATACCGTCGGTCGGGCATGCCGGGCTCGGCCGCGTGGCGGAGGCTTACCTCCTGCTCGAAGTACGACGACAGCCACTCGTCGAGTCGTTCGTTCCCGTTGGAATCCCGGCTGTCGTCGCCCTCCCCGTCGACTGCACCCCCTCGCCACAGATCGAACCGCTCCGGGTCGAATCGCCCGGCCTCGTCGTCGACACGGAGCGTCACCGCCGGCCCATCGGGATGGTACGTCGACCGGAGGCGGTGGACTGCGTCGGTTCGCTTACCGTTGACGTAGTCGTCGCGCACGCTCGCGTCGTCGGGGTCGTGTGGCTCCCCCGCCGGCGCGTCGACGATCGCCCAGCGCCGGTCGTGTGCCAGCGCCCCGGTAGGGCCGATCACGGTCCTGTCGAGCGTCTCCCGGTCGAGCGCCTTGATCGGGAAGATCTGCAGGTGGGCCAGATACGGTTCGGCGTCCTCGCTCGCTAGCCCTGCGTCGCCCTCGCTCATTGGCTCGAATCGGTTCGGAGACAGTAAAAATGCGTCGTCGGCCCCAGGATGTGGGTCGGCGACCAGTCGTCGGTCTGTGTGAGTCGCCGACCAGTCGTCGGTCTGTGTGGGCCGCTGACCAGCCGTCGTCCGCGGGGGTGGATTCCGGCAGTCAGTCGTCCGCTTCGGTCGCTGCGGGCTCGCTGCTCGCGGTCTCGGCGCGCTCGCGGGACTCCAGCCAGTCGTCGGCGTCGATCGCGGCCTTACAGCCCATGCCGGCGGCGGTGACCGCCTGCTGGTAGTGGTAGTCGACGACGTCGCCGGCGCCGAAGATGCCGTCCACGGCGGTGGCGGTCTGGCCGCCGTCGAAGCCGCCCGCGGTCCTGAGGTACCCCTCTTCGTCCATCTCCACGCCGGTTCCCTTCAGGTATTCGGTGTTGGGCGTGTGGCCGATCGCGTAAAACACCGCCCCGACGTCGTGGTCGTACTCGGTCACCTCGTCGGCCCGGTCGGGATCGGCGAGCTTCTCAGTGGGGTGACCATCGGGGTGTTCGACCAGCGTCACGCTCTCGACGCCCGCCTCGCGGCTGCCGTGGATCTCGGTCAGCTCGGTGTTCCAGAGCACCTCAATCTCGCCGGCGTCGACCTTCTCCTGGATCCGATCGACCCAGTAGTCCTCCGCACGGAACTCCTCGCGACGGTGGGCGATGTACACCGTATCGGCGAACTTCGTCAGGAAGTTCGCCTCCTCCGCGGCGGCGTCTCCGCCGCCGACGACCAGCATGTCCTCCCCGCGGAAGAACGCCCCGTCGCAGGTCGCACACGTCGAGAGGCCGTAGCCCATCAGGTTCTCCTCGCCCGGGACGCCCAGGGTGCGGGCGGAGGCGCCGGAGGCGGCGATCACCGCGTCGGCGGTGTAGACGTCACCGTTGGTGAGCTGCACGCAGAACGGCCGCGTGCTGTCGTCGATCGACGCGACGACGCCGTTCTTGACCGTCGCCCCGAACTTTCGGGCCTGCTCCTTCATGTCGTTGACCAGGTCCGGCCCGGAGATCCCCTCGGGGAACCCGGGGTAGTTGGCGACGTCGGTGGTGAGCGTCAGCTGCCCGCCCGGTTCGTCGCCCTCGAACACCAGCGGCTCGTTGTTCGACCGTCCGGCGTAGATCGCCGCGGTCAACCCCGCGATCCCCGTCCCGGTGACGATCAGCGTCCGGTGCTCGACGATCCCCCCGTCTGCTGTGGCGTCCTCGCTCATATACCTCCAAGTTCGCCATCTGGGCGTATGTAGGTTGCGCTGTCCCGAAGCGCTTACTGGCGACCCCGCCGATCCTCGAGCCATGCCCGCGGATCTGGAGGAGAAGACCGACCGATACGGACGGATGCTCGCCGACGCCCTCGCGGCGGCCGAGTTCGCGGCACCGGCCGGGACGCCCCTCGGCGACGCCGCCCGGGAGTGTCACGAGATGGCCCAGTCGTACCTCGAGGATGGCCGCCACTTCCGCTCCGCCGACGATCCGGTCAACGCGCTGGCGGCCTTCTCCTACGGCTACGGCTGGCTAGACGCGGGCGTCCGGATGGGGCTGTTCACCGTCCCCGAGGGGACGGAACTATTCACGATCTGATCGGTCAGTCGTCTCCGATCCCCGATCGCTGCTCTCGGGGACTACTCCGTCATCAGACGCTTCGCTCCCATTCGCAAACTCGAACTCACGTGAGGGTCGCGTTTCCTCCGTGGACTGCTCCGGATCCGACGGTTCGTGATCCGTCCCTTTCGCTTCCGTTCGCCCGCCTTCGGCCTCTTGCACGATCCGACGTTCGATCCGTTCGAAGGCCTGCCGGGTCGCGCGCACTTCCTCGATGAGCTCCTCTAGCTGTGCCCCGGTGGCACCACGTCCGGCCTCACCGGGCTCGTCCGACCCCCGCGATCCGCCGACCCCGCGATCTCCGCGTGCCGGTCGCTTGTTGCGGAGTTCGTTGATCCGGTCCCGGACGGTCGTGGCGTCGGGGATCCCCTTGAAGGTGATCTCCGCACCGCTGCTGCCGGCGGTGCTGATCAGGATCTCCCCGTAGCCGAACTGCGATCCCCAGAAGCTCTGGTTGAACTCGGTGTTCTGTATCCGATCGAGGTCGACCGTCTCGATGTTCGTCGAGAGGATCCCCCGTTTGACGTACAGCGACTTGTTCGTCACGACGTAGTCGGTGTTTTTGATCCGGAGATACGAGAAGGGGACCCCCAGCAGGATCAACGCCCCGATGACCACGACCAGCAACACGGCCCCGGTGACGATCGTTCCGTACAGCGTCTCGAACGCCGGCTGGCCGATCCACACCAGCTCCTCGTCGTCCTCCAGAGTGAGCCACTCCGGGAGCTCCTGGGCGTCGCTCATCCACTGCTCACCTCCGTTTCGAGCCGCTCGGCCGACTCACGCAGCGCCCGAGCGTCCCCGATCACTCGATCGAGCGCGTCAGGATCCAGGCGATCGCTCGTCGGTGCCTCCGACTGCGCCGTCGTCGAGGATGCCGGCCGATCCGCACTCCCCGTGGCCGCCCCTGTTGTTCGCGCCTCACTCCGAACCCGCTGGAGCTCGTTCCGAAACGTCTCGGGGGAGTCCAGATCCGTGAACACGAGGTCGACGTCGCCGGAGCCGGCGGTGCTGATCGCGACGCTACCGTAGCCGAAGAGGGTTCCGCGGACGCTCTTGCTCAGTCTGGTGTTCTGGACGTCCGTCACCGCAACCCGGGCGACGTTCGTCGACCACACCCCGCGTTTCCTGTACACGTCCCGGCTCGTCAGGACGTAGTAGACGTTTCTGGTCCGGAGGTACGCCAACACGCCGGGGGCCAGCGACGCCAGCGCCAACGCCAGCCCAACGCCCGTGACCGCCGCAGCCGGGACTGTCCCCGGCGCGTACTGTGGCCCGACGATCGCGACCGCGAGAAACGCGGCCACTCCCACCACCGACGTCACGACCTGTGGGGCGATGCGCCAGATCCGCGGCTGTCCCCACCAGACGACCGTCTCCCCGTCGGAGAGTGAGAACCACTCCTGTTCCTCGTCCATGGGATCGGGTACCGCTGCCCAAGTGATATATTTACGCCCGGGTGGGGGTGTCATTTCTTTCCTTGAATGCGTCTGGAGCTGGTTTTGTCTCTCCATGGGTCTCGTCTGGGCCATATTCATCCGCTGACTCCGGGTCGGACACCATGATCGTATTGTTGGTTCCCGCCACAGTAGTAATAATGAATCCTCACTTTTGATCCATCAATATATGCCGGTCTATCTTCGGATTCAGTAATCAATTCGTAGGTTCTATATGCCCACACCGGGCAAGTAAAAACTGACCCAGGCCTATCTCGATGAATCGAGAGCGTGGGACGACGAAACCCATGACAGAAGAACTAGAACGTGACCTTGGACTGGCCTCAGTCGTGGCCATCAGTATGGGAGCGATGATCGGCAGTGGAATCTTCATTCTACCCGGATTGGCGATGGCCGAGGCTGGACCGGCGGTCATTCTCGCATTCGTCATCGCTGCCGTCCTCGTCCTTCCGGCGGCAGTCAGTATCGCTGAACTCGGTACAGCGATGCCCGAGGCAGGTGGCGACTACATCTTCATCGAGCGAGGGATGGGACCGGGGGCAGGAACGATTGCGGGGCTCGGCACGTGGCTCATGTTGATGTTCAAGGGTGCGCTCGCGCTCGTCGGCGGGATGTTGTACCTCGGTCCGATTTTTGACCGAGCCGGACTCGAAGTGGCAGGGGTGTGGCTCCAGATCGGCGTTCTCGAGATCACGCAACTCGAACTGCTAGCAGTCGTGATCGGTATCCTGCTGATCACCGTCAACGTGGTTGGTGTCAAGCAGACTGGCGGTCTCCAGAAAATCCTTGTTTTGGTGATGCTGTTCATCCTCGGTGGGTTTGTCGCACTCACGGCCGGAAACGTCCAGGGAGAGAGCTACGCAGGGTTCTTCGATGAAGGGACAGTCGGGCTGTTCGCCGCGACTGCGATGGTCCTAATCTCGTACGGCGGAGTCACGAAGGTCGCTGCAGTCGCAGAGGAAATCAAAAACCCCGGCCGGAACCTTCCACTCGGACTATTGCTCTCGCTGGGACTAACGACTGGACTGTACGCGCTGATCGTGTTCGTGCTCGTCGGCACCGTCGATGCTGTCACACTGGAGGGGTCGCAGATTCCGATGGTGGACGGGGTCAATCCGTTCTTCGGATTCGTCGGCGTCGTGTTGATCGTAATTGCTGCCATGTTCGCATTGATCAGCACGGCCAACGCTGGCATCCTTACTGCCTCACGGTATCCGTTTGCGCTGAGCCGCGACAACCTGCTTCCCGAGTTGTTTGCGGCAGTCAGCCCACGCTTCCGTACTCCGACAACTGCCATCCTCACGACCGGTGGCGCGATGCTTGTCATCATTGTCACACTCCCCGTCGAAGAGATCGCCAAGACTGCGGGGGCCTTCCAGATTGTCGTCTATATCCTCGTCTGTCTGTCTTTGATTGCGTTTCGACGACGCGACCCGGAGTGGTACGACCCTGATTTCCGGTCGCCGCTGTACCCGTGGATACAGCTTTTCGGCGTCGTCGCCGGACTTGGAATACTCACGCAGATGGACACACTCCCACAGGTCGGTGGCGTCGGGATCGCTCTTGTGGGTGCGCTCTGGTACTGGTTCTACGGTCGGCCGCGGGTTGACCGAACTGGGCTGGTCGGCGAAGCCATGATCGACGCGGTCGAACCTGAAACGGAAGCAGAAGGTGAGACACCCTACCGGGTTGTCGTTCCGATAGCGAACCCGGCGACTCAGCGGCAACTCCTTCGATTGGCCGCGGCAAGCGCGGCCAAGGAGGTCGATGCGGAACTGGTCGTCACGAACGTCATCACGGTTCCCGACCAAACTTCGTTAGCGCAAGAAGTTGTCTACGAGGAAGAACGGATCGAGCGCCAGCGTGAACTCCTCGAACAGGCAGAGGACATCGCCCAAGAACTCGGCGTTGGTCTCCGCACGCGGGCGATTGTCGGTCGGGACGTTGGGGAAACAATCTTGCACGTAATCGAACAGGAGAACGCTGACGATGTTGTGATGGGCTGGTCGGGGACACGTAAGCGCCGCGAACGCGTCCTCGGCTCGAATATCGACAAGATCATCGAACGTGCGCCCTGCGAGGTTACACTGGTCCGACCAGGAACAAACGAGTCTACCGGAGACGTCGTCGCGTTCGTCAGCGAAGGGCCGTACTCGTCGGTCATCGTCCAGAAGGCGGCAGCGTTCGTCCGTGCCGAAGCAGGTGCATCGCTCACGCTGGTGAACGTCCAGCCACCGGTGAAGGATGAAGATCCAACGGATGCAGTCGAACGCGGTCGCTCTCTCATTGAGGAAACTGCCCAAACAGCCGGCGTCAAAGAGTACGACTCGGACGTCGTCGTCACCGAGGACATCGAGTCAGAAATCGTTTCGATCGCCCGCGAATACGACACGACCGTTCTCGGCGTATCGCGGGCAAGTTCCGTCGAACGTGTCCTCTCAGGAGCGATACCGGAGACCATCGGCGATCAGGTATCGGGAACGGTTGTCCTCGTCCGGAGTGGCGAAAAAACCCGCCGGTCGCTCCGCTCCGCGATCATCCAACGACTTTCGTCCTGATATGAGCACCAGCACGTCACCGATCGACGAGGAGACGAACTGGCGCCGGCGAATCGCGCTGACAGTAGCTGGCGCCGTGGGCCTCGTCATCGCGTACACCTACATTTATCAGTGGGCGTTGTGGGCGTTCGTTGGCGAAGAGATTTCCGCGTTCCAGGCGCTGCAGGTAGTCATCGAGGCATTAACGACCGCAGGCTTCGGCGGCGACACTGACCTCTGGCGTCAAAGCGACGCGCTCGCCCTATTGGTCGTGATAATGAACCTCTCGGGTGTCCTGCTGGTCTTTCTGGCCATCCCGCTGTACGCCGTGCCACTGTTCCGGCAGGCCATGAAGCCTCGGCCGCCGACGACCAGCGACCTGACTGATCACGTAATCATCTGTGGCTACTCCGCCCAAGACGAGGTGTTGTGCGAGGAACTTCAGGCGGTCGATATCCCGTATCTGTACGTCGATCCAGATCCCGAACTGGTGATGGAACTCAACGAGCGAGGGCTCAACGCAATCGTTGGCGATCTGGAGTCGGCTGATACTTATCGCGCGGCCAACGCCACTCAAGCAAAAGCTCTCTTGGCAGACATCGACGACGAGACGAATCCAACCGTGATCCTTTCGGTCAAACAGGTTAATCCCGACCTGCGGACGATCAGTGTTATCAAAGAGATAGAAGTTGAGACCTATCACCGCTACGCAGGGGCCGATGATATTGTCTCAACTCGGCAGCTTTTGGGGAAAAGCCTCGGGCTGCGTGCAGCAGGCACCTATGCAGAAAAGCTTCAGCAGGCGATTAAGGTCGAGAGCGATCTCCGAATCACGGGGCTACTAATCGAGAAAGGCAGCGACCTCGTCGACCAGACATTACGAGAGGCCAGGGCCTTCGATCGGATGGGTGTCACGATCGTTGGTGCCTGGATCGGTGGGAGGTTCATTGTCACCCCTGATCCGGACACCGTAATCGAGGAGAACACGATCCTCCTTGTCGCCGGTGAAAACCATAATTTCGAGGATATACAGACTCGGCAGATTCCGGCACACCATGAACACGAGCCACGGGTGGTGGTTTGCGGATACGGGTCGGTTGGCCGATCAGTTGCAGAGACGCTACGAACAGAGGAGCTTGATGTCGAGGCGATCGACATTGAGCCCCAGGACGGCGTTGATATCGTCGGCGACATCACGGATCCGGAGACGTTCGAGCGAGCAAACGTCGAAGACGCGCGTGCCGTAGTGCTCTCGATCGACGACGACACGACTACCATCTACGCGACGCTCATTCTCAACCAACTCGCTCCGGACACCGAGATCGTCGCCCGCGCAGGCGACGACGATAGCGTGCAGAAGCTCTACAACGCAGGTGCCGACTTTGTGCTCTCACTCTCCCAGTTGACCGGCGAAAGCCTGGCGTCGCTGCTGATAGAGGAGTCGGAGATCTTGACACCTGACGTCAATTTTGAGTTCATTCGAGTGTCAGTACCGGTGTTTACCGGGCAGAATCTTGGCGAACTCGACTTGCGAGAGCGAACCGGCTGTACGGTCGTTGCGGTCGAGCGCGACGGCAATGTGATGACCGACATCGGCGCGAACTTCACGATCGAAGAAGACGATGTGCTCATAGTGGCTGGGAGCGAAGCATCGCGAAATCGGTTCCATCAGTTAGTCACAGAGATGGAGAAGAGCGATAACAGCTGATTAGTCTCAAAAATAAACTATGCATTAAGATACTCATACATTTGGCAGTCCCCTCCTATTCCATTCATCGATACAACTGATCGTACAGCACTTACTTGACCTGTACTGAGCGATCATCGCCTTCATAGATCGAGCCAGATATCGTGCTACATTCGCGCTTTGAATCTTGCACGCGAGTCTTGACAAGACTTGGATAGGCAGAGCGTGCGAATCTCTCTACGACACGCTCCCAACAATCCTACTCGAACCGATAGCTCGGCCCGTCGTCGCTGTCCTGAACCTCCACGCCGATCCCCTCCAGGGCGTCCCGGAGCTCGTCGGCGCGGTCGTAGTTTCCGGCCTCGCGTTCGCCCTCGCGCACGTCCAGCACGAGTTCGATCAGCTCGCCGGCAAGCCGGACGTCGCCGTCGGTCTCGGCGTTGAACTGGAGGCCGAACACGTCCCCACCGAGTTCCTCGAACGTCTCGATTGCAGCTCGGAGCCCGGGGTAGTCGTACTCCTTGCGGTCGTCGACGTGACGGTTGACCGCACTCGCCAGCTCCAGCAGCGCGGTCGAGGCCTCCCGGACGTTGAAATCGTCGTTCATTGCCGCCCGGAAGTTACTCCGGGTTTCGTCGGTCGCCTCACGGAGGGTCTCGTCGACGACTTTCGACCGGGCGTCGACGCTGTCGGCGGCCTCGACGGCGGCCTCGTAGGCACGGACGAGCCGTTCCCAGCGCTCCTCGGCCTCAGCGATTGTCCCCTCGCTGTAGGTCTGGGTGGCGCCGTAGTTCGTCA
>LKMJ01002405.1_pt1 | contig 17179 bp, 20 predicted proteins | sample 643391 | NCBI WGS metagenome assembly LKMJ01 (sample SAMN04112250, study PRJNA286221) | soda lake metagenome | biome: soda lake; feature: Kulunda Steppe; material: water; isolation source: sample PL-Br10 brine of Picturesque Lake | place: Russia: Kulunda steppe | collected 2010-07
AGGCGACGCGGACGACGTTGTTCTCGATCTGCTGGGCCGTCAGCGTCGACCCGCCGGTCTGCGTGTGGAACTTGAGCTGTTTCGATTTGGGGTTCTCCGCGTCGAACCGCTCGTCCATGATCCGCGCCCACATCCGGCGGGCGGCCCGGAACTTCGCCGCCTCCTCCAGCACGTTGTTGTGCGCGTTAAAAAAGAAGGAGAGCTGCGGCGCGAACGCGTCGACGTCGAGTCCGGCGTCGATGGCGGCCTCCACGTACTCGATCCCGTTGGCGAGGGTGAACGCGACCTCCTGGGCCGCCGTCGAACCGGCCTCGCGGATGTGATAGCCCGAGATGGAGATCGTGTTGAAGTTGGGAACCTCCGTCGCACAGAACTCGAAGACGTCGGTGATGAGCCGCATCGACGGCTCCGGCGGGTAGATGTAGAGGTTGCGGGCGACGTACTCCTTCATGATGTCGTTCTGGATCGTTCCGCGCAGCTGATCGCGGTCGACGCCCTGCTCGTCGCCCATCGCGACGTACATGGCGAGCAGCACGGCCGCCGGCGCGTTGATCGTCATCGACGTGGAGACCTCGTCGAGCGGTATCCCGTCGAAGACCGTCTCGAAGTCGTCGAGGGTGTCGATGGCGACGCCCGACCGGCCGACCTCGCCCTCGGCCATCGCGGCGTCCGAGTCGTAGCCCATCTGCGTCGGAAGGTCGAACGCCATCGAGAGCCCCGAGGAGCCCTGGTCGATCAGGTAGTTGAACCGCTCGTTGGTCTCCGTGGCGGTGCCCATGCCCGCGTACTGCCGCATCGTCCAGAGCCGGCCGCGGTGCATCGTGGAGTAGACGCCGCGGGTGTACGGCTCCTCGCCGGGGTATCCGACGTCCTCGCGGTAGTCCTGATCCGCGAGGTCGGCGGGGGTGTAGAGGGGGTCGATCGACTGCCCGCCGGTGTCGGTGGTGAACTCCTCGACGCGCTCCCCGAACCGGTCGACCGTCGGGCCGTAGGTCTCCTCCTCCCACGACGCCTTCGCCTCCCGGATCGCCTCCAGTTCCTCGGGGTCGAACATTATCGAATCGGTCGGCCGAGCGAGACTTAAGTGTGGAGGTCGCGGGCGTCGACGCTCCCCGGACGTGAGGACGTCGTCCGGGCGTCGGGTTTCAAGTCCCGCGCCGACGAGCGCCGACCATGGACGTTCTCCCCGAACACACCCGACGGTTTCTGGCGGCGACGGCCCCGGAGCACACGCCGGTGCAAGCGGAGATGGCGTCGCTCGCGGCGGAGTGGGAGTTCCCGATCATCGGCCCCGAGGCGGGCGCGGTGCTCCGGCTTCTGGCCCGGCTGACCGACGCCGAGCGCGTCTTCGAGTTCGGATCCGGCTTCGGCTACTCCGCCACGTGGTTCCTCCGCGGCGGTGCCGGCTCCGTCGTCTGTACGGAGTTCGACGAGGAGGAGGCCGAACGCGGCATCGCGTTCGCGGCCGAGCACGGCTACGCCGCCGACGTCACCTTCGAGATCGGCGACGCGATGGAGACGATCGAACGCTACGATGGCCCCTTCGACGTCGTGCTCATCGACCACCAGAAGTCGCGGTACGCCGACGCCTACGAGGCCGTCAAGCCGAAGCTTCGATCGGGCGGCGTCATCGTCGCCGACAACGTCGCGTCCGGACCCATCGATTTCGACGTCCTCGTCGACCACGTCGCCGACGGTGCTCCGCTACCGGACCCCGACGACGACGCGGAGACCCACGGGATCGGCACGTACCTCGACCACGTTCGAGGCGACGGCGACGTGGAGACCACGGTCCTGCCGGTCGGTTCCGGGATCGCCGTCTCGACGCTGATCGAGTGATCGTCGAAGCCTCGTCGAGTGATCGTCGGAGGACGGGGCGACCGCCCGTTCCGAAACCCTTACTCCCGGGCCCGAACACGCTCACGTATGAGCGAAACGCCCGAGTCCGACGGCGACGCCGCGGACGAGGCCACCGGGACCGATCCGTCACCCGACGGCGGAGGGGCGGCCGCCGCCGTCGACGCCGAGGACGTGAAACACGTCGCCGAGCTCGCACGTGTACGGCTCGACGACGACGAGATCGAACGGTTCACCGACGAGTTCGCGGAGATCCTCGACTCCTTCGCGACCCTCGACGAGGTCCCCGAGGTCGAACGCGAGGAGGAGCTCGTCAACGTGATGCGCGCCGACGAGGTGCGCGAGGGGCTCTCCCAGGAGGAGGCGCTCGCGAACGCGAGCGAGACGGAGGACGGCTTCTTCAAGGGACCGAAGGTGTCGTAGATGGCGGTCGACCACAACCTCTTCATCACCGAGGAACCGATCGAGGGCGCCGCGGACGGCCCGCTTGCGGGTCGAACGGTCGCCGTGAAGGACAACCTCTCGACGGCCGGCGTCCGGACGACCTGCGGCTCGGAGATGCTCGCCGACTACGTCCCGCCGTACGACGCGACCGTCGTCGAGCGGGTGAAAGGCGCCGGCGCGACGGTCGTCGGCAAGGCGAACATGGACGAGTTCGGCATGGGGACGACGACGGAGACCTCCGCGTTCGGTCCGACCCGAAATCCGGTCGATCCCGAGCGCGTGCCGGGTGGTTCCTCCGGCGGATCGGCGGCCGCGGTCGCCGCGGGCGAGGCCGACCTCGCGCTCGGTTCGGACACGGGCGGCTCCGTGCGCTGCCCGGCCGCCTTCTGTGGCGTCGTCGGGATCAAGCCGACCTACGGGCTCGTCTCCCGGTACGGGCTCGTCGCCTACGCCAACTCCCTCGAGCAGATCGGCCCGATCGCGAACACCGTCGAGGACGCCGCCGCCCTGCTCGACGTCATCGCCGGTCCGGATCCGAACGACGGGACCACCCGCGAGGCGGGAGCGGACTCGAACTACGCCGCGGCCGCCGACGGCGACGTCGACGGGCTCCGGATCGGCGTGCCGACGGAGCTGTTCGACGGCGCCGACGAGCGCGTCGTCGAGACGGTTGAGGCCGCCCTCGGGGGCCTCGAGTCGAAGGGCGCGGAGACGGTCGAGATCTCGTTGCCCTCCGTCGAACACGCCGTCCAGGCGTACTACGTCATCGCGATGAGCGAGGCCTCCTCGAACCTCGCGCGGTTCGACGGCGTCCGCTACGGCCACCGTGCCGAAGGCGACGGCAACTGGAACGAGTCGTTCGCGGAGACCCGCGAGGGGTTCGGCGCGGAGGTCAAACGCCGGATCCTGCTCGGTACCTACGCGCTCTCGGCCGGCTATCACGACGAGTACTACGCGAAGGCACAGGACGCCCGCGCGTGGGTCAAGCGCGACTTCGACGAGGCGTTCGAGACGGTCGACGTGGTCGCCTCGCCGACGATGCCCGTACTCCCGTTCGAGCTGGGCGAGAGCCTCGACGACCCGCTCCGGATGTACCTCGCGGACGCGAACACGACGCCCGTGAACCTGGCGAACCTCCCGGCCATCTCCGTGCCGGCCGGAACCGCGGACGGACTCCCGGTCGGGCTCCAGCTCGTCGGGCCGACGTTCGGCGAGGAGACGATCGTTCGGGCGGCGAGCGCGGTCGAGGAGGAGTGATCGGCGAACGCCGTGCGTCCGCCGCCGGATTCGCAACGCCCATACCGGGGCGGATGGACTCACGAGTATGGGGCTGACCGAGGAGGAACTGGAGCGGCTGGCGGACGTCGTGCGTCTGCAACCGACGAAGAACGCGGAGCTGATCGAGGCGTGGGGCGTCGAGAGCGGCAGCGAGGTCCACTCGTACCTCGAGAACCACCTGAAGGACTACTACTATCGCGACGACGACAGCCTGATCCGCGCGACCGCGGAGGCGAACGATCTCGTCGACGTCGAGCCCGGAATCGAGGCCGACGAGATGGCCAAGGGGGGCGCCCCGAGCGTCATCCGCGTTCCCGAGCTCGAAGCACGAGTCTTCGCGGTCGTTGCCGGCCCCGATGACCGCTCGGAGTCCGTCGTCAGCGTCCTCAACAAGCTCAGAGCGGAGTATGACGTTGATCCGGAGGCCGGCGACGTTCGCCGTGCGCTCCGGAGTCTCCGGCGAAAGAACGTCGTCGAGGTCGTCTACCGAACCGTCCCGACCTTCCGGCTGGCCGTCGAACGCGACGCCGTCGATGTCGAGATCGCCGACTGACGCGCCGAGCGCTTTTTGTCCCCCGCTGTGGAGGGTTCGTCATGTCGAACGCCTCCATCCGGGATCGTGTGAAACGAAACGCGAGCGGCATCGCCGCGACGACCGTCACTGGAACGTGGCTCGCCGCGCTGGTGCTCGGATTCAACTGGTGGCTCGCCGCGCTGCTTTTCGGTTATATCGTGATCGTTCCCGTCGTCGCGATGCTCTTCGACGAGGAGGGCGACGAGGGGAGCGAACGGGAGCGGGCCTCGAGGGACGACGACGTGACCGTCGACGGAGACTCCACCGAGGCCACCGCCGACGCCCTCGAACGCCTCAGGAACCGCTATGCGGCTGGCGACCTGTCCGACGAGGCGTTCGAGGAGAAGCTCGAACGGCTGCTCGAAACGGAAACGATCGAGGACGCGAGAGCGCACGTCGAGCAGGAACGGGCGGGAGCGGAGGCGAGGCAAACGACCGAGAGCGACGCGGCAGGGACGACCGAGAGCGACGCGGCAGGGACGACCGAGAGCGACGCGGCTCGGGACCCCGAACGGGAGCTCGACCGGGCGAAGTAGCGTGGGTCACTGGGTGGCGGGAAGGAACACCGAGATCCGATTGCCGGCGGGCACGTCGGCTCCGGTCACGTCCGTGTCACCGTTTCCGTCCCCGTGACCCGCCTCGATCCGATCGAACTCGATCCGACCGCCGGACCGCTTTACGACCCAGTTGGAAACCCAGAGACCGAGCCCGGAACTGTGGTGGAGCTGGTCGATCTCCGTCCGCCCCGTGAGCACGTCGACTTCGTGTTCCGGGATCGGCGGACAGTCGTCCTCGATGACGATCCGGACCTCCTCTCCGTCCGTCTCGACGGCGACGTCGACCGTCGGGTCCCCCTCCGCGTGAACGACCGTGTTCTCCAGGAGTTCGATGACGACGTGCTCGAACCCGTCGATCGCGTGGGCGATCGTCTCGCCGTCCGCGTCGAGACGAACGCTCGCGTTCGGCCGATCCCGTTCGACTCCGCGCGTCTCCATCCTGACGATCCGGGCGACGTCGATCGGGGCCGGGACCGGATCGTGCACCAAGACGTCGACTATCGTCTGTTGTTTGTCCACCTTCGAGACGAGGCGATCCGCCGCCTCGAGGATGCGGTCGATGGCGACGTCCACGTCATCGTTTACGGCCGGATCACGCTCACGCTCCGTGCGAAGGTAATCCGCCCAGCCGCGGACGACGTTCAGATCGTTGCGCATGGTGTGTCTGACGACGTGGTTGACGACGCTGAGGTGTCGCTCGCGGTCCCTACGTGCCGTCTCCTCCAGAGCGATCCCGACGACCCCCCGTCGGCCGCGGCTCTCGTCCTCCCAGCGGACCTTCGAGGTCCGGAACCATCGATCGGTCGACGGGTAGTGTTCCACCTTCTCGAGGACCGGATCGCCGGTCTCTATCACCCGTAGATCGTCGAGGTAGGGTTCGAGAGCCTCCTCCTCGGGGACGATCCCGTCGACGTCACGTTTTCCGAGATACGACCGGCCGGATCGGTGGATCCGACTGCCGACGGCCGCCTCGCTGACCATCACGTGCTCGCCCCGTTCGTTCTTGACGAAGACGTGAAGCGGGACCTCCGTGAGGAGTCGGTCGAAAAGCGTCGCCTTCCAGGCGTCCATCGAGCGTGTATCCGGCGGATGGTCGCCGACCACTCGAGGATCGGCCCGCTTCGGGACGACCGACTCGATCGCGGCGACGACGCGGTCGGCGGCCGCCGTTCGGTCCGTGTCCGCCCCGAGCGCCACCACCTCGGCAAACGGTTCCGTCACGGCCGCCGCCGGAATCGTGCCGTCCACGACGCTGGCGACGAGGACGACGGGCGGGTCAGGGGGCGAGTTCGTGGCCGGATCCAGCAGGTCGGCGGCGTGACCTCCCGCGGGCTCGATGCCCGTCACCACGCAGTCGAACGACGGTGCTCCGTCGGCGCCGATGCCCCCGTCGCTCTCGGACCCGTCGACGACCGCTCCGTCGCCGAGATTCCGGTCGTCAGGGTCGTCAGAGTCGTCGGAATCGACGACGGCGTTCATCGCCGCGACCGCCTCGGCGACCGTCGCGACGGTTTCGATCGTCGCGTCGTCGGGGAGGGCGGACCGCACGGTCCCGACGTCGACGGCGATACGTCCCGGAGAAACGACGAGAACGTGGAGCGCGTCGGGAGTCGGCGGGGAATCCATGCACGGGAGAAATTAACGATCAGTCATGAACCTGCCGTTCGCCGGCGGTGAATCCGTCGGACGGCGCCGTTCGAGACGCGCTTCTCATCGGAGCTTGACCGCGGTCCCGTACGCGAGGATCTCGGCGCCGCTGTCGGCGATCGAGGAGGTCGTAAAGCGGACGTTGACGACCGCGTCGGCGCCGAGCGCGTCGGCCTCCGCGACCATTCGATCCTGCGCCTGATCGCGGGCGTCGGTCATCAGCTCCGTATATCCCTTCAACTCGCCGCCGGCCAGGTTGCGGAGACCTTGCGTGATGTCGCGACCCACGTTGCGGGCGCGGACGGTGTTGCCGCGGACGACGCCGAGCGTCTCGACGACCTCGCGGCCGGCGACACCGTCGGTGTTGGAGAGCTCCATGCTCGAGCCTCCGACCGACGGCACATAAAACCTGCCGGCACCGCGGATCGGTCCCGAACGTTTCGGATCCGCTTCGGTCGAACGTATTTAAGATGGGCGAGCGGCTGGAGTCGCACATGCGTTTCGATCACGTCGGCGTCGCCACCCGCGACGCCACGGCGCTGGGCGCCCTGTTCGAGGACCTCCTCGACGCGCCGATCGTCCACGAGGAGCGGTTCGAGGACCTCCACGTCACCTTCCTCGAACTCGAGGACGGCGGCTACTTCGAGCTGTTGGAACCCGCGGCGGAGGGGACGATCGACCGATACCTCGAGCGACACGGTCCGGGCATTCACCACGTCGCGCTCGCGACCGAGGACGTCGCCAGGGCGCTCGACCGGACCCGGGACCTCGGGATCGACCTCGTCGACGACGAGCCGAGACCCGGCGCGTGGGGCCACGAGGTGGCGTTCCTCCACCCCGGATCGACCGGCGGCGTACTCGTCGAGTTCGTCGAACGCTCGGAGCGGGACTGAGCGACGACGCCCCTCCGTCGACGCCCGCCCCCTTTCAGTCGTCGCCGGTATCCGCGCCGCTCGACCCGTCCGTCCCGTCGACGTCGCGATCGACGCCCTCGCGCCCTCCGCCGTCGGTCGTCGAGGGCGCGATCAGTCGCCCGACGAGGTAACTCGCGAATCCGACGGCGACCGCCACCGCGACCGCGACCAGCAGCGGCTCCACGACGACTGCGACCGGGACGGGATCGGCATAGATCGGGTCGGTCGTCCGGAGGAGGACGGCCGCGGCGGGGCCGTACACGAGGACCGTACACGGAAGCGCGCCGGTACCGCCACGGGCGAGCGCGACCGCACCGACCGCACCCATCGCGACGATGCCGGCGGCGTACCACGCGGAGGCGTCGATGCCGGTCGTCGACACGGGATCGAGGGACACGAGTTCGACGGCGACGAATGCGAGCGCGAAGCCGACCGCTCCCCAGACGGTCGCCCGCTCGAAGCCGCGTGATCCCACGAGCGCCGCACGGATCGTGGTGCCCGCTCCGTCGTTCCCAGTCATTCGGGTCGTTTCGTCCCTCGTCCCTCCCTGTCGGGGGTGAGGGTACCGTGTTCGTCGATCTCTCCGGTGACGATCCGCGTCGAGGAGATCCGCGCGCCGTCCTCGGCCGGGACGTGATCGACGACGACGATCTCCAGCGGATCGTGGCCGTTCTCGGCGCGGATCTCGTTGATCCGTTCGCCGCCCTCGTGGGTCTCCGGCGAGACGATCAGCGCGTCGAACTGCGGTTCGACGGCGATCCCCGTCGGCTCGGTCAGCTCTCGAACCGTGAACTCCCGGCCATGGTCGTCCGCGAGGGGAGCGAGCTCCGCCTCGAGGTCGCGCTTCCGACGGTCGTACGGGCGGACGTACCGCTCGACGTGTCGTGTCTTCGGCGCGAGCTCGTCGGACGTGAGGCCGACGGTCACGTCGCCGAGCTCGAAGGCGCGTTCGAAGAGCTTCCGGTGGCCGTCGTGGATCGGGTCGAACGTGCCACCGAGCGCGACGTTCATACCGTCCCGTCGCGTGGCCGAACCTTAAAACGTCCCGAAGCGACCCGACCGACGAACGGAGGTCGGCGGGTGGCGGCGGCGAGCGATACGGCGAAGGATGTGGCGGCGAGTGATACGGCGAAGGATGTGGCGGCGAGCGATACGGCGAAGGATGTGGCGGCGAGCGATACGGCGAAGGATGTGACGATCAGCCGGTGGGGACGATCAGCCGGTGTGGCGGTCGGCCGGATCCTCTGCGTCGCCGTCGTCGCCGTCGGCGCCGTCGTCGCCGGCGTCGGTCTGATCGTCCTCCTCGACGCCTGCGACCGAGATGCGAACCGGTTCGGCGTCGCCGTCGCGTGATTCGCCGCCGAGCCGGCGGTCGAGGTTGAAGACCGCGTTCAGCTCGCGCTGGACGTCGCCGACGACCCCCTGAACCAGCTCGCTCGGCGCGATGGCCTCGTACTCGTAGGGGTTGTTGCCGGCGCCGCTCGACTCGCGCTTTCGGCGGTCGACCTTCTCCTCGTCGTGGAGCTCCGCGAGCGCCTCGCGAACGGTGCTCGGATACAGGCCCGTTCCGTCGGCGACCTCGTCACTCGTGCTGTCGGGGTGTTCCCGAAGGAAGACGTAGATCCGCGCCCGGGTCTCCGTGTCGAGCAGCCACGCAAGCAGGTCGACGACGTTGTCGTCGAACCCCTTGACCGCCTTGTCGGCACCCTCGCCGATCCGCTCGCGCGTCTTCCGGAGCTCCTCTCGCGTTCGCTCCGTCGGTGAAGCCCCGTCGTCCGGCTCATCCGTGGTCATACCCGTGATATCGTCCCTGCGCGCGGAAAAGGGTTTCTCGTCGCTTCAGGACCGACGGAAGTCGGGGTGGCCGGATCGACCTCCGGTAGAGGACATCCGGTAGGCGGCGTCCGGTGGACGACGTCCGGTAGACGACGGCGACGTCGGCCGCCGCGTTCGCTAGGGCCGGACGATCAGGTCATCGCGGAGCGCCGCCGAACCGTCGGTCGCGTGGATCCGTCGCTGCCGTTCGGCGCCGCTTTCGCGGTCGAGAATCGTTCGAATACCGGAGACGCCGAGGCGGTCACACTCCCGATCGACGACCGTCTCCAGGGGGACCGTCCCCCCCGCGTCACGGGCGATGAAGGACGCGTCGTGGCCGTGACGGATCGCGCGCCACTTGTTCTCATCGAGCAGCTCACGGCGGAGCGTGGGGGTCGACTCGCCGTCCTCGTACCGCTCCGCGAGGTCGACCACGAGCGCGTGGACGTACTCGACGAACGCGAGCGTCGTTTCGGGATCCCGCTGTGCGTCCGGCGCCCGCACCTCGACGGTGCCGTGGCCGGTGTGGGGGCGCACGTCGAACCACAGCTCGCCCCGGTCCTCGATGGAGCCGTGTTCGACCATTCGACGCTCGTAGCGTTGGAAGGCCTCGAAGTCGTCGAAGGCGGACGGAACGCCGGTGTTCGGCAGATTCTCGAATATCTTCGCGCGGGCGGACCCGAGCCCGGTGTCGAAGCCGTTCCAGAACGGTGAGTTCGCCGACAGCGCCAACATGACCGGACAGTACCAGCGCAGCTCGTTTGCGATCCACACCGCCTTGTCCGCGTCGTCGACGCCGACGTGAACGTGCAATCCGGCGGTCGTATTACGATGCTGTGGATACTGAATTCGGTCGAGCTGTGACCGGTAGCGCGGTTTCTGTGCGTGATCCAGCTCACGCCACTTCGCGTCGGGGTGGAGCCCGGCGCTCGCGATCCGGAAGCCGTGCGTCTCGGCGTGATCGACCAGCGCCTCCCGGACGACGGCGAGCGCGTCGCTTGCCCCCTCCGGACCCTCGAGAAGCGGCGTCTGTGCCTCGATGGTACACTTGAACAGTTCGTGATCGAAGCCGTCGGGAACCGCGTCCGGCGGCTCGCTTCCGTAGACGAGCTGGTCGGTCCCGGAAGTCGGACGCCCCTCGGCGTCGACGATGAAGAACTCCTCCTCGATGCCGAGCGTCCCCATCCGCTCGAACGCGTCCCGTGAACCGAGTTCCATTACCGCCCCGTTCTCTCCCGGCGTCCTTATAAGGTGTGAACCCGGCCGTGCGTGTCGGTATATTCGATCGGGGCGTTCGTGTTTCGATCGGGGCGTTCGTGTTTCGATCGGGGCGTTCGTGTCCGAGTAAGCTACCACGGTGCCGCAACGACGCCCAGATGGTCCTCGTGATGCGGATCGAGCCGCCGGGTTTCGAGGATCTCGTAGCGCTCGCGAAGCCGATCGAGTGCACGCTCGAAGACGTCCCCGGGATCGGCGGTGACGTCCTCGCTTCGTGCTTTCACCGCAAGGAGGAGTCGTCCGTCGTCCGCAAGGAACCGCGCGTTCCGAACCGCGACCGTCGCCTGTCCACGGGTCGCGACGTCCTGAACGATCACGTCGACGTCGCGCTCGACGACGTGTGCGTACGTCTCGGGTCGGCGGGCGTCCTTCACCAACGGAAAGAGTCGCTCGCGCGACGACGCCGCGTCGAGCAGGTCGCGCGCGGGCCGTGCCGCGAACTCGACCGCGTACGTCGGCCCCGCGAAATCCGCGACGTGGCTGACGGTCGTGCCCGCCGCCGCGCCGAGATAGAGCACGGTCTCGCCGCCGACCAGTCCGTGATCCATGCCGAGGGCGATCATCGCGCCGAGCTTCGACCGGTTCGGATCCCACGCGCGCCACCCGTCCGCGGTCGGCTCGCCGTAGACCGGCTCGCCCCGCGTCACGAGTCGAGGGCGGTCGTCGTCCTCGCCCTCGAAGGATCGACGCCGGATCCCCTCGGGGAGCCGCTCACTCATCCTCGGTCACCCCCTCGGCCCCGTCGGGCTCGGCGCGAGCGCGGATCGTCGCGATCCGGTCGTGGAGGTCCTCGTGGAGGACCTCCCGACGCTCGCCCGCGTAGTGGTCGGCCCGCGCTCCGAGCGTCAGCTTCCCCGCGAGGGCCCGGGCAGCCGATCCGCGGTCCTCGGGGCGGGTGTTTCGGACGTAGTCGTGGGTGTAGATGACGCCGTGTTTCGGCGACGGCGCCCGACCGGCGAGGTGTGCGAAGAGGGCGTCCTCGGCGCCGAGCACCTGCACGGTTCCGGAGGGCTTCTTCGCGAGCGACTCCAGCCCGCCCGCGAGCGCGATCAGCCGCGCCGCGAGCTCCGCGCCCGCCATCGCCGAGAGGTTCGGCGCGACCGCCGGCGCCGTCCGCTCGATGAACGCCGCCAGCTCGTCGCGCTCGTCGACGAGGTCGACCGCCCGTTCCGCGAGCGAGACGGCCCGTCGCTCGGCGGCCGCGTCCGGGTCCCGTGCCGCGACCTCGCGCGCGCCGTCGATCCCGGCGGGCGCCGTCTCGAAGAGCGCCCCCGCCCACTCCGTCGCGCGCTCCGCGATCTCGTTCGCCGTGCGCTCGCAGTCGTCCATCGCCCGGATCGCGTGGATCAGCTGGCGGTCGTCCGAACGCTCCCGTTCGCGAACCGTCGACCGCGTTGCGGCCGTCGTCGCCTCGCGGAGGCGGTCGTAGTACTCGCTCTCGTCGGCCGCGAAGTCGGCCTCGACCGCGAGCGCCGGCCAGTCCCGTGGCGTCTCCGCCGAGCCGTGGGTCACCGCCGACTCCGCCCCGTCGACGTCGTCGGGATCGAGCCCGGCGAACCAGCCGGCGTCCGTCGCGTCCATCTCCTCGGTCATTGGCGTCGGTTCACGCTCGGCGCCTAAAGTCGTTCCCGACCGTGACGGGCGATCCTCCCGATCGCGGCGGAACTGTCCCCGACCGTGACGGGCGGCCTTCGCGTCGTGACGACCCACGATTTATCGGCGTGTCGACCGTCCGGGCGTACAGGATGCTCGACACCACCCTCTCCGCACGCGTCGACGACGGGGACGTCATGCTGGCGCTGACGGTCACCAACCGTGGCGCGGACCCCGTAACGATCCGGTTCCGAAGCGGGCAGCGGGGGGAGTTCGTCGCCTACGGGCTCGATGACGAAACGGCGGGGTCGGACCGTGCATGCTGGCGCTACGGCGACGGGAAACTCTTCACGCAGGCGATCGGGGAAGAGCGGATCGAGCCCGGATCGTCGGCGACCTACGAGGCCGTCTGGACGGATCCTCCGGAGGGAGTCCATCGGCTCGTCGGGAAGATCGTCGGTGAGGTCACCGGGGAGGTCGCGGACGAGGAGATGCCGTCATCGGGCGCACGTTCGCCGCCGTCGGCCGAGACGACGGTTCGGATCGGGTAACGTCCTCATCGGCTAACGCGTCGTTTAACCGTGCCGACGCGCAATCGGAGGTATGAGTCGCGGGTCAACGGAGGGCGACCTCACCGGAACGGGGATGGCCCTGAAACACGATCGCGAGTGGGACTACGAACTCGACCGGATCGTCGAGGCCATCGAGGAGCGTGACGCCTCGAAGGTCGGTCTCCAGTTTCCGGAGGGACTGAAACGCCGCGGCCCGAAGGTCGCCGACGACCTCCGCGAGGCCGCACCCGACGACGTCACGTTCATGCTCTCGGGACAGCCCTGCTACGGCGCCTGTGACCTCGACACCTATCTGATGCGCCGGACGGACGTCTTCGTCCACTTCGGGCACACGCCGATGAAGGAGTCGGACAGCATCATCTACGTCCCGCTCTTCTCGAACGTCGACCCCTTCCCGATCATGGAGGAATCGCTCGACGAACTCGAAGACCCCGAGGAGAACCCCGACGTCGGGCTGGTGACGACCGCCCAGCACATGAACCGCTTCGAGGAGATGACCGACTGGCTGGAGGAGCGCGGCTACGAGGTCCACACCCGCCGCGGCGACGACCGGCTGACGAAGGAGGGCCAGGTGCTCGGCTGCAACTACGCCTCCGCGGACATTCCTGCCGATCAGGTACTCTACGTCGGCGGCGGGAAGTTCCATCCCGTCGGGCTGGCGATGGAACACCCCGAAAAGCGCGTCGTCATCGCCGACCCCGTCAACAACGTCGTGAAGATCGCCGAACACGACCAGTTCCTCAAACAGCGCTACGCGTCGGTCCACAAGGCGATGGGCGCCGAAAAGTGGGGCGTCATCTTCTGTACGAAGATCGGGCAGGGACGCTGGGAGACCGCCCAGGAGATCGTCGAGAACAACGAGAACGCCTACCTCATCACGATGGACGAGGTGACGCCGGACCGCCTGCGTAACTTCGACATGGACGCGTTCGTCAACACGGGCTGTCCCCGGATCACGACCGACGACGGTCCACGCTTCCACAAGCCCATGTTGACGCCCGGCGAGTACGAGGCCGCGATCGGCGAGAAGCCGCTCGACTCGATCGAGTTCGACACGTTCCACGACACCTGGTAGGGAGACGGGGTTCGATCCGCCGCTTCGCCCGTCCCCCGAGGGACGACGGGCCGAGATCGTTCGTGTCCACCGCAGCCGTTCGTGCCGGTAGGTCATGACTTATCTTCGCGTCAACGCTCTCTTCGACGTCTACATGCGTGATCGAGCGACCGGCACGCCGAAGCGTGTCTCCGGGGCGCTGATCCGGCGATGAGCCCGCTGACGGCGATCGGCCGGGAGGCCCGGGCCCTCTGGCGTGACGACAAGGGACCGACCCTCGTCGCCATTGCGGGCACGTGGGGAATCCTGCTCGGGACGCGGATGGTCTATCCGGTCCTGCTCCCGTACTTCCGTGCGTCCTTCGGGCTCAGCCTCTCTATCGCCGGGGTTCTCGTCACGGTCCTCTGGCTCGGATCTGCGCTCGGGCAGCTCCCGGGGGGGCTCCTCGCCGACCGGTACAGCGAACGATCGGTCATGACGGCCGGCGTCGTCGTCACCGCGTTCGCGGTCATCGGGGTCGTGGTGGCGCCGACCGCCGCAGCGCTGTTCGCCGCGACCGCGCTCATCGGCGTCGGCCAGTCGCTCTACCCCATCGCCAGAATCACGGTCCTCACCGGCATGTATCCCGACCGCGTCGGCAGCGCGCTCGGCGTGACCATGGCGACCGGCGACCTCGGCCAGACGGTCCTCCCGCCCGTCGCGGGAGCGATCGCCGCGGCCGTCGCGTGGCAGGCCGGGCTCGGATTCCTCGCCCCGGTACTGCTCGTGGCAGCCGTCGTTCTTTGGTTCCGCATGCCGAACGACGCAGGCACGTCGAGCGGATTCGGCACGCTCTCCGTCGACGTCTTCCGCGACCTGATCGCCGAGTTTCGCGGATCGAATCTGTCGTTTTTCGCCTTCATCCTCTTTTTATATATTCTCGTCTGGCAGGCGTTCACGGGGTTTTATCCGACCTACCTCGTCGAGGAGAAGGGGTTGTCGTCGTCGACGGCGGCGCTGCTTTTCAGCGCGTTCTTCGCGATCGGCGTGATCGTCAAGCCAGCCGCCGGCGCGGCGTACGATCGGGTCGGCGCGCGAACGGCGCTCGTCGTCGTTCTCTCGGCGCCGGTGGTCGGCCTCGTCGCGCTCCCGTTCGTCGAGAGCGTCGCGGCGCTCGTGGTCGTCACGGCGCTCGTGAGCACGATGCTCGGCTCGGGGGCGATCACCCAATCGTTCCTCTCGGAGGCGTTCCCCGAGGAGATCCGCGGCACCGGTCTCGGCACGGTCCGGACGGCCGTCGCGACCCTCGGCGCGGGCGGCCCCGTCCTCTTCGGCGTGATCGCGGATCGCGGCTACTTCGACGAGGGATACCTGCTGCTCGCGGCGATCCTTCTCGCGGTCATCCTGCTCACGCTTCGGCTCCCTGAATGAGGTCGTTCCCGTCGTCGGGGCGCCGGGGTTCGCCGGCGCTCCGATCGATTCAGCTCTCTCGACGCGCGAACGCGAGGTTGCCGGAGACGTTCTTGATGTAGGCTCGGACCGTGTCGCCCTCCTGAGCGCCGGGCACGAAGATGGTGTACTCGCCGCGCTCGGCGACGCCGTCGCCCTTGCGGCCGGTGCCGACGATCTCCAGCTCGTAGGTCTTGCCGGACTCGATCGTGTCCTCCTGGTGCTGGGTGGGCGTCTTCTTCTGTTTTGCAACCGGGCGGAACGCGCCACACGCCTCACACCGCAACATGGGCGTCCGGTTTTCCGTCTCCAGTCGGGTGTCGGGCAGGCCGCACTCGGAGCAGGTGACGTACGACTCGATGTAGGAGTCGACCGCGGCCTGGAAGTCGCGCGCCCGGAAGTTCCCGTTGTAGCGGGCGCGGCCGGACTCGTACTGGCCGGCCGTCCCGAGCTCCTGTTGGATCTTCGAGTGGACGTGTTCGGGGTCGCGGCTCAACGCGTCCGCGATGGCCGCGAGGTTCGTCAATCGGGTGAACGCCCCGTCCTTCTGTGCTTCGGGGTCCGGAACGGTCAACCGCTCGTCGGAGCCGGTCAGATCGGGCACCTCCTCCATCGCGCGGTCGAGACTCGATTCGTAATCCATGCGTGAGCGAACGAACGGCCGACGGAAATCGCTTCCGGGTTCGATCGTCCGGGTTATCGGCCCCTGATGGACCGAATCAAGCCACGAGACGGCTGACGTCGACCACACCGGGTGTGTATCACTCTCACACGACCGGCTCGGATTTGATACCGCCCGGACCCTCCACGGGGCATGGACACGAACAGACGACGAGTGATCGCGGCGGCCCTCGCCGGCGGTCTCGGCGGGCTCGCGGGCTGTACCGACGGCGACGTCGTCGGCGGGATCGGAGGTGGCGGGAGCGACGGCGGCGACGACGCGGGAGCGACCCCCGACGGCCACGGCGACGACGCGGGGGACGGTGCCGGTGGGATTCCGGAGGACGCTCCACCGGTCGCCGATCGACGGCTCCATCTCGATCACGACGTCGAGTTCATGCTGAACGAGTCGTTGAGCGGCGGGGTCGGACAGGACGGGATCCCCTCGATCGACGAGCCGCGATTCCGACCGATCGGGGAGTCCGACCTCGATGACGACGCGCCGGTCTTCGGGGTCGTGCGGAACGGCGAGGCCCGGGCGTACCCGCAGTACGTCCTCGTCTGGCACGAGATCGTCAACGATACGATCGGCGACGAGCGCGTCGCCGTGACCTACTGCCCACTGACGGGAACTGCACAGGGCTTCGAGCGCGGCGACGCGCAGTTCGGCGTCTCCGGTCACCTCGTCAACTCGAATCTGATCATGTACGACCGGTCGACCGACAGCTGGTACCCGCAGATGGTCGCCACCGGGATCGACGGGCCGATGACCGGACGAAGCCTCCGGGAGTTCCAGGTGGTTTGGACGACGGTCGGCGAGTGGCGGGCGGAACATCCCGACTCGGAGATACTCACGGACGAGACGGGCTACGCACGGCGCTACGGAAACGATCCGTACGGGGAGTACAACCCGCTCGGCGGCTACTACGTCGAGGATCGGACCATGTTCGCGCCGCTCGAGAGCGCCGACGAGGGACACATGAAATCGGTCGTCATCGGCGCACGAACCGACGCCGGCTCGATCGCCTTCGACAAGGAGACGCTGCTCGATGAACGCGTGTTGACCGGAAACGTCGCCGAGGCCGACGGCTCGACGGACGTCGTCGCCGTCGCGGATCCGGCGCTCTCGACCGGCTACGTCTACCGGAACCCCGGCGGCGACGCGATCGAACCCGAGGGCGACGGCTACCGAGTCGAGGGAAACGGGGAGGCGGATGGCGGCATCGTCGATGCGGACGACCTCCCGCTCGACCGGTTGGTCGCGTTCGACGCGATGTGGTTCGCGTGGGCGGGCTTCTACCCGACGACCGAGTTCGTCGGCAACCACACGGAGCCGGGATATGGCCGCTGAAACGGCCTCCCCGCTCGGCGCGCCGGCGGCGTGGACGGCGGGACTCGTACGACGGACGCTGTTCGCGATCCGCGCCTCGCTCGGCCGGGCGGACGGCAAACTGACCCTCGGCGTCACCGCCGTGGCCTACTTCCTGCTGTACAGCGTCGGCCTCCAG
>LKMJ01002406.1_pt1 | contig 17178 bp, 17 predicted proteins | sample 643391 | NCBI WGS metagenome assembly LKMJ01 (sample SAMN04112250, study PRJNA286221) | soda lake metagenome | biome: soda lake; feature: Kulunda Steppe; material: water; isolation source: sample PL-Br10 brine of Picturesque Lake | place: Russia: Kulunda steppe | collected 2010-07
CCTCGCCCGCCGTGAACGGCGGGATTCTCTCGCTGCTAAAAGATAGTTCCGGACGATCCCATCGATCGATGCAAGGGGAGTCGTTCGGTGTCAGAAGAACCGATCGGGGAAACGTCGACGCTCGTGGGACACGCCACGGGGTTTCTTCTCGAGGGGAAACACGGCGGAGGCCAGAGGAATGTACACACCAGAGCGTCCGAAGGGGCGAGTTTGGCTTATAAATCCCCCTTTCACGACTCGTCCGCCTTGACGACGACGACGGGCATCGGCGCGTTCCGGACGACGCGTTCGGCAACGCTTCCGAGCGCGAGGCGTGCGATACCGTCGCGACCGTGATTGCCGATGACGATCTGATCGAAGTCGTTCGTCTCTGCGTACCTCACGATGTACCGGATCGGATCGCCGAGCTCGTGTCCGGTCTCGATATCGACGTCGAACGACGCGGCTCTCTCGCGAGCCGTCTCGAATAATGCCTCGGCGTTTTCTTCCTCCGTTCGCTTCCATTCGTCGAAGCTTCCCCCCGCAATGAACCGGTTTTGGCCGGTCGCCACGTTGCTCACGTACAGAGCAGTGATCGCCGCCTCGGGGTGGTTACGACAGGCGTACTCGAGGGCGGCCATCGATGGCTCAGACCCGTCGATGGGGACGAGGACATCCATGCATGAAACGTATCACGCACGTGTATAGCATTTTCTACGGCAGTCCCGACAGGCAAACAACACGACAGTCGCGGCGGACAGAGGACAGGTGCGGCAACATCCCGGGACAGCGAGCGATCGCCCCGACCGGCTGGATCCGACGCGCCTACAGAAGGATTATCTACACGGTCGTCGAAGCAGAAGCGACCGGGGACACGAACCAATGAACGTCTCGATTTTCGATAGCACGATAGGGATCGACGAGTCGGCCATCGAAGAGCCGTCCGAAGCGATCCGAACCCAGATTAAAGAGTACGAACGTGGCGAGCGGACGACGTTCGAGTTAACCGTCCGGTATCCGGACGGGCTCACGGGCGAGGTGATGGCGGCGATGGCGGAGATCCCCTACGGGGAGACGAGTACCTACGGAGCGATCGCAGCCGATCTCGGGACGGCCCCGATCGCCATCGGCGGCGCCTGCGGTCGCAATCCCGTCCCGATCGTCGTCCCCTGTCACCGCGTCCTCGGACACGACGGCGAGTTGCGGGGCTACTCGGCGGCGGACGGGCTCGAGACGAAGCGTCAGCTGCTCGAGTTCGAAGCGCGACAATCAGATCGATAAGACATTCTCGGCGCGTTATCTCGACGCGTACGACACCGTTTTTTTCGAGAGGACGGCTCAAGACTTATAGTCGGCCCTTCACACGTCAGCGTATGGATCTCCGTGTCGGATTCTACGTGACGTTGCTGGCGATCCTGGCCGCCGTCAGCGCGCTTTTGGTGTTGCCGCTGTTGCAGTATCTGCTGGCGGCCGCCTTCCTCGCGTTCGTACTCTTTCCCCTCCACGAACGGCTCTCTACGACCCGGATCGAAACTCGATGGGGCGAGGTCACCGTCGGACCGAGAACATCGGCCGGTCTCCTGACGGTCTTTGCGATCGTCGCGGCCATCCTGCCGCTTTTGTTCTTCACCGTCGTCATCTTCCAGACGGTCCTGTCGTTTACGCGAAACTTCGAAGAGCTGGAGCTCGTCGCGACGGTACAGGAACTCACGGCGAGGTTCAGTATCGAAGAGGAGCTCTTGGAGCTGCTTCGCACCCAGCTTCTCGAAGAACTCGAGGGGATCCTGGAGTCGAGTATCCAGATCCTCTTTCAGGAACTGCTCGGCCTGATCGATCTGAGCATTCGGGTCGGGATCGGGCTTTTGGTCTTCGTCTTCCTTCTGTATTACTTTCTCGTCGACGGCCGACGCCTCCTCGGCTGGATAGCGGCGGTCGCGCCGCTCGAAGAGGAGGTCAGAACCGAACTGTTCGAGGAGATCAACGTCGTCACGTGGGCGGTCATGAAGAGTCACGTGTTCGTCGCGCTCGTCGAGGGAATCCTCGGCGGGATCGGGCTGTACCTGCTCGGCGTCCCGAACGCCGCCTTCTGGACCGTCGTGATGATCGTCGTCTCGTTCCTGCCGGCGATCGGTATCTGGCTGGTCTGGGCGCCCGCCGTGGGATATCTCGCGCTCGTCGGCGCGCCCCTCCAGGCGGGGGTGCTCCTCGTATACGGGATTGCCGTCCTCTCGGTCGTCGACAACTACCTCCGTGCGATCCTCGTCGACAGGGGCTCCGGCGTCCACCCGGCGGTGGTCCTCGTTGGAGTCATCGGCGGCCTCTATCTGTTCGGCATTCTCGGGTTGTTCCTCGGCCCGGTGGTGCTCGCCGTGTTCAAGGCCGGATTGCAGGTCTTCGGTGAGGTTTACACGCCCGAAAGCGGGGTGTGACGTTAGCTTCTCGGTGAGGAGCGATACATCCCCAGAACGATCCGGACGAGCCACCCGGTATCGGCGGCCGATCGAGCCGGCGGGACAGGTCACGCCGTCGACTCTTTGAGCACGGTCCGGATCGACGTTTCGACCTCCTCGAACTCGTCCATATGGAGCGGGTCGGTGGTCACGAAGATGCCGTGGTCGTCGACGATCGTCCGGGTGAGATAGCCCCACTCGAAGACGCGGATCGTAAACAGATACTCGCCGAGTTCCGTATTGCCGTAGGTATCCTGCGAGATGAACCCGAACCGCTCGTTGGCGACGAACTGCTCAGTGTCGGCGCCCGGGTCGAGATCCGTCCGGATATAAAGCTGCTCGTGGTCCTCGGCCGTGAAGTACGTGATACTCCGGAGGTCGTCGCCGATGGCCGTCCGGCAGACGCTGACCAGTTCCTCACCGAGTTCGCCAGTGTCGAGTGGTGACACCATACAGATGAGTATTATTCACACGGCCAAAAAGACAGCGGCGGGACGAACCTGCGCCGTATCGGAGCGATATTCCCGGTCAAGCGGTCGTACGGGAGTTCCAGACCACACGATCGGACGGTCCAGTCGGGTCGGCCGACGGCCACAACGCGTCTCACGAACCCGTCTCGAAGAATCGACCTGCTCCACGAGACTTTTTACCGACCACCCTGTATATAGCACAATTCAATGACCGGCGATACCTCCAGTCAGCCTGTTTCGGGGTACGAAGCCGACGTCGCGTGGTGTCATGAGGCCGTCCAGGACGTCTCCCGGACGTTCGCGCTCACTGTAGAGAATCTCGAGGAGCCGATGTCGACACAGATCTGCCTCGGATATCTCCTCTGTCGGATCCCAGATACGATCGAGGACGCCGGACACGTGCCGCCGACGGAAGGTGCGGCGCTTTTGCGCTCGTACGCCCGTGCGATCGATCCCGACGACGAGCGGACCATAGAGCAGTTCAGGGCGGACGTCGAGCCGTGGCTTCCGCCCGAGACGGAGCGATCGGCCGACTGGGACGTCGTCGCGGCCGTCCCACGGGTGTATGCGACGTTCGAAACGCTGCCCGCGGACGTGCAGGCAGCCATCACGCCGCCGGTGATCGAACTCGTCGAGGGGATGGCGATGTTCGTCGAAGCACACGCCGAAACCGACGGGCTCCGGATCGACACGCGAGAGGAGCTCGAAGCGTACTGTTATTACGCCGCCGGAACCGTCGGAACGCTCATCACGAACCTGCTGACGCGGGAGGAGCTCGCGGCCGATCGCCGTCGAACGCTGTATGAGACCGCCGAATCCTTCGGATTGCTCTTACAGCTCGTCAATATCGCAAAGGATGTCCACGACGATTACACAGAAGAGCACAACGTCTATCTGCCGGCCTCGTGGCTCACCGAGGAGGGCGTCCCACAGGAGGCGGTCGTCGAAGAGAAACACCGGGAGTCGGTCGCCGCCGTCGTCGCCCGGACGGCGACACACGCCCGATCCTTTATCGACGAGGCCGAACAGTACCTGCAGGCGATGCCGCTCAGACACGGCAACACGCTTTCGGCGTGGGGTGTGCCGTTTTTGCTCGCGGTCGGGACGCTCAGAGAGCTCACGGAGCGCCCGGCCGACGCCCTCACAGAGCGCGATCTCAAGGTGTCCAGACAGGAGGTGTACGCGGTCGTCGACGCCATGGACGGCGCCGACCGGGAGGCGCTCTCGGAGTTCCGCGCGATCATCGCACAGGAACCGTTCCACACGGCCGCCCCGCGTCTGCAGTCTGACTGATGTCGACGACGGTCCGTTCATACTGTCGGCTGTAATCCCGTGGCGATCACGTCGGGGGAATTCGACAGTCGCCGGACCGAACCGCGGTGTGCCGTCCGTTGTCGTGTGAAAACGGTACAGCGGCGGGTCGCGTCACTCGTCGGGGTATTTCGGCTCCCGCTTTTCGGCGCGTCCCAGCGCCGTCTCGACGACGTCGCGAACGTCGCCGTGGAACTCCTCGCCGTGGCCGGCGTACATGTGTTCGACGTCCTCGCCCAGCACGTCCAAGAGATCCTCGAGGCTTTCGATCAACCGCTCCCGCGATTGACCGGGCATATCGGTTCGGCCGAAGCTCCCGTAGTCGAAGGCGCCGTCGTTGTGAACGACGACGTCGCCGCTGAAAAGCGTCGTCTCGGAGACGAACGAGACGTGGTCGTCGGCGTGACCGGGCGTGTAAACGACGTCGAAGGCCTCATCGCCGAGGAAGACCTGATCGCCGTCGTCGAGTTCGGTCTCACGGCGTGGATGCTCCGCGTAGGCGTACAGCGGCGCGTCGAACGCGTCGAGGACGACATCGAGCTGTGCCACGTGATCGCTGTGTTGGTGGGTCAACACGACGGCATCGAGCGAATCGGTGTACTCGCGGATCGTTTCGACAACGCCCTCCCAGGCGCCCGCATCGACGAGGACGGTCCGGTCCCCCTCGACGAGATACGCGTTGCAGGTGAACGTCTCCGCGTCGGCAGTCACGTTGGTTACGTCCATATCGGGGGGTCGACCGCCGGCGTATTTATACTGCCGGACGTACTTTCGGAAATATTCGGTCGCACAGACGGATGCGCTCTCCCGACGCTGGCCGGTTCGACGTTCCCCTTGCTGGATGCGCCGACGCCCGGCAGTGTCACTCTGACGTCCGTCCGTCGGCCCGTCGGAGCCGGAGGGTGACTTCCGCGCCCGTCTCACAGTCACCGAAAAGCAGCTGGCCGCCGACACCGCGTGCGACCCACTGAGAGACCCACAGTCCGAGTCCGCGGCTGTGATCGAGCTGGGTGATCTCCCGGTCGCCGCCGACGATCGCTCGCTCGCGCTCCGGGATTCCGGGGCCGTCGTCGCGAACCGTGATGTCGAAGTACTCCTCGTCGGCGGGGACCAACTCGACGTCGACGGTCGGCACGTCCGGATGGTGTTCGATGGCGTTTTCGAGCAGATTTCCGATCGCCGTCTCGAGCAGTTCGTCGGCGATGACCTCGACGGACTCCCCGACAGCGACGCGAATCGTCGCCGCCGGATGTCGATCACGGAACTCGTCGGCGATCGATCTCGCGAGCGGTTCGGGATCGAGCGCGACCTGCTGTCTGTCGACGTCCAGCGCTTGCTCGATCCGTCTGACCTGCTCGCCCAGCTTCGAGACATCGATCGCCTCCTCGTAGATCCGTTCTGCGAGCGCCCGATACTCCGGATTTTCGCCCTCTTCGGCGAGCATATCCGCGTAACCGATGATCACCGTCATCTCGTTTCTGAGGTTGTGACGGAGGACGCGATGGAGCACCCGGAGCCGCCGCTTTTGCTCGAGTTGATCGGTGATGTCGGTGTAGATGCCGAATCCGTATCTGATATCGTCAGCGTCCTGTCGGTAGCTGAAACCGCGAAACAGGAACGTCCGTCGACCATCGACGGTCTGTCGTTCGACCTCCGCCGTACCGTACCCTCGCCGGATCGCGTGTTCTTCCAGTCGCTCAGTGTCGGCGCTTCGGTCTTCGGGGACGATGAGATCCGCAAGCGGCCGACCGGCGGCGGACGACTCCTCGTGGCCGAATTGCGCTTCGAACGCGTCGTTTATCCCCCGGACGATCGGCGTTCCGTCGCGGAACTCGATATCGACGACCGGATCGGGTAGCCGATCGAAGAGGTGACGGAACCGCCGGTTCGCGAGCTCGTCGGTCCCGTCAGCCGTCGCGGGTTCGGCCGACAGAAGCGACAGGAGCGTTCGGGCAGCGCCATCGACACCGTCCGATCCGACCGACGCCCTCGGCAACGGGGACGCATCGTCGATCAGGACGTCGCCGCTCCCGTCGCTGGCGAGCGATCCGCCGTTCCAGGAGGGCGCCCCCGCCGGCACGTCCTCGAGCACTTCGGTCACGGCGGAGCCGGCTCGAAGCAACCGAACGAACAGCCGGAAGAGGGCCCGTTCGTCCGGCGAAAACGACGACCGGACGCGTTCGCTTCCGAACCAGATCGTCCCGTACCAGCCGTCTTCGAGCGCGAGGCCGTCGCCGATGTAACTCCCCAGAGTCGTGAACGGCTCGGTGAGATCGTCGGCCGGCGGTCCCCACGCCGTATCCGGGAGTTCGAGCGGGGCGTCGGTTCTGACCGTCGTTCGACAGATCGTCTTCGAAAACGGGATCGTCGTCCCGCGGACGTCCTCGTCGCCGGCAACGACGGTGTAGGTCTCACCGTCCGTCACGGCGAACGCGCCGAGATCGAGGCCGAAGCACTCACAGCCGGTTTCAAGGAGCCGTTCGACGGTCTCCCTCGATGGAGACGCCTCGTCCGGGTCTCGTTCGGTTTCGGGCAGTGCCGATCGACGGTCGCGGGCGCCTTCGAGATCGGTCGACGGCGGCAAAGACTCTTCCTCGGCCGTCCGTCGGTTCCGTTCGACGACCTCGACGATCAGATCGGTGAGCGACTGCCCGCGGAGGGCGCGGGGAGTCACGTACTCGCAGACGCCAAGTCGGGTCGCTTCGGCGGCGACGGCGGGATCGGCGGTGCGATCGTACAGCACGGCAGGGACGGTCGACGCGCGGAGTGATTCGAGAGCGTTCAATCCGCCGCCCGGAACCTCGAGGAGAACGCAGTCGGCGTACGCCGCGTAGTCGACGACGGCGCTGCTATCGACGCGCTCGAGGCGGACCCGTCCCTCCGGATCGAACAGATCGTCGCCGGCGGCGTGCGCCACGACGACTGCCGTGCCCTGCGGGTCAGGATCGCGAGCCCCCCCGAATGCCATCGATTCGACGCTACGATAGTGCCTCTCATAACAGTACCGCCGGATTCGAGCGGTGAACTCATCGGAAGTATCGTCGCCACCCGGCGGGTTCGACGCCCGTCGTTCGGAACTGCGTCTCGGATCTCCGCGGGAAAAGTATGAAAGCCGACGGTAAGCCCTGTCAGCTCGTCCGGCGGAGAGTCGGTGGATGTCGGCGAACGATTTACAAGCCCGTGGTGGTAATTCACGAACGACCATGGGGTTCGGCAGCTACGACGAATCCGAACAGGAAAACCAACAGATCGACGCGGACGAGATCGAAGCGGGGGAAGAGCGGACGACGTCGACACACGACGGCGAGATACGTTTCGAGTACGACGACGCTTCGAGTGAGGATCTGTTAGAGGCCTACCAGGAGTTCCAGGGCCGGTGAAGCCCGGCCGCCGGGCGCTCGGGATCGCCGAGTCTTACCGGGGAACGGACGACGGAAACAGGAGTACGCTCGCCGGTGTCGTCGTCCGCGCCGACCGGACGGTCGATGACTTCTCTTTCGGGCACTGTCGCGTCGGCGGTCACGACGTGACTGCCTCGATCGTCGACCTCTGGGAACGGCTCGACCGCCCCGACGTGCGGTATCTCTTCGTCGCGGGCGTCGCGCTCGCGTGGTACAACATCCTGGATATCGGCACGCTTCACCGGTCGGCCGACCGGCCCGTGCTGGCGATCACTTTCGAAGAGAGCGACGGAGACGGTCTCGCGGCCGGGGTTTCAGAGGCCTTCGACGGCCGAGCGCGTACGACGCGACTCGAGGCGATCGAGGCGCTCCCGGAGCGAGAGCGGTTCGTGATCGACGGCGAGCCGCTTTTCGTCCGGTCGCTCGGACTCGATCGCTCGGAGACGAAGGCGGTCCTCGAGGCGTACACCGAACGGCGTCGCCCGGAACCGCTTCGAATCGCAAAGCGACTCGCCAGACGGGTCGACACCGCCCGTCGGGACGGGACGATCACACCCGAATGAGGACGACCGGTGAAGGGAGACGAGACGGAACGAAACGGAACGATCCGGCGGGATTAACTGCCGGGGCGTCGATCGGTCGGACGTGACAGACGAGATCGACGTCTCGGCGTGTACCCGGTGTGAGACGCTGTGTGCCTCCCGGAGCCGCATCGTCAACGGCGTCGGGCCGGCCGACGCCGAGTTGCTCTTCGTCGGGGAAGCGCCCGGCCGAAAGGAAGACGAGGGCGGGGAACCGTTCGTCGGCCGGTCGGGGGACGTCCTCGATTCGGCGCTTCGAGACAACGGCCTCGCCCGCAGCGACGTCCGTATCACCAACTGCGTCCGGTGTCGTCCGCCGGAGAACCGCGATCCGACGGCCGAGGAGCTACAGAACTGTCGGTCGTATCTCGAACGCGAGATCGACGCGGTCGACCCGTCGGTGATCGTCACGCTCGGGAAAGTCCCCTCGGAGCACGTCCTCGGGCGATCCGTCGGCGTGACCGCCGAAGCCGGGTCGGTGTTCGACGCCCGGATCGAGGACGCCACTCGACGGGTATTGGTCTGTGTCCACCCCGCCGCGACGCTGTACGATCCGAGTCAAAAGGAGACCTTCGAGGAGGCGATCGCCTCGGCGGTCGAACTCGTCGGCGGCGGCGGCGATCAATCGCGACTCGGGGAGTTTTGAGGAGAGACACGATGAAAAATTGTCGAGATAGAAACCCACTTCCCCGGCGACCGCACAGCTAGGGTATGAACACGACCCAGCGGATCGCAGCGGTCGTCATCGTCGATTACGGACTCGGGAACCTACGGAGTGTCACCCGCGGGCTAGAGCGCGCTGGCGCCGAGGTGACCGTCTCTGCGGATCCCGCCGAGATCGAAGCCGCCGACGGGATCGTCCTGCCGGGCGTCGGCGCATTCAGCGAGGGGATGGAAAACGCCGGTCCGTTCCGGGAGACGCTCGTCGAAGCCGCCGCCGATGGCACGCCGCTTTTCGGGATCTGTCTCGGTATGCAGATGCTTCTGACGACGAGCGAGGAGGCCCAGACGGTCGGGGAGGGCGATGTCAAGGGTCTCGATCTGATTCCGGGGACGAACCGCCGGTTCGACGAAGGCCAGAAGGTGCCGCACATGGGCTGGAACGAACTCGACATCGAACGCGAACACCCGCTCGTCGAGGGCATCGACGGGGAGTACGCCTACTTCGTCCACTCCTATTACGCCGCCCCCGAAGACCCCGGGGCCGTCGTCGCGACGACCGATTATGAGATCGACTTTCCGTCGATCGTCGCAAACGAGGCCGGCAACGTCTTCGGAACCCAGTTTCACCCCGAGAAATCTGGCGAGACGGGGCTGAAACTCCTTCGAAACTTCGTCGATTACTGCGTACGGTGACGCTCGCACCGCCGGACGTCACTCCGTGAAATCCGTTCGGGCAGACGCGTTCGCCCTCGCGACACTGGCCGGCGTGACGTGTCCGTAGTCCGAGTCGGTACGCCCGGTGATATCGTATCAGGCGACCTCCGGTATGATCTCGCTCCCGAACGTCGAGATGAACCGCTCTCTGTCGTCGGTATAGGCCGTCAGGAGAACGCCGTCGATCTCGGGGATACCGCCGATCCGCTCCAGTTTCTCCCGACACTCCGCGGGCGTTCCGGCGACGGCGAATCGGTCGCTCAGATGCTCCGTCAACCCGAAAAAGAATTCGAGACACAGCGCCGAATAGCGGGCGTCGAACCCGCCGGGCGGCGACGATAGCCCCCGTCAGTAATCGAGTTCGAACTGCTCGTTTTCGGTGACGGTGTTGAGCACGACGCTCGTGTTCGACTGTTTGATGTCGGGGTCGGTGAGCAGCTCTTTGATCTGGTCGTTCATGTGGTCGGTGTCGGTGAACTTCCCGATCGCGAAGATGTCGTGATCGCCGGTGACCTCATAGACCGAGACCATATGCTTGTGACTCTGGAGCCGTTCGGTGATGTCGGGAAGCGCGCTCCCCTCGACCTTCAGCTGGATGACTGCCGTCACGTCGTATCCGAGTTTGCCGTAATCGACGATCGGCGCATAGCCCCGGATGATCCCCTGTTCTTCGAGATCGGAGATGTGATTCGAGACGGTGGTCACCGAGACGTCGAGTTCCTCACCGAGCGAACGGAGCGACGCGCGGCCGTCTTTCAGTAGTGCGTTTACCAACTTACGGTCGAGATTTTCATACGTCATTACACCCGGATAAGACATGGAGGGTTTAGAAGTTTACGAATATGCAGTTCTAATTGCACTGAGAGGAGATTTGCGTAGAACAACAAGGCTTTAATACCAGCACTCATCCGAACAGACGACGAGAAACATGACGAACGAAAACGTACGCACCGATGGCGGCCTCACCGCAGAAGAGCAGGCCGTACTCGATGAGATCGAAGAGAAAAACGTCGGGTTCCTCCGGCTGCAGTTCACCGATATCCTCGGAACGGTCAAAAACGTCGCCGTCCCGGCTGATCAGGCCGAGAAAGCGTTCACCGAGGGAATCTACTTCGACGGCTCCTCGATCGAGGGGTTCGTCCGCATTCAGGAATCGGACATGCGGCTGAAACCCGACCCGAGCACGTTCGCGGTGCTGCCGTGGCGGAACCGCGAAGACGGTGCCTCGGCGCGGATGATCTGTGACGTCTACGACACCTCCACCGGCGAACCCTTCGAGGGGGACCCACGCTACGTGCTCAAACGCGCGATCGATCGGGCCCACGAGATGGGATACGAGATCAACTTCGCGCCCGAACCCGAGTTCTTCCTCTTCCAGGAGGACGAGGAAGGTCGCGCGACGACGAAAACCGCCGATCACGGCGGTTACTTCGATCTCGCGCCGAAAGACCTCGCCAGCGACGTCCGCCGGGATATCATCTACGGGCTCGAATCGATGGGCTTCGAGATCGAAGCCTCCCACCACGAGGTCGCCCGCGGCCAACACGAGATCAACTTCGAGTACGACGACGCGTTGACCACGGCGGACAACGTCGCCACCTTCCGGACGGTCGTCCGGGCGATCGCCGCCCAGCACGATCTGCATGCGACGTTCATGCCGAAGCCGATTCCGAAGATCAACGGCTCCGGCATGCACACCCACCAGTCGCTTTTCACCGAGGACGGCGAGAACGCCTTCCACGACGAGGACGACGAGTTCAACCTCTCGGCGACGGCGCACTCGTATCTCGCCGGCATCCTAGAGCACGCCCCGGCGATCACCGCGGTCGCGAACCCGACGGTCAACAGCTACAAACGGCTCGTTCCCGGCTACGAGGCGCCCGTCTACGTCGCGTGGTCCGATCGGAACCGCTCGGCTCTGGTCCGCAAGCCGGCCGCCCGCATCCCTGCCGCCTCGCGGATCGAACTCCGGTCGCCCGATCCCTCGTGTAACCCCTATCTCGCCTTCGCAGTCATGATCCACGCCGGCCTCGAGGGCATCGAAAAAGACCTCGAGGCACCGGAACCGATCCGGGAGAACATCTACGAGTTCGACGAACAGAAACGCGAAGAGTACGGCATCGACACGCTACCGAGCAACCTCGGTGAAGCCGTCGACGCGCTCGAAGAGGACGAGGTCGTTCTCGATGCGCTCGGCGATCACATAAGCGAGAAGTTCGTCGAGGCGAAGACCCAGGAGTTCAGCGAGTACCTCGTCGACGTCTCCGATTGGGAGATCGACCGGTACCTCGAGACGTTCTGAGCCGTCGAGGACGCGAGAAGAGATCGACTTTTTGACGCGAGATCGTCCGATCGCCTGCTCATAGGGACTGTCGTCGAAGTTCATAACGTTCTCGTGAAGCATCGAGACACAGCGCCGAATGACGGGCGTCGAAACCGCCGGGTGGCGAGTATAACCCCGATCAGCTGAACCGAGCGACGAGTTCGCTTCCTTCGAGGTACGGGAACCCGTGTCGATCGGCGTAGGCCCGGGCGGCCGTCGGCGAGAGCGCGCCGCCGGTCTCGTCGTCGAGCATCTCACAGACCACGACGGCGGGTTCGATATCCGCGGCCGCGGCCAGCTCCAATCCGAGTTCGGTGTGACCTTTCCGGTCTTCGAGTAAGTTCGGCGCCCCGCGAAGCAGGTGGACGTGACCGGGCGCCCGGAACCGTTCGGCGAAACTGTCGGCGTCGGTCGCGATCGCCCGTCTCGCGCCGTCGCCCGCGATCTGTCGTTCTCGCTCGATCTCGGCGGCGGCCGTCCCGAGTCTCGAGATCGTAAGCGCGCGGTCTTCGTCCGTGATCCCGGTGAAGGTATCGCGGTGGTTGACGGTCAGCGAAAACGACGATCGCTCGTCGTATCCGAGATCGTGGCCGGCGCCGGCCGGGTGATCGAGTAACTCCTGTTTGAACGGGAGTCCCCACGCCTCACAGACGGCATCCGAGAGGGCGACACAGACGAGCCCGCCGGCGTCGTTTCGCATTCGGGCGACGTCGGCCGGACGCACGCTGGCGGCCGGATAGACGAGATCGACTTCGCCTTCCCGATCGGTCGCGTCGTGGATCAAGACGGGACCGCCGGCGGCGAACGACGAAAGCGCCGCATCGACGCCGTCGGTCGTCTGTGGGGTGTCACTGCTCTGTGACATGGATCATCACCTCGTCTTCGTCCTCGAGTCCGAGCGTTTCCCGGAGCTTCACCGGGGCGATGATTTCGAGCTTGTCGGCCCCGTGGTGTGTCCGTTCGGGGGCGATAGCGTGGGATCGTTCGTAGCGCTCGCCCCCGGCTTCGATCGCCGTCGGCCAGCAGAACGCGGGTCCGTAGGTCCGTTCGTCGTCCTCCCAGCCGCCGATCTCGATCGGGTCGATCGTGTCCATTCTCGCGCGCGACCGGACGCTCTCCCCGTCGAGTTCGACGTTCAACGTTCCGGGGAACGGCTCGTATCCGAGCCGATCGCGGAACTGTCGCATATATCCCGAAAGCGAGATGTAGTGTTTCCCCTCCCCCATTCCGCTCGTGACGGCGCCCCGAAGCGTCACGTCGACGTCACCCTCGAAGAGCCGGCGGTAGTCGGCGTATTCGCGCCGGAGGGCTCTTTCGCCGTCGTCGGTCACGACGACGCGTTGGCCCTCGCCGGTCAGTTCACGGGAGAGATACGCCGCGTCCTCGAGGCGCTGTAGACGGCGGGAGGCGGTCTGATTCGACGCGTCGAGGCGATCGGCGAGTTCCGAACACGTGATCGTCGTTCGCCCCTCGAGCGCGCCGTCGAGCGCGACGAGTTTCAGCGTCGCCAGCTCGTCGTATCCGACACGCCCGGTTGTCTGTGCCATACCTCAAGGTACGGACGTGTGGGTCTTAACCGTAACGGAAATGAGAGGCGTAACGAAATTGGAAATGGGATGCGTCGCAGACGCCTTCGTTCGAACGAAAGCAGGATGGTAATTAAAACCTGCCGGACCCGGCGATGTGGGACGGATGGAGAGAACAGACGGGATCAGGACTCCGCGTAGGGCTCCTCACGCCAGAACTCGCTGCCGCCTTTTAGCTCCGGAACCAGCGTGTCCGATTCGCGAGCCAAAAGCGCGACGCGGGAGGCTTCGACCTCCTTGAGAACAGGATGTGTCGGAAGATACTCCTGAACGGCCTCGGTGAAGGCGACGACGTCCTCGTGTTCCGGCATGACGTCTCTATCGAGCCGACCCCGTGAGTTGCCGACGTGCATGTAGGCTTTCAGCTCGATGAAATCCGGGTCCGCGCGGTCGAACATCGCCGCGTACCACTCCGGATAATGGGTGTTGTAGCCGGCCAGAAGCGTCGTCCGGAGGACGGTCCGGGTCTCCGTTTTTCCGGCCAACACATCGAGCGTCTCGATGAGTCGCTCCCAGGCGTCGTCTTCGACCGGCTTTACCACGTCCTCGAAAGTCCGGCGGTCGGCGGCGTCGACGCTGATATACAGCTGTGTCGGATCGCACTGTTCGACGATCTCGGGTCGGGTGCCGTTCGAGACGAGAAACGTCGTGATACCCCGGTCGTGGAAGGACTCGATCAGTTCCGGCAGATACGGATACAGCGTCGGCTCGCCATCCAGAGAGATCGCGACGTGTCGCGGCTTCATCGCCTCCTCGAAGACCCGCTCTGGGACGTCGTCGTTGCCGCCGAAGCCCGACAGCAGTTTCCGCTGGAGTTCGATCGACGCCTCGGCGACGGCGTCGGGGTCGTCCCACTCGACGCCGTCGAGTTCGTAGGCGTGCCCCGCGTGATCTCGCCAGCAGAACACACACCGTTCGTTGCACTTGACGACCGGCGTCATCTGGATACAGCGGTGTGACTGGATCCCATAGAAGTGGTTCTTGTAGCACCGACCCTCCCCGCGGAGGGCGTTGGCCGTCCACCCGCAGGTCTGGGCGGCGGTGTGGTTTTCACTGTGGTAATCGGGGTCGTCGACCTGCTTTGGCATACACCCGCTTCGGAGTTCGAGCGCCTAAAACCCGCGGATCGGCCGTCGGTCGCGAAATGGCCCGCTCGTCGCGTCACAGCTTCATGCCGCCGTCGACGACGAGCGTCTGTCCGGTTATCGACGACGTCGTCGCGAAGGTTCGAATCGTCTCCGCGACCTCCTCGGGGGTGACGAGGCGGTCGATCGGGGATTTCTCCCGGGCGGCCGGACGCCGCTCTTCGGCGTACATCTCCGTTCTCGTCGGTCCCGGCGCGACCGCGTTCGTGAAGATGCCGTCCCCGGTGTACTGTTTCGCGAGGGATTTCGTAAGTCCCAGGAGGCCGGCTTTCGACGCCCCGTAGGCCGCATCAGACGGGCTGCCGTCCGTCCCGGCGGTCGAAGAGACGTTGACGATTCGGCCTTCTCCACGCGCTCGCATACCCGGGAGGACCGCACGCGCACAGAAGAGCGCCCCCTCGAGGTTCACCCGAATCGTCTGTCGGAGTACCTCCTCCGACGCCGTCTCCAGTGACGCGGCATGCAACACGCCCGCGTTGTTGACGAGGACGCCGATCTCGCCGAGTTCCTCCCGGGCGCTTTCGACCATCCCCTCGATCGCGTCCGGATCGCGGAGATCACACTGACTGGCCAGCGCGTTCTGGCCGTTCGCTTCGATATCCTCGACGACGGCCGCCGCGCTCTCGCGGTCGCTGTTGTAGTGGACGACGACGTCGTGATCCCGACCGAGATTTCGCGCCGCCGCGCTTCCGATACCCCCGCTCGCTCCGGTGACGAGTGCCGTGTGTGTCATCGTTCTCACGGTTCGGAGCCGACCTACTAAATGGAGCCGTCTGACGCTCGCCGCATCCGTCCAGTATCCCATCTCTCGGGGCGAGAGAACACCGCGGCGAATCGAACCCGTTACCCCTATACCCGACGCTCGGGAAACGGTGGTATGTTCCGTCCCTTCCGCGAGTCGGTCGAAGCCGCGGTAGAATCGGCACTCCGTGCCCGCGGGTTGCCGACCGACGATCTCGGTATCGAGGAACCGCCCGAGGACGTCGACGCCGTCCTCGCCTCGAGCATCGCGTTCCGGCTGGCCGGCGAACTCGAGATGCCCCCGCCGCAGGTCGCGGCCGAACTCACGGCCGACCTCGACGCCGACGATTACGAGTACGTCGATCGGATCGAACCGGCCGGACCGTACCTGAACTTCTTCCCCGACGAGTCGTACTTCGAGGGGACGCTCGAAGCCGGACAGGACGTCGCCTACGGGACGCTCCCTACACGGGACAGTTCGGTCGTCGTCGAACACACCTCCGCGAATCCGACCGGGCCGGTCCACGTCGGCCGGGCGCGCAATCCGATCATCGGCGACGCTGTCGCCAACCTGCTGGAGTACGCCGGCTACGACGTCGACAGACACTACTACGTCAACGACGCCGGGAGACAGATGGCCGTCTTCACGTGGGCCTACGAGCGCTTCGACGAGTCAGAGCTTCCGGAGCCGGCCCGCGATCGCGCCGAGTACCGGATGGTCCGGTACTACCGGAAGGGCAACGAATTTCTGGAGAACGCCGATCCCGAGGCGGCAGAAGCGGCCGAAGCGGAGATCGAAGCCATCCTTCAGGGGCTCGAGTCCGGCGACGAGGGGACCTACGAGCGGGTCACCGAGGTCGTCGATACGGTGCTCGGCGGGATGAAGGAGTGTCTGGCCCGCCTCCCCGCGGAGTTCGACGAGTTCATAAAGGAGACGAGGTTCATCCGGGACGGCTCGACGGAGGACGTCGTCGAGCGGCTCAAGGCACACGAACAGGCGGTCTATGAGGACGACGCCTGGCAACTGGAGTTCGGAGACATCGAGAAGAACCTCGTCTTCCTCCGTTCGGACGGCACCTCGCTGTATACGACCCGGGATCTGGCCTACCACGAGTGGAAACTCGAACGCTACGATCGGGCGGTGACCGTCCTCGGCGAGGACCACAAACTGCAGGCCGAACAGCTCGAGGCGGCGCTTTCGCTTCTGGGCAACGACACCGACCGGCTCGGGTCGGTTATCTACTCGTACGTGAACCTCCCGGAGGGGAAGATGTCGACCCGGCGTGGCACGGGCGTCCAGCTCGACGACCTGCTCGACGAGGCGATCGACCGCGCTCGCGAAGAGGTCGAGGACAGACTCGACGACCGCCTCCGGAACGACGATCTCGGAGAGGCCGACGTCGAGCGGATCGCCCGCCAGGTCGGCGTCGGCGCGGTCCGCTATGACATCGTCTCCAAACAGCCGGCGAAGGCGATCACCTTCGAGTGGGACCGGGCGCTGGATTTCGAGGCCCAGTCCGCACCGTACGTCCAGTACGTCCACGCACGCTGCTGTGGGATCGAAAACGAGGCCGACGAGATCGATCCCGCGCTCGACGTTTCGGTCCTCTCGAGCGACGCCGAACGCGAGTTGCTCGCGACGATCGCCCGGTTCCCCGGCGTCGTCGAGGCCGCCGCCGAGGACCGAGAACCCCACCGGATCGCGACCTACACCCGCGAGATCGCCGACCGCTTCAACGGCTTCTACCGAGAGTGTCCGGTCGTCGGCGCCGAGGACGAACGGACACGGTGCGCGCGGCTCGCGCTCGTCGTCG
>LKMJ01002407.1_pt1 | contig 17177 bp, 10 predicted proteins | sample 643391 | NCBI WGS metagenome assembly LKMJ01 (sample SAMN04112250, study PRJNA286221) | soda lake metagenome | biome: soda lake; feature: Kulunda Steppe; material: water; isolation source: sample PL-Br10 brine of Picturesque Lake | place: Russia: Kulunda steppe | collected 2010-07
AAAACCTACGCGATGACCGGGCTCCGGCTTGGTTACGCGCTTGGCCCGCCCGAAGCGATCACCGCGATGAACCGGATCCACCAGTATACGATGCTTTCCGCGCCGACGACCGCGCAGTACGCCGCCATCGAGGCCCTGGCGTCGTGTGACGATGTCGTCGAAGAGATGCGCAGTAAGTACGACCGCCGTCGGAAACTCGTTCTCTCGCGGTTCGAGGAGATGGGTATCGACTGTTTCCGGGCAAAAGGCGCCTTCTATGCGTTCCCTGCCTGTCCGTGGGACGATTCTGAACAGTTTGCCGAGGCGCTGCTCAAAGAAACCGGCGTTGCTGTCGTTCCGGGCACTGCCTTTGGCGACGGTGGTGAGGGACACCTCCGCGTCTCGTATGCGACCGGTATCAAAGAGCTCAAAGAAGCACTCGACCGTATCGAACGGTTCATCGAGTGAGCTGTATCGAACAGTTCGTCGGTTGACCGTGATGTATGTAACAGTAGGTATCCTGTGAATTACCCGCAAAGTTTTTTCGTCTGTTCATAGTAATGGATTTGTAATGGCAATAGATGAGACTGGGGGCTCCGCGGAGGGCTCGACGAGCGGTGGGGCGGCATTCGACGACGACGTGACCGTCGGCGAGTACTCCTGGAGTGATTTCCGGCGCGAGGAGCACACCGAGGGGCGGTTCGACCGGAGCAGGTATCTCGGCTTCAATCCACGGGATGCGCCACGCCGATTTCAGGCCGCTGCAAGCGGCGCCAAGACGCTGAAACAGATCGTCGAGCAGTACCGCGATCCATCGAAACGGCCGGTCGTCCGCGGCCAGTACACCTGGGAGCATTTCAAACAGGAGTACTACTACGACAACGAGGGAAATCCGCCACAAAGCAATGGGGAGAAAATCCCGTTCAAGCCGGTGGAGTATCTCGGATTCGAATCGGCGGAGACCGAATCCCGACTCGACGAAGCGAGCACCATTGCGTCAGAACTCGCCGATACCATCGACGACCGGACAGTAACTGTCCGCGAGGACCTCGACGAAGACGAGTTCTTTTCGAACCGTGACGGCACCACGACAGTTGTCAACCGGTACGATCTGGAGAAGGCTGTCCCGCTCGATAAGAAATCACACTTCATCGAGCAGAACCGGTACTGGGTGAACAAACCGTACGCCTTCGTCGTGATCTTCAAATCCCAGAAGGAAAACGAGATCAAATACTACGTCATCGAGCCACATCTCAACGAGATCGAGTACGAACTACTCGACTTTCTCTCTCAGAAACTGAAGACAGCGATCAAATACTCCGAAGACGAGGTCATCGTCCAGGGCGACGAAGCCGACCGGGCACAGGTAATCCAGCGGGAGGCAGAACGACTGCTGCGCCGGTACGACCTCTACGACGGAAAGAACGCTGGACAACGGCAGCCAGCGCTCACGCCAGCCGACGATGCCGAGCCGGCGGCGTCGACGGAGATCGAGACATTCGAGTCATCGGATACCGACACCAGCACGGCAAACGGCTCCTCGAGTGGTGGCGGGCTCGTCAACTCGATCAAGGGGGTGTTCGGGAGCAGCGACGACACGGCATCGTCCGAATCAAAAGCGCCAGCAGCGCCGACAGAACCACAGTCGACCCAACCGCGTGCCGAGGAGCTAAACGGTATCCGCGCTCGACCGGAGCCCATTCTCCTCGAGGAAGACTCGGCTGTACTGAATGAGTATCAGGTCGAAAAGATCCTGTACATCCTGAAACGAAATTTCATTGGGTACGCCCGGATCGACCCGATCAAACACGATATCAACGTCGAGGATATCTCCTGTGACGGCTACAACAGCCGCGTGTTCGCCTACCACACTGACTACGAGCAGATCATCACGAACATCGAACACGGAAAAGCGGAGCTCGATGATTTCGTCGTCAAACTCGCACAGCGCTCGGGGAAAGGTATCTCGAAACGCCAGCCACAGGTCGATGCGACGCTTCCAGACGGATCCCGTGCGCAGCTCACACTCGGCGCGGAGGTGTCGGATCACGGAACAAACTACACCATCCGTCAGTTCAAAGACGTGCCGTTTACGCCCGTGGATCTGATCAACTGGAACACCTTTAATCTGGACGAGATGGCGTTTCTGTGGCTCTGTATCGAGAATCACAAGTCACTGATCTTTGCCGGTGGGACGGCATCCGGGAAGACAACGAGCCTGAATGCGGTGTCGCTTTTCATCCCTTCCAGCGCGAAGATCGTCTCCATCGAGGACACCCGTGAGGTCGAGTTGCCCCAGCGAAACTGGGTCGCAAGCGTCACCCGTCCCTCCTTCGGTGAGGACGATACGGGTGATGTCGACGAGTTCGATCTGCTGGAGGCCGCACTCCGACAGCGCCCAGATTACATCGTGATGGGTGAGATCCGTGGTGAGGAGGGCCGAACAGCGTTCCAGGTCATGTCGACCGGTCACACGACCTACACCACCTTCCACGCCGACTCGGTCGGTGAGGTGATCAAGCGGTTCACGACCGATCCGATCAACGTCTCGAAGACGCTGTTTACCGCGCTGGATCTCGTCTCGATCCAGACACAGACCCGTGTTGATGGACAGAAGGTTCGCCGGAACAAGGTGCTGACCGAGATCAACGAGTACTCGCCTGAAAACGACGAAATCAACGTCCGGGATGTCTACGAGTGGCGTGCAGAGACGGACAACTACATCCAGATGGGGTCCTCGAGTACGCTCGAAGAGATCAAGTTCGACCGTGGCTGGACCGAAGACCGGCTCAACGAGGAGCTGTTCAAACGGAAGACGGTCCTCGCCTATCTCATCCAGAACGGGCTGAACACCTACACTGAAGTGGCGGCGACGGTCCAGGCATTCATTAACGATCCGGAGACGATTCTCGGGATCATCTCGCGGGACAAACTGGCTCGCTCCCTCGAAGATCTCCGGGAGATGGAGTCGGTCCAGATCGAAGTCGATCCGGAGAAAGAGGAGCTGGTTCCGCGGCCGGATGCCGGCGCGGAGATGCTCGAAGAGACGAACGAAATTCTGGGCAAAGCTGAGCCACTGCTCGAACGGTACCGGAACATGGAGACGGGCGATCTGATCGAAGCCCTCGAGGGTCGCAACGATACCGAGGAAATCGAGACCGAAAGCTCCGAGAAAGATGAAATCGACTTCGGCCAGTTCGTCCCGAAGGCCGGGTCGGAGGCTGAAGAGGAATGAGCCTGGAGACACAGAAACAGGAGCGGACCAGGGAGCAGGAGAAAGACTCACTCGGTGGTCGGTTCTATCCGCTGTACAGACGTCTGTTCAACGACGACAGCAACTTCGTCAGAAGCGTCGAGACGAAACTTGCACAGGCTCGGATGGCGGATAACGTCGAACTATTCATTGCGCGTGCGCTTGCCGTTGGACTGCTCGCGGGACTCGGGCTGATGATTCTCGGGTGGATCGTCGGCTGGTTGTTTCTCCAGATTGTCGGCTGGACCGGCATTGCACCAGTGCCAGACCAGGTCTCGCAGGTGCTTTCAGTCATCCGTACACCGGCGATTATCGCCATTTCGGGGCTGTTATTCGGTACGATTGGCTTCATCATCGGCTTTGGCTCGCTGGTCTCTGTACCGTATATGCGGGCAGGCAGTCGAAAACGGGAGATAAACACGCTGATGCCCGATGCGGTGTCGTTCATGTACGCGCTGTCGGTCGGTGGAATGAATCAACTGGAGATCTTGCGGGCGATGGCAAAATCAGACGACACCTACGGCGAGGTCGCAAAGGAGTTCCAGTCGATTGTGCTTGAGACGGAGTATTTCGACACCGACTATCGGACTGCTGTCCAGCACCAGGCGATGGAAACGCCAAGCGACGAACTCTCGCAGTTTCTGACGGATATGCTTTCGATTATCGATTCGGGGGGTGATATGACTGACTTCCTCGAAGATCAGAAAAACAAACAGCTCCGGACTGCCCAACAAGAGCAGAAAAAACAGCTCGATACGCTCGAGTTGTTCGGTGAGATGTACATGACGCTCTCGCTTTTCCCACTACTTTTGATCATTATTCTCGTGATCATGGGGATCATGGGTGACGGACTCGATGAGTTCTTGCTCAACGGGACGGTGTACGGACTCATTCCGCTGATCGGTGCAGCATTTCTCGTGCTCGTCTCGACGGTCACCTACGACGAGGTTGGCGATGGCTATCTCCGGCCGGAGGCCGGTGAGAAGTTCACTGTCGAAGAGGGAATCGGTGTGTTCAACCCCGGTCTTGTCGAGGAGTACACTGGCGAGAAGGAGGTCTTCGACCAGATCAAACGCCGTGAGGGGACTCACGAGCTAATGAATATTCTCAAAGCGCCACACATCTTTTTCAGAGACCACCCCAAATTCGTCTTGATCGTCACTGCGCCACTTACTGCGCTCGTCCTGATGGGACTGGTCGTCGCGGGCAGTGCTCCCACGTCGATCGAAGGACTCGAACAACAGCCCGTCTGGGGAACGTTCGTCTGGATGTACATCCCGATCTACATGAACATGCTCCCCCTTGCGATCTTCCACGAATGGAACGTTATCTCGCGGCGGGCGGTTCTCGGTGACCTCTCGGAGAACCTTCGGAAACTCGCGAGCGCGAACGACACCGGATTGACGCTTCTGGAGTCGATCAAAAACGTCTCCGAAACATCTTCGGGGAAACTCTCCAGAGAGTTCGAAGCCATCCACGCGAAGGTCAACTACGGAACGAGCCTCAAGGATGCGTTGCGAGAGTTCAACAACAAATACCACATCCCGCGACTCGCGCGGACGATGAAGCTGATAAGCGAAGCACAGGAGGCGTCGAGCCAGATCCAGGACGTGCTCTCGACGGCGGCGGTCGCCTCGGAAAACCAGGACGAGATCGCACGCGAACGGAAAGCACGGACGCGAATGCAGGTCGTGATCATCCTTATGACGTTCCTGACGTTGCTTGCTGTCATGGGGCTGTTGCGCGTGCAGTTTATCGATACGATGGCCGCTCTCGGCGGTGCAGACGGGGCTGGTGAAGAGTTCGGTGCCGACATCGACACCGGCTATCTGTCGATGATCTTCTTCCACGCAGTGACGATCCAGGCAATCGTCTCTTCGTTCATTGCCGGGTACATCCGCAGTATCGATCTGATGTCGGGGATGAAATACGCTGTTGTGCTTTCGACGATTACGCTCGTCGTCTGGGCTGTCGTCGAACAGATTTCGGAAGACCAGACTGGGGCACTGTTGCTTCTGTTCGGCTCGGTCGGCTGGTCGGTCTGGGAGTCGGATCGGCTACCAGGACGCTCACAGGAGCGTGACAGTACAGAAACTTCCGATAGGCAACCATGAACGAACGTGGCCAGACGACGTACGACTACCTGATTGGTATCGTGCTCGTCCTTGTAACTGTCATTGCTGTCCTCGCGTTTCTCCCGCAGGTGTTCAACCCGTTTGTCGATCCTGTCTCCTCGGAGGAGCGAAACCTCGCTGACCGGGTTGCAACAGAAATCATCGAGACGAATTCGACTGGTGGTGAACGGACACTCGACGACATGACGACGATCAACGACGAGCAGCAGTATATGTCTGATATTAAAAACCGGACTGGCATCTGGGAAGCGGATGTTCGGAGTATCAACGTCTCTTTCCAGACTGACGAAGGGACAATTCAGGACGGAATCGGTGATCCCCGTCAGCCTGGTGAGCCCGAAGCACAGACGGTCAGAAACATCCGGTTTGCCGGCGATGAAATCTGTGAGGGTGAGTGCCACATGGTCGTCCGTGTGTGGTAATATCCTAGTTATCGAAGCTGATACTCGAACGAGATCTGAAAATATTCTTGTGTTATGCCCGCTACCCCGAAACATTGGGATATGGGGCAAGTAATACACTCTATTTATCAAATATTTACTGTAGACAAAGCTATATTAGAGTGTAACAGCCATACAACTGTACGAGTATGGCAAAATGCGACCGATGAAGCACAGGCGTGAACGGGGGCAGGTCTTTGCACTTGAGGGGATTATTAGTGCTCTCGTCATCGTTGGGGCACTGGTGTTGGGGTTACAAGCGGTCGATACGGCTCCCTGGAACGATGGGGAGCGCGAGCGCGGTGAGGAGGTCCGCACAGACATCGACGATGTCCTCGCACTCGCCGAAGACCGCGGTGCGCTCCAGGAGGCAGTAACGACCGTCGATTCGACTGGAGAGCCGCGATCAGTCGTTCCTGGTGCCGATGCACAGATCACGTTCGACCGGATTCTCGACAATACAACAGCGATCCGCTCTGAGTTTCGCGTCGAGTATGATTACCACAACGAACATGGCGAGGTAGAGACAGTCACTGTCCGCGACCAGCCAACGTCGACTGCAAATCCGACCGCCACCGCAACCCGGCAGGTCGTGCTTTTCAACAACGACACCGTCCGTAGCGGCCCGAGCGGTGAAAACGAAGAAGGGACGCTCGAAGAGGTAAACGACGATATTTACCTCGAAAATCAGGATGAGGACGACGAACTGTACGCGGTCGTCACTGTACGGGTGATGGTATGGTAAGCTCCCAGCGCGCACAGCTCGTGTTGGTGGGGGCGGTGGTCGTTGCCGTAGCGGTACTCGGTGCTGTTGCGCTGCTGAACACGATTCACTCCTCGCCGGAAGCGAGTGCACAGACCGATACACAGAGTGTTGCTGATGCCGAGAATGCGCTCACCGAGATAGAGAACGATCTCGGCAAGCTCGCTGCAAACCGGACGTTCACTGGCCCACGCGGACCACTTCGGTTTGTCGGCAACGACACTGAACTGCAAGACCGTGTCGAAGCATATGAGCAGCAGTATCTAAATCTCTCGACTGCTGATGGTGCAGGGTTGATCAACGTCAAGTACGACGACGGTGCCTCAACAGATGGTGCGATTGGATACAATGAGAGTGTCACTGGCGACGATATCACAGGGAACACTGGAATCGTAGAAGATACAGAGGAGGTTCGTTTTTATTTGGAAATCGAAGGGTTTGAAACACCTGATCCCAGCCCAGAAAATATCGCAACTGCAGTTTCTGGGGGACCAAATGATGAGTTACAGTTCACCGAGGATCCGCCTGATTCTGAAATTACTGGCTGGGGTTTCGACTGTGATATCGATTTCGAGGACGATGTTCCCTTCGAAATCGAAATTATCGGCGGAGATGGTGAGATTCGATCCAGCGAAACCGGAGAACTGTATTGCAACTCTACCTTTTCTGACTGGGACGATGTTGAAGCCATAGATCTCTTTAATTTCAACCCGTCTCCTAACCACGACATTGATGCGTCATATGAAGTGGTTGGTGTTGAGGGTGAATGTAGCGACGATATCGACCAGTGTCTCGACAATGTCGTCGTCTCCCCAGTCTTCGATATCACCTTCCAGAATCCAAACGTCGCGGTCGACTCAAAAATAACACTGTGGGATGGATCATGATCGGGGAGCGAGCGAGTTCTGTGGCGGTTGGGACCGCGCTGACGCTTGCGATCTCCGGCGTTCTCGTCACCGGGTTGTTGCTCGGGTCGGCGTCGTTGCTCGATCTGCAAGAGGAGCGGGCTGCAGACGACCAGGTCTCGGATATCGGGAGTGATGCAGTCAACTACCTGCATAGCTTCGATAGGCTGAACGAAACTGGTGACCGTGTCAACGCCACCGCGGCACCGAACTACCCGGATCGGATCGTCGATTCGTACAACTACAATCTCCACCTGGAGGATGGATCGACATCGACAACACTCCGGGTTCACGTACCGACGCTTAATCTCGAGCGGGAGTATCGGATCGACCTGGATACCGAGGTCCGAAACAGTACCGTCAGTGGTGCGAGCTTCGAAGCCAATCTCTGTGGTAACGACGGGGAGCTTGCCCTCGGGGGGTGTGAACAATGAGCGGGCGTGCTGTCTCCGATGTCGTTGGTTTTATTCTAATCTTCTCGACTGTGCTCGTTGCTGTTGGCACGGTTAGCGCAGGCGGATTCAGTGTTCTCACGGATTTCACCGATCGACAACAGGTCGAAAACAGCGAACGCGGGATGTCTGCTCTCGGAGCGAGTCTGGATACGCTGCACAGAAGCGGTGATACCTACCGGGAGCCCTCACTGACACTCAGCAGTGGTGATCTCTTCTACAACACGACCCAGATCAACGTCACAAGTGATGATCCCGACTTCAACGACCGCCTCGACGCGGTTCCTGACGATGGAAACCTCTCGGTCGATTCGCTCGAACACGAGTTAGACCGATCTGGTGAGGAGGTCACCGTGTTGTACGAGGCAGGTGCCGTGTTCCGGACTGATAGTGCCTCGCCACGGTATGGCCCGAGTATCGATTACCGGACCGGACCCGACGGCACTGAACAGGCGATCGTGTCGGTCGTCGACCTTCGCGCCAGTGAGCAGATCTCACGGAGTACAGCGGGAACTGATCAGGTGTCGATCCGACCAACCAGTCTGCCAGATGACTCTCTCACCAACTCGGATAACTTCCAGGTCGATTTCAGGGCTGAACGCGGCGACCAGTACCGCGTCCTCGACAACGATTTTTCCGGTGAGCTTACTGTCGATGCCTCGGGCGCGTCCGAGCCAGAACAGTGGAGCCAGTTTGCAGACGACGCTGGCGATGGCTGGGAGGCCGAAGGCTCCTCCGGTGTGCTTACTAGCGAACCGGATACCGTCCTCGTTCGCGTGACGACGATCGAACTCAGCCTGACACAGCGACTCCCAGACTAACTCGTTCGTGTCTGTGCAACACTGCAACCGGTGTTCGTCTGCGTCGTATTGTAGCTGCTTTCGGTCTGTGTCACCTGAACGCTGCATCCCTTTATTCTCATTAATGATATTAATAACGCCTGTTGGGTTTATATAGCTGTGTCTATAGTATGTGTAATTAAACATGAGTGACTGGCAACTAGCCTCGGACAGGCGGGGGGTTTCAGAAATCTTTGGGTCGATCTTGATCATCTCGATCGTTCTTCTTGTTGCGGTTTCACTGATTGGGTTTGGGTATATGCTGGTGGGTGACAGCTCCGATAGTGCCGACGATCGGACCGCGCAGGACTCAATGGAGGGCCTAGGTGAACGGCTGGATGGTATCACGGCCGATGAGTTGACAGCCACAACGGAGTGGGAGCCACCCGAGGGGACAGCGAGTGATTTCGATGCACGGCCAGATGAAGGAATGGTAAACATCACTGCAAAGACGAACGAAACGTACTGGCAGGCGACTGCGGATACGGGTGATCCTGGTGATCTCGTCGACGCAGACGAGCAACTAGGCTCCGAAGAGATACAGCTCGGGACGATCGTCTACGAAGGCGCGGACGGTGAGCAGACTGCGTTCCAGGGCGGTGGGCTGTTCCACGACGAGGCTGGGACAGTGGAGATACTGCGAGATCCGGGTATCGATATCGTTGATGGCCGGCTTGATCTCAGTCTCACCGATATCTCTTCTGTCGAGCATATCAACGAAGACGGGCTCGTGCTCGAACAAGATACCCAGGATATTGGAACCAGCGATGTCCAGCAAATCGTTAATGAAGCGATGATGAAAGACGACGATGTTGTCGCGCCAGCGCACATCAATGCGACAGTTACAACCGACTTTGCGGAGGGCTGGGAGACGTACGCGAACTCACTCGACGATGTTGAGAGAGTTATTCACGGTGAGGATCACTCGGAGCTCGACGACGACCAGGTCCGGATCGTCTTCGGCGAGTTCGGTGAGGGGATATTGCTTGGAGGGCAACCACGGTTTGATTCTGACGTCGTCTACAGTGGACTCTCTGAGTTTGGGCCGGAGCTGTACAACGAAAATCACGGCGAACTAGAGGAAGCAGGTGACGGCTACAGGGTCGACGATCCAGATGAATACACAACCGGTATCTCGTATAATGCAGACACACGCGGACAGGGCCAGGAATGGTGGGCGTTCAACGGCACACACTGGGTGAATGTCGAGGATCCAACCGCGGAGCCGTTAGACGATGACGAGCCGACGGTAGTCGACGATGTCGATATCGGCGATGATGAGTTCGAGATCGAAGACGACGCCTGGAGCACTGTGGTAGACACGACAGATGCGAACGATCCTGGCGAGTTCAGAGAGTTCATCCCGAATGCAACCGAGTATCAGGATTCGTCGGAGTCGAATGGCAGCCTCGCTGAACCGATCGATGTTGATGTTGAAAATAACTGGGAAAGCTACGTGGGAAGCTTCCGGACGCTATTTACGATTGATGAGTTCGAGGTCAGTGTTTTCGACGATACGGGCAATGAGTTGTCACAGTTCGATCCAGACGACGATGAACTCGCGCCTGATTTCGAACTCGAGATGCAAGTCGATGGTGTGAACGACGGGTTCCGGGATGCTCGCGACGACGAGATACCCGTTGCGTTCCTCTCCGAACAGGCTGACTCACTGCCAAGCGATCTACCCAGTGATCCGTCCATTATTGATGGCGCTCGAAACGGTACCGATAAAGGAGAGTCATTCAATATTACTTCGTCGGTCGTCGTTCAAGATCGGGCTGACTCATACCAGTTAGCGCTGGGTACTGGAACGCCCGACGATGCAGCAGGTTTTGAGGATCGGTACGACGTTGCTGATGATTCCGACAGTGAGTTCAACGTTAGTATCGAGTCGGTCGACGATGCTGTTGAAGAAGGTGAAAACGTCACGGCAGATATTGCAATCGGAAACGAAGGTGCCGTGCAGGACACGCAATCGGTCTGGCTCTGGGGCGAACAACGGGGTGAAGAAATGATTGTGGATGAGGATGTCACGGTTGACGCTGGTGATATCGATACTGTTGAGTTTGAGTGGGAAACTGAACTCTCGCGTGATTCGAACTGGGATGAATTCGAGGCCTATATTCCGGCGTCCAGTGCGAGTGATACAGCAGCCCTGGACGTTGAATCCGGTATTGACCCACCAGAGTTCACTATTGATGAGGTACGCTACGACGGAGATGCAGTCGATAGTAGTGGGTTTGCCGGTGATGTCCGTGAAGGGGAGGAAGCTGTCTTCGATGTCGAAGTCACGAACGAGGGTGACGAAGCAGATACACAGGCTGTCGATCTCCGCCTCTCCGATGCGGGCGATCTGGCAGAAACGAACCAAACCCAACTCACGTTGGACGCTGGAGAGACAGACAGCGTCGCTGTCGGCTGGCAAACGCTGCCCGGTGATGCCGCAGACGAGCCATATCTCATGGAGATGCTCACTGATGACGATGAGTATCTGGCCGAGCTAGAGGTTCTCCCACCGGCAGAACCAAACTTCGATGTCACCATCGCTGATATCGACGACCCCGTGCTGGCTGGCGACGAAATGACTGCAGCGGTAGTCGTAACGAACACCGGTGCGGAGGCTGGGACACAGGATATTGCCTTCCAGCCGGAGTCAATTGCCGAGCAAAAGGAGCTACAACTTGAGCCGGGCGAGCAAGAGAATGTTACTCTCTCGTGGGATACCGACGAGGACGACGTTGGACTATACAATGTCGATGTGTTCAGTGAAGATTCTATTGCCACTGCGGAGGAAGTCCAGGTTGAGCCCGATGATCCCGACGAAGAAGAGTTCGAGGTAGCGATCACAGAGACGAACGAACCGGTGACTGAAGGGGCGCCACTGACGGTGGATGTTGCTGTGACGAACACTGGTGAGGCACTTGGGAGTACACCGGTCGCGCTGAAGGATTTCGATGGTGAGTTCGTCAACGTGACGCAGGATGATGTCTCGCTCGAGAGCAACGAGACAACACAACGAACGCTCACTTGGCACACACTCGTCGGAACCGCCGGTGAAGACGGTACCACTGATGAGATAGCGGTGGAGGTTGACGGTGACAATGTCGGAGCGGTCGACACTGAAGAAGTCGAAATCGAACCACGAGAGGCAGTGCGAGATCCTGTCGACGTGAGCTTTGTTATCGACGAAACCGGCTCGATGGGTAGGGTAACCGATATCCAAGACAGTACCGATGCCTCATTCGATGCCGATGATCCGCCAGAATCTGGCGAGTACACCGTCCCCGAAGGTGAAGTCTGGGGTTCGAAATCAGATGAATGCAGACAGGTATTCACCAGTGATGACGGATGGGAGAGGTATTGCGATATGGCTCCTGTTCAGAATGGGCCATTCTGGACACCAGGTCAAACGATCGATTTCGACGAGTTCGAACCAGAAATGGACGGTGAATTTGGGGTGTTCGAGCTTCCAGACCATGGGTTCGATCCAGACGTGCAGCGAATTCCGGCAGTGAAAACGGCGATAGATGGACTCAACGAGTCGAAGGATCGAGCCAGTGCACTCCGGTTCGATACCCATATGGAGTTCCACCACGAGCTTACTGATGACCTGGGTGCCGTTGAGGACTCACTCACTGTTGGTCCACTCTGGGCGACGAACATCGCCGGTGGAACTGATGAAGCGATCGACCATCTTATCGAGGAGACCGAACTAGAGGAAGGACAGCCAGCATCTGAACGCGACCGAGAGCAGGTCGTCATCGTACTTACTGATGGTGTCCACAACCACGGCGAGTATGACGAGGGTGAACTCACTGATTACGCAGACGACCGGAACTTCACGGACGGTGAGAAACGAGTGGATATCCCCATTTACACAGTTGGGTTTGGCGCTGCAGATGAAGATGAACTCACGTACGTCTCGAACAACGCTGGCAGCGGTGAAGGTGAGTTCCGGTGGGGTGATGATCCCGATGAGCTCGAAGACATCTTTGAGGGTCTTGTCGAAGAGATAACCGAGGAGGAGCCCTCTGAGCTCCAGATCAACCAGGCAGAGATCGATGGAGAGACAAACGTTCCGGAGGGAGAGACGGTGACAGTCGAGACAGAAATCGAAGTTGAAACTGTCGGTGACGGAGAAGCGATCGTGCCGGTTACGCTCCTCGACAACGACGACAATCCTGTCGATAGCCAACTGGTTGATCTCGAGGAAGAAGATCTCGAGAGCGGGGATACGACAACAGTTGATCTCACCTGGGACACTAGCGGTGCCGTTGATGGGGAGACCAGCGATGAGACACTGACTGTCGTCACTTCGGAAGATTCCGAAGAGGTCAGTCTCACTGTTGAGGATCGTTCTGCAGAGTTTACTCTGGAGCTGGATGGATACGAGGATGGTATCCAGGAAGGCGAGGTCCTCTCTTTCGATGTGACTGTCGTCAACGATGGACAGGCAGACGGAGCACAGCGACTCTGGATCGAAACCGAAGATGGCGAGACTGTCCATACAGCCGACAGCGAGACGATTGTTGATGCCGGTGACGAAGAGTTCGTCCAACTCGAGTGGGTGACTGATCTCGGTGACTCTGATGTCAACAATGTACAAATCCGGTCTGAAGACGACAGTGTCCTCGTCGATGATCTGGAAATTGATGAGTTCGACGAAGCTGGGACATTCGAACCAGAGATCCTTTCGGACGGCTACGAGGTAGAGTTCTCTGATCGAGTCGATGTCGACGTGAGCATCGAAAATGTCGATGGGACACAGCTCGAAACGCCTGCTGAAGTCAATCTGACCCACGACGGGGACGTGGTTGACACCACTGTTGTCCTCCTCAGCGATGGAGAACAGACGACAGAGACACTGTCGTGGCTTGCAGATGAGTCTGGAACCAACGAGCTGAGCGTCGAAGTTACTGAAAATACTGATACTGTCGATGTCTGGGTCGACGACCAGCCTGTCGGTGCGGTGTTCGAAGTCGGTGATCTCACCACGAACGCAGACGATGGCGATGACAGTATCGCGTCCGACGAAGCGTTCGAGATCGAGGAACTGGAAATTGAAAACACTGGTGACGAAATCGGCTCACAGGAGATCCTCCTCATGCGTAACAATACCGCTGATGGGGAAGAGCCAAGAGCGATCACGACACTCGATACCGGAAGTGTTAGTCCGAATGAGACAACCGATCTCGTCGGTGGCACGTCGCTATCTCTTCAGCCATCTGAACACAGATTCACAGACGATACAGACGAATTGGTCGTCAGGACCGAAGACGGTAACACGGGTGAACAGGATATCGATATCAGCGCTGCTGGATCGACTGTAGACGTTAGCATCGACATTCTGGAGGGGCAGATCGATGCAACTGAGGAGTCGGACGCAGCTGAAGACGGCGATGTAATCGATATTCCAGTCGAAATAGAAAACGAAGGCAGTGATGATATCCAGGAGGAAGAACTCGTTTTGAGTTTCGAAAAGGCACTCGGTTCGGATTCGGCTCTCGAAAACATTACACAGGTTCCATTCGACGGGTCGATAGATGGTGGTGAAGATGAAGTGGTGACAATCGCCTGGGATACCAGCGGTGACGGCTGGGATGCTGATCCGTGGGAAGTCACTATGTCCATCGAAGATGAGTCAGACCAGACGTTCATCTATGTCGAGGAGGATACCGATCCGTCTCCTGGTGGATCGGGTCTCGATGATGGTGGATCGGGCATTGGTATCGATATCGACGAAATCGAGGTGTCCTGATACTATGCCGACGACGCGTCGACGCGTGTTGCGTGCTGTTGGTGCCAGCATCGCCCTCGGGGTTGTTGGCGGTAACGCTGTTCGGTCAGTGTCTGCCTCGTCCGACGATTGGCCACAGTTCGGTTATAATGGGGCAAAGACTGGGTATAACCCAGATGCAACCGGTGTTGTAGACGATCCAGAAGTCGTCTTCATCCACGAGTCGGAATCGACAGAACAGAGTGAAACTCGCCGAAGCTGGTCGCCAGTCGTTTCTGATGGGATCGTGTACTACTCAGTCGGTACGACTGTCTTTGCAGTTGCGGAGCAAGCTGAATCCGAGGAGTGGACACATCGTGCAGAGAATGTCGTTACGACTCCTACGGTCCACGCCGATAGCTTGTTCGTTGGAACAGCCGATGGTATCGTTCTGTCATTAGATCCCGATACCGGCGAGACACAATGGGAACAGTCAGTAGATGGTTCAATTCTACACCCTGTGACGTTTGCTGACGATATGCTGCATGTCGGGACGTCATCGAAACTGTACGAGCTTACAGTTGATGACGGGGATATACAACAAGAAGTGGATATTCCATCAGAACCCCTTTCACCGCCGAGTGTGCACACCGAAAATACGATACTTGCGGCAGAGGACGGCCCAATCCGAATCGGTCCAGCCCTCGATATCGAATTCGAGGCGGTTCCGACAGATGATGACGAGATTGAACTTGATTGGGATCTTATTCCAAACAGCGTGACGAGAGATGTCGCTCGATTCGCCCAATCACGATGGCCTCAACAGGCAACACCAGTGCTGACAGAAGAACACTTCTATAATCCGAGCCATGGGTTACAAAAAGAGCCGATGATCGAATCGGTACAATCCTGGGAGTTCGAAGAGGATGTCGTACTCTCAGGTGGGATCGCTCTGGCTCGTGAGGAACTGTACTTTGGGACTGGTGACGGATTTGAAGACAACCCATCCAGTCACAACAGCGGCCAAGTATACGCTCTCGACAGCAGTGATGGCTCTATCAGCTGGCAGTATGATATTGGTAGTGCGGTTAACACTGCGCCAGCGATCGCAAACGAGGTCGTGTACGTCACCGCAGAAGATGGTTTTCTCTACGCCTTCGGACGCGATACAGGGGAGCTCCTGTGGGATCTGGATGTCGGAGAAACGAGTAGCTCACCAGTTGCAGTCAGTGAACGAGTGTACGTCGTAACGGCGGATGGTACTCTTGTCACTGTTCGTGAGTCCGACGAGAGCGAGTCACAAGATGAATCGGCCACCGACGACTCCGGCCCCGGCTTTGGCGTCCCGGCCGCAATGGCCGCAGTCGGTACTGCGGGGTATCTGCTGAAACAACGGCTGGATGACGAGCAGTAGCGGCCAAACGCACCTTTTATTCGACAGCGCGCGGAGATTTACAGTATGAAGACGGCCGATCGCGTCGATCTTATCACTCGCTACACACAGGAAGTCATCACTGACGAAGAACTACAGGAGCTACTCGATGAGGGCTCACCATCTGCCTATATCGGCTACGCTCCGACCGGCGAGATGCACATCGGCCACTTTACGACGATGCGCAAACTCGCCGATTTCTTGCAAGCGGGTATCGAGGTCACCGTTTTGATCGCAGATCTGCACGCCCACCTCGACGACGAAAAGAGCCCCTTCGAGTTGCTCGATGCACGCTCGGCGTACTACGAGGAGGCTATCGAGGGGATGATCGAGGCCGCAGGAGCCGACCCTGCCGATCTCACCTTCGTCCGCGGGATGGAGTTCCAGCTTGAGGAGGAGTACACGCTCGAACTGTACCGGATGGCAGCCCAGACGACACTCTCGCGCAGCCAGCGCGCCGCAAGCGAGGTCGTCCGCGAATCCGAGAGTCCGAATCTCGGTGGACTCATTTACCCGCTGATGCAGTCACTCGACGTGAAGGCGCTGGATGCCGACATCGCCTACGGCGGGATCGACCAGCGCGGGATCTACATGCTTTCCCGCGAGATCCTTGCCGATCATGGTGGTGAGGCTCCGGTCTGTCTGTTCGCACCGCTTCTCTCTGGCCTCTCCGGCGGGAAAATGAGTGCCTCTGACGACAGCTCGAAGATCAATCTCACTGACTCCGTCGAGGCAGTCGAGGAGAAAATCAACGATGCCTACTGCCCGATGGGTGAGACCGAGGAAAACGGCGTCCTCGAATACATCGAGTACCTGGTCTTCCCGGTTCTCGACGAGCGTGGTGAGAACTTCGTTGTCGAACGCCCCGAGAAGTACGGCGGCGATCTGATCTACGAGAGCTACGACGAACTCGAAGCAGACTTCGTTTCAGAGGAGCTACACCCGGCGGATCTCAAACCCGCCGCGGCAACGTACATCTCCGAGGTCATCGATCCTGTTCGCGAGCGGCTGACCGCACAGCCAGAGCTGCTTGCCGATGCCTACCCCGAAACGTACGGTGAGGGTGAGTGACCGACGAGGTCGAGACGAGTCGCGGTCCACACCGGATGCAGGCGGTGTATGACGAGATTGCCGACCATTTCTCCGAGACGAGAGCCTATCCCTGGCCGGAAGTCGAGGCATTTCTCGCCGAGAGGGATGGCGCTGTAGGACTGGATGTCGGCTGTGGGAACGGCCGCCACGCCGCGGTGCTCTCGGACTGTG
>LKMJ01002408.1_pt1 | contig 17176 bp, 16 predicted proteins | sample 643391 | NCBI WGS metagenome assembly LKMJ01 (sample SAMN04112250, study PRJNA286221) | soda lake metagenome | biome: soda lake; feature: Kulunda Steppe; material: water; isolation source: sample PL-Br10 brine of Picturesque Lake | place: Russia: Kulunda steppe | collected 2010-07
CCAGCACATTAGATCGACTCGTCGAGTTGCTGTGGTCGATTCAGAGTTCGACTCCGGGGGTTCAGCGACTGGCTGATCGCCTCGCTACGGTTTTCGTCCCGCTCGTGCTCGTCGTCGCGGCCACCGTCGTCGGGTGGACGCTTCTCGCCGGGGGTGGGGTGACGGCGGCGCTGTTGCTCGGCTTGACCGTCTTGATCGTTTCGTGTCCGTGTGCACTGGGACTGGCGACGCCGCTTGCCATTGCCGCGGGCGTTCGAACCGCGAGCGAGCGCGGCATCATCGTGACGACAGAGGCCGTCTTCGAAGACGCTCCCGATATCGAAACCGTCGTTCTCGATAAGACGGGGACGTTGACAGAGGGCTCGATGTCCGTGGTTTCGATCCACGCGAACGATCCGGACGACGTGCTCGATCGGGCGGCCGCTGTCGAATCGTTCTCCGGACATCCGATCGCGAAGGCGATCGTCGAGCATGCATCGGAACGCTCCCAGAATCAAAACGGCCGAACCGCAGCCGACGGCGGGTCAATCGCCATCAATCCGGACGCGTTCGACCGAAGCACTCGCGGCGTCAGCGCACCGGTCGATGGCGCTGAAGTCGTCGTCGGACATCCCGATCTGCTTCGTGAACGAGGGATCGAGATCGGAGAACAGCTAGTTGATCGCATCACCGCCACCCGAGAGATGGGCGATATTCCCGTCGTCGTTGGCTGGGACGGAGTCGCTCGGGGAATGATCGTTGTCGGTGATTCGCCTCGTTCGGAGTGGCAGACAGCCGTTGAGACGCTTTCGAGGGATCGATCAGTCGTCGTCTTGACCGGAGATGAAGGTGCTGCTGCTGATCGATTCCGATCGATCGATGGCGTCTCTGAGGTGTTCTCGGGCGTCCCACCCGAAGCGAAAGCGGAAACGGTTCGGCGGCTCAAAACGCGCGGTGCGGTCGCGATGGTCGGCGACGGCAGCAACGACGCGCCCGCGCTCGCGGCGGCTGATCTCGGGATCGCCCTCGGAAGTGGCACGCAACTCGCAAGCGATGCGGCGGATGCCGTTATCGTTGACGACGATCTCCGCTCTGTACCGGCGACGTTCGAAATCGCAGAGCGGACGAACGTTCGCATCCGGCAGAATCTGGGTTGGGCGTTCGTTTATAATGGTATCGCGATTCCACTGGCTGCCCTCGGGCTACTGAACCCGCTTTTGGCGGCGCTCGCAATGGCGACTTCGAGCACGCTCGTCGTCGCGAACTCCGCCCGTTCGTTGGATCAAAAGAGTCGGTGAGTAACTGGTCGTCTTGGTATGACGCGGACGACTGAGCGCGCTTATAACTCGTTCATGTGCGGAACGATTCGCCACATCCACACTCGCTTTCGACGTTCGGGTTCTCGACGTTGAAGCCTTTTCCTTGAAGACCGCCCTCGAAATCGAGGACGGACCCGTTGATGTACTTTTGACTCGCCGGATCGATAAAGACACGCAGGCCGTTGTGCTCCGTCACGGCGTCGTCCGCTTCGGGTTCGAGGTCGAACCGAAGCCCGTACGAAAGGCCGGCACAGCCGCCTTGCTGGACGAATAATCTGAGTCCGGCCTCGTCCGTGTCGTACCCTTCGTTTTCGATGAGCGAGAGGGCTTGCTCTGCGGCGTCCGGCGTTACTTGTACCGGTCGATCGGACGCGTCGACGCTTTGGCTCATACGCGTCTATACAGGTGCCATGTCAATAACCCTGACGCCTCCTTTCTCAACGAGTCGGTGATGGATTGCTGTGCCGTTGATCCACTACATTCAAAGATGACGGTCCATTCAGAGGAATTCCAGCCACTCGTGATACTCTCCGCGTTGTCCACTAACGATCTCGAAGAACCGCTGGCTAATCTCCCGTGTGATCGGCCCGGGATCGCCGTCTCCAATGAGAACGTCATCGACCGATCGTATCGGCGTCACCTCCGCGGCAGTTCCACAGAAAAACGCCTCATCTGCAGTGTATAACTGACCGGTAGTGATCCGCTCTTCGACAACTTCATAGCCTAAATCCGATCCAATCTGGACGATGCTGTCTCTCGTGATTCCCGGAAGGACGCTCGAATCGAGGCCGGGCGTGTACATCCGACCATCGTCAACAATGAAGACGTTCTCGCCGCATCCCTCCGCAACATTCCCATCCATATCGAGAAGAATGCCTCGTCGTAGCCGTCCTCTACCGCCTGCAGTGTCGCGAGGCTCGAAAGCAGGTACAGTCCCACCCCTTTCACCTGTGTCGGAAACTGCGAGGAGTGGATCCGCCTCCAGGGCGTGATACGGACCTCGGCTCCTTCGTCGTCTCGGCGAGTTCGTCCTTCGAGTATTCGAGTTCGATTCCCATGACGCGAGCGCTATCGAAAAATCGATCCAAATGAGAATCGAGCCGGAAGATCGCGCCACCGGACGCCGTTTCATAACAGCGACTTCCTTCGAAGACGCCGGTTCCGTAGTTCACTACGTGTGAGAGCATGTGGATACGCGCATCGTCCCAATCGATAAATTGCCCGTTCAACCAGACCAACTCGACAGCTCTATCTTGTAATGACATGGTCTAGCACGGACGGGGGCTGCTTATCCGTTATGGGTTTTCTATCACGGCCCTATTCGAGGGGTTCCACATTCGAACCCTGACTGCCCACTGTGTGGATGTGTGATATTTTAACACAGGTGTCAAAACCGTTTTATTTATTCTCGACTTAGGGACGCCTGTAATATGAACAAACATTTCGAAGACGCGAAATATTACCTTAAACGTGCTGGAGAAACCGCGAAGGCGGGGCTATCCGAAGAATTAGAGCCGATTCGGGAACGACTCAACGATCTCATCGATCGAGAGGAAGAGGAGCCAGAGCCCGGCCGGTTCGATGAGATCCGCGAAGATCTCAAAGAACTGCAAGAAAAGGCCGAAGGCGAAACCCGCGAGGCGATCGCCGACGCCCGCGAACGGATCGACAACTACCGGAATGACAAATCCGACGCGTAACGCTTGAAAAGGGTTAAGTCCGGGGCGGCGATACTCTTGACCGGCGGGTCGGTGGTCTAGGCTGGTTATGACACCTCCTTCACACGGAGGAAGTCGGCAGTTCAAATCTGCCCCGACCCATCCTGCGACGAACGAACGTAAGGAGCGGATGTTCTCAGCAGTTTGAACCAGACGAGTCGCACGCAGCGAAGTGAGCACGTCTCGGCGTCGTTCAAATCTGTCCCGACTCATTTTGCTTTGAACGATTCATGAATGGCGACTCAATTTAAGTGCTCGAACCTAGGGACGCATACAATGGGAGAACAACTAATAGCGGTGAGCACATCCTCGAAGCGTTTCGTGCTGGATACCCGGTGGTGAGCACTAACGGCGCTGTTCCGCGACGCGCCGATTATATATCGAGCTACTTTGGACGCCGCTTTTCGTCGCTAACCTCCACGAAGCTTGCTTATAAAGCAACGCTGTGAGTTAGCCTTCGAACGTCTCTTGCGATGAGATCTTTACGGTAAGCGTTTGAAACGAGATCATTCCGTCGGATATATAAAAGGTTCCCGTTGCGAGTTCGTAGATGTTATCCACGGTTTCAGCCTGCCAGACGAGATACGCAAACATCCCTTTGACCGTTCGTTGGGTGACCGTGATGGTCGTCCCACTCTGTGAAAGATCTGCGAAGAGATCACCGAACAACCGCTTGATTCCGTTTCGACCATCGAAGGTACCCATATTAGTCACGAGAATCGATTCCTCAGTGTAATTCTCCATAAGCTTCCCTAGATCTTGTTTTACGAAAGCCGACTCGTGATGATGTAGCACTGACTCGGTGGTTTCCATATGGTTATCCCCGTTTTGCTGTTAGTCGATCAAGCTCCGGTATCACGGTTTCTTCATTCGTTTGTTCGGTTATTAGTATATGCTCCTTAGAATCCTTTGCTCACCGAATAAACACAATCTGGTGCATCGATAGCTAGCTTATTACCCATGCTGAAACGTGATCGGTAATCGTGTCCGGAAGACGTCTCCGAGACGAGCCGGTCAACCGGCATCACACCGTATCATCTGCTGGCTCAATCGGAGGAGTTCAACCAGTAACTTGTTCCTAACGACACGTATCAACCAGCAATTACATGTTTCGATAATCGCTCTTTGAGTAAGTTCAGTAATCAACGATACAAGCGAATTGTTACTAACTATACAACGGACAATCGATTACCCATGCGATTTGAGCAGCTAGCGCTGTCTGAGTGGGACGAGGTACTTCCGGAATCGGGATTTGGTGTGTTTCATACTGCAGCAGCACTCGGAGTACTGGACGAATACGTCCCCGGTGAGTTACGGCTACTCGGTGCGTTCAAGGGGCAAGAACCGGTCGGTTTGTTCGCCGCATTTATCCGTGAAAAGCTGAACGTTCGTTTGGTGCTCTCTCCGCCGCCCGGTTATGGCGTTCGCGAACTCGGGCCGCTGTTGTATCCAGTCAGCCCCAAACGAAACAAACAAGAACGGCTTAACCGGGAGTTTAGCGAGGAAATCATCGATGCTGTCGGTGCCGATCGGATGAATACGCTCTTTCGGATGTCCACCGTTCCGTCGTATCAAGACGCCCGTCCGTTCCAATGGGCGGGGTTCAACGTCAACCCGTCGTACACGTATCAACTAGAACTGAACGGAACGGGCCCCGATGAACTGTTACAATCGTTTACCAAGAGCCTCCGACGGGACATTCGTAACGGCGAGAAATCGGACGTCGTTATACGAACTGGTGAGACGGAAATGGATCTGCGACGGATCTATGAATCGATCCAATCTCGATATGATGACCAAGAGAAGAATTTCCTCCCGTCTTGGGAATACGTACGCGAGATGGTGAACGCCTTGGGTGATCGGGCTCGGGTGTATGTCGCCGAATCGGACACGGGAGAGTTTCTCAGCGGGCTCGTCGTGTTATATTCGAACGACACGGCGTACTTCTGGAAAGGGGGGACGGGACGATCGGATCATCGCTTCAGCATCAACAGTTTGTTACACTGGCGTGCGATCACCGATATTCAAAACGATCATGTCGAATATCCGATCACGCAGTACGATTTCCACACCGCGAACAACGAACGGATCGTCCAATATAAAAGCAAGTTTAATTCGAAACTCGTCCCCCATTATCGAATCGAGTCTAAGGGCTTTGCGATGACTGCGGTAAAAGAGGCCTACCGGAGGGTTGTCCAATGATATGTACCATGACGGTCTCGTCCAGTACGACCGTGAATCCCTCCCATTCCGGCTCAGTAATCGGGTCAAAAGAAGCGTCATCGCGGCTACATACTCGTTTGGTCTATTGGTTGATATGACCGGATGATGATGGGCCGTCGGTACCTATCTCGACGATACCGTCGGAAGCGATCTCGAACGGACTTCCGCTAATTCACTCACTAATGTATCGACAGGCGAATTGTTACTAATTACATGGCGGTCAATCGATTATCCATGCGTGTAGGCTCATCCGTGCTATCCGGGTGTGGTGTCTCTCCTCCCCAGTCACGAATTAGAACTCATCGACTCATTTCACAGAGAGTGTTCACGATCGAACGAAAACGTCGTTGGGCGTGATGATCTATGAGCTCAATCGAACAGCAACTGCAACTGTCGATGGCATAATAACATAATGTCAAATCCGCCAAATACACTCTGTGTGCTCGCTGACCAGTATTTAATGGGGAACGAGGTTCGTACGCTTGAAAACGCCGTTGAAGCAACTGGGGTGTCCGTTTCGTTAGTTATCGTCAAAAACCCAACTGATTCGGAGATCACTCCCGAGATAGAGGCAAGCGCGATCAATCAGCCGCTCGGACTGGATACGCTTCGAATCATATCCCGGGTGATCAAACGTGATCGAGCGTGGACTTTGGTATACGCCGAAAAAAAGTTAGCGGAGCGTTTCGGCACTGAAATGAACTCCATGAATCGAATTCACGTCGAGGACGTGGCCTGTCTGTCGGATGCGAAATTCCGCTATGTGACACCGAAGCGGGACGGTAATTGGGAGGAACTGCCGCCGGATACCGTCGAGTTAGTCCGAGAACGCTGTGATCTGGGCATCCGGTTCGGGTTCGGATTGCTTCGAGGAGACATCCTCCAGGCGCCGGAGTTCGGCGTTCTTAGTTTTCATCCTGCAGACATCCGACAGTATCGCGGCCTCGGCGTCCCACAGGCGTGGGTCGATGGCCGCGAGATCATGGGTGTTACGCTTCAACGACTCAACGAATCCATAGATGGGGGCGAAATCATCGCGTATGAAGAAGCCGACGTAAGCGACTGTGCGACACTTTGGGAGGTCTATGATACCCTCTATGACGTAAAGGCGAACCTCCTTACGCGTGGCATTGAGAACCTTCGAGATCCATCGTTCGAGTCCACAGTCCCCGACTCTCTCGGCCCGTACTATCCGATAACTCGACGACATCAGTTCTCGTTCGCTCGACGGACGCTTCAGAAAAACTTGATCGGCCGGCTGCGGAGATTACTCAAATAAGGTTCACATTTGACTGATCGCCGAACCACGTCATCGCTTTCGGACACATTTCATCGGACACACCTCGTTTAAGTATGCTGAATATAACAGTATGGCAGATACTCGTATTCGAGAAGAACGATGAGCGACAGCAAGCTTTCTAACGGAAGCGATGGTGAGGCAGGTCTCTTCACGACGGCTGATGCGCTTAAACTCTACACGAAGCGGATCGAGGACAAGGCGTTCTTTCCACAGGAACGAAAAGCGGTCGATCGATACTTCACGAAAACTGACGGTTCGGTGCTGGATGTCGGATGCGGAGTCGGTCGGGTCTCTTCGCTGCTTCACGAGCGGGGCTTCGACGTGACGGGAATCGATATCAGCCCCTCATTCATAAAAGATGCGCAGTCGCGGTTTCCCGAAATCGACTTTCGAACAGAGGATATTCGAAACACCGATTTCGAGGCGGAGTCGTTCGACTACGTCGTATTCTCTTGGTTTGGACTCGACTATCTCACTCCGAAGTCCGAACGAATCGAAGCGCTCAGAGAGATTAATCGACTGCTCAAACCGTCCGGAATCCTGCTGTTCTCGACCCACAATAGCGTTCACCCGCTCGTTCCACTCTCTTTGCGAAACTTCGGGCTTGGATTAAAAGACGTGTTCGACCTGTATCTCAGAAAGCGAAATTGGAGACGGCTCTTTTCTCGGTACAAGATCGAGAGCGTGACGCTCGGGGACGTTGAGATCTACCTTACCAACCCGGTTCATCAATGGCTTCAACTCAGAAAGTGCGGATACACGCCGATCGATATCATCGGTGAACGTGATGGACTCGGACGGTTCTTCGAACGAGATCCACACTTCGTGGCTAAAAAATAGTGTATTCTCGCGGAGCCGTTCCGAGTCTTTGACCGAGTCCGCTGGACTGAGTACCCGGTAACGCTCACTGAAGATAACCGAGATTAGACAGCCGCTCTTCAACGGCCTTACTGTCCGTTTTAACAGACGTACTCTCAAAGGATGGATACGGTTCACGTGTCGTCGGTTCGAGAATATCGAGGACGGAACCGTCCATCCTGTCGCTCACCGGGAGCCCGAAACCGGCCAAGATCGTCGGTGCGATATCGAATAAGTGTGCATCACTAAGCGTCTCGTCGGCGCTAATCTCCGCTCCGTTCGCCATTAGCATCCCATCAAGTTTGTGCTCGTATGGTTCAGTCGGCTCGCCGAAGGTCGAACCCTTTAGATTCGCCACCAAGAAGTGATCGAAGGCTGTCGGAACCGTAACGATATCCGGTGCAGCTTCCAGATACGGGCCTTCGAAGATCTCCTCTCGCCGACAGACGCGCTCGAAGACGGGCGTCCCATCCGGAGTCCGCACCCAAGAGAGCGCCTCGATCAACTCGCTGCGAACGCTCTCGTATTCGGCTTCGGGAACCGTTCCATCCGGCTCTCTCCCAGTGAGATTGATTCGTATCCCCATCTCGGTTCGCGTACGCATATACGCCGACGATTCCGAAAAGTCGACTTGCTCGGTTCCCGCTCGAATGAGATCGACCGGCACGGTATCGAGCACCCATTCTTTGAGTCCAAGGCGCTCAAGAACGGTGCCGATTCGTTGGCTCGTAATCCCGAGTCGCGAGGCCAGCTGGATGCCGCCTGCGGCGGCCTGATCTACAGCGCTATCCGTACCGTCATCACGCTCTCTGGTGATCGATTTCCATGACGGCATACCGCTTCCCTCCGTGGTCGGGACGACCCAACCCTCATCGCGGAGGAAGTCGTTAACCCGAAACTCCGAACCTCCCATCGGTCCCATCCCGTGATCGCTCACGATGAGCGTTATCTCCGGATCGATCGAATCGAGAATCGATCCGACTTCGCGATCGACCGCCCGATAGACGTGTTGGATGAGGTCTTTACGTTCCGGAAAGTCGTGAAACACCGTGTCGGTCGATTGAAACTGCACGAAACCGAAATCCGGATCGTGTGTCTCAACCAGATACCGAAATGCGTCACCGCGCATCCGCGTCAACTCGACGAGGTTCTCGGCCAACTCGGCGTTCGATGCTGTCGAGTCGAGAGTGACGCCGTATAGACTGTATTCCCCCAGGTGCGTCTGCAGTTCGTTCCAAACCCCGGATGGATGACACGTTGGGTTTTCGGGCGCGATATATCCCGGAACCAACGCGCCATCGAACGCCTCGGGCGGATGCGTGACTGGAACGTTCAGAACGACCGACGAGAACCCGCGCATGGACAGTAACTCCCAGACGGCGAACTCTTTCACTCGCGATCGGTTCACGACGTCACTCTCGTAGCCGTCGAAATACAAGAAATCATAGACGCCGTGTTTTCCGGGATTAACTCCGGTATACATCGACGGCCATGCGCTCGGTGTCCACGGTGGGATCTGTGACGTTAGCGGTGTCACGACACTCTCATTGCGGAACGATTCAAGCCTCGGTATCACGTCGTTTTCACTCAGCGAATCGAGGATGGGAAGAGAAACACCGTCGAGACCGATTACGAGCATTCGCATTGTCTTCCCCCCCGTTCTAAACGCCCGGCGAGCGTTCCACGTGTGGCGACCAGTTGCATACTACACCTATCGCTTATTTTTCTGCTTGCATAGTTAGATATCGCGTACTCAAAAACGGCCGCTTGGAAGGTGATCGATCGGGTAAGATAAGTACCGTGTCGTGATTACGTGCCGTTCGAGATATTCCACACAGAACCTCTGAAACGTGAAATCTCGCGTTAAATCGGTTCGTGGTACGATGTGTAATCAACGACTCTTCAGAGAACGCTGGCGTCGATGCGCTCACGCTCGTAGTGGATTTTTACCGAGCATCGATAGCCGGTATACGCCTTTCGCAACCTTCGTCGCGATGCCGGTCGATTCTATGAGGTAGTAGGCGGTCGGTGTGCCTCCGAATTTACTTTTGTATCTCGTTAACCTTTCGTTATTGGCGGTATAGAGGTCATAATTTTCGACCGATTCTAACTGTGGGTCGGTGTATATATCTTCGAGAACATGCCAGTGTAAGAGGCTGTTCGGACTCACGGTTCGCTGGGCCTTTGCACCTCCCTTCCAGAAGTGCGCCGTGTCGTTGGAGTACACGATAATCATCCCGCTGAGAAACTCTCCCGTGTCCGATTCGGCGACGTACACTCGAATGCGATCGTCGAGCGCCTCGAAGAGGTCTCGGATGAATCTCCACGAAAGAGGGAGACGCTGGTTCTGCTCTTCGAACCGCTGTGAAATCGATTCGTGCGTACGTCTCGCGCCGTCGATTCCTCCCGTCCGAGTTGAGATATCAACCTCGTCTCGTTTGCGAATCTCCTTTCGGAGGTCGCGGCTGAATGATTGGAGGAGTTCCTCTCGGTCACTCCCGCCCGTTTCGATCCGATACGTGAACGCCGGGGTGATGTCGAATCCGTTCCACTGGAACGGCCGAGGGTCCGTATAATGCGGTGAACACGCCAACCGGACGAGCGTGGATCTCCGGTCGATGTCCAACTCGTCCAATACCGTCTCGATGAACGTTTCATTGGTTCGTTCCTTTTTCCGCTGCTTCGGACTCGAGGACATGATAATCGGGCCGAGCCGGCCGATTCCGAGACCGAGCGGCGGTGACGTGAGAAGGCACCCGCCGAATTTCGAACGGGTGTGAAGCGGGAACAGTCCGACCGGTTCTTGCCCTTTAAATCCGCCAAATAGATGGAGTTCGCCGGGGGTGTGTTCATCGATAACCCTCAACGCCTCGGGCGTATGGAACGGTTCGATTCCGCTCTCCGGCAGCGTTTCTCCCCACTCCGATAGTTCTAGTTGTTCGATCCGCATTCATCATTCTATTATTCGCTTGATCACATCGTTATACTTGGACTATTTTTTGTACGTTTTCATTTATACAGTGGGTTAATTGAAATGTTAACGTAGTAGTTATACCAACTCGCGCACCGTCACAGATCGTTTCCGTTAGTCATGTTTCCACCCATCGGCATCGACGATCAGTTCGACGATACGCGGTTCAACCTCGGTTCCGTCCTCATTCCTCAAGTGTCACACCAACGTTTTCGATCTGCTTCACACCTATGCTGGGCATTTGAGCAATCTCTCAGCCCGGTTTCTTGCGAATTTAACTGAGAACTTCACACCGGGTCGAACGGATGGGTTGTCGAGGATCTCGGCGTGGGGCGAACGCGGATTCACGCGCTTCGCTCGCTCGTTGAGGAAGGGGCCTTATCGCCTCGGTTTAGCTAAATATAGCTACTCATCCCCAAAATGACGACGTTGTTTGATGTCTTGTGAAACTCATATAACGCGTATGCTGAACAATCGTTGAGTATGTGCTATGTATCTCGAACGTTTTTGTGAAATTCAACGCTATTGGCGATTGTTGTATGGACTGTCGCAACGGTTTTCTGGCTGGTTTGCATACGTTCACTATTGGGGTGAGTTAACATGAATTACTGTACTCGAGACACACCAATCAGCGACATCGCGTATCTCTCGCGGTCACACCACCGCCTCCCGACGCTCGTCGCACTATCCGAGCGATCCCGGAGTCGCTCCGAGCTCTGTGAGTTGGCCGGCGTTTCCTCGTCCACGATGCGCCGGACGCTCAACGAATTCGAAGACCGGATCTGGATCCGCAAAGACGGTTATCAGTATGTGGCGACCCGATTGGGAGAGGCCATCGCGTCCGGGATGACAGAGCTGATCGAACGAGTCGAAACTGAGCGAAAGCTACGTGCTGTCTGGCACTGGATTCCGGACGACATAAGCGAGTTCCCGATCGAAATATGGTCGAAATTGACCATTACCGTCGCTGACCCAGATTCGCCGTACCGCCCGGTGAGTCGGTTCAAATCGCTTCTCGAGAAGACGACTACGTTACGATTTCTTCGACCGGAAGTCGCCTTGATGGATCCGTGCTTCGACGTTCTGAAGGAGCTGGTCGATGGGGGCGTTGAGATAACGTTGATCGACCGACCAGAGTGTCACAGATATTTTCATTCGTCGTATCCGAACCGAAGTTCGAAGATGTTGCAACGGGAAAATTTCACCGTTCTGGAGCACGATGAACTTCCTCCGTACGGAATCGGTCTGCTCGATGAATGCGTAACCATTAGCTGTTATGAGCGGGACAGCGGAACAGTACAAGCCATAATCGACACCAACACGCCGGCGGTCCGCGAGTGGGCGACGTCTATATACGAAACGTACGCATCTGGCTCACGACGTATTGGGCGACGACAGCGTGCCGAGTGAGTTTTTCTTCGACACGGCTCGATCAGTTGTGTTTCAATTACGTTCCGTTCTGGCGCTGATCGGAGCTTTCATAGCTATCCGGACGTTCGAAGCCCGTCCTACGGAAGGGTTCCTCGACTCTGCGTTGAACCCTATACTCCTACGGAAATTCCGATGAATTGCAGTCGTTGACTCGTTTGCAGTGGATGGAAGAACGGCTGGAGCTGCCGAATTTTCACAAATTAGCTACAATACTCTCTGCTTCGTAACTGTAGCGGCTAGGAGGCGACACAAACAATGACTGACAAACCGCAAATCGCACACGGAATCGACCTAGGAACACTCGAAGGGTTCGCCGAACACGCGGCCACCAATCCAGAAGCCGTCCAGTTCGGGTTAGAAGCGTCCGCGACGTACGAGGGAACGGCTGCGCATAGCCTGGCGAAAATCGATAGCTACGAACTTGGCGGCGATACGATCAGCCGTGACACCCGCGAGTACACAATTCCGTACGGAGGCTGGAAGGAAGTGCTCGAAGCCGGGGGATGGATCGGTGCGACCGATCGCATAGAACCGGTCGAAGCGGCGCTGTCGGCTCTCGCCGCCTGTATCAACGTTGGTATCACGATTAATGCCGCCGTAAACGGTGTCGATATCGACCACCTCGAGACACGAGTTCGGACCGATTTCGATCCAGCGGTTCTCTTCGGTCTCGAAGAACTCAAAGACGCCGACTCGGTCTTCGAGAACATAACTGCCGACATCAAGATCGACGGTCCGGACCTCGATCAAGACTTAGTCGATGAGTGGGCTCGACGAGCGCCGGTCTACACGCTCGTTTCGCTCGATCAGGACGTCGATATGACCATCAACACACCCGCCAAGATCGCGGGCAGCGAGTAATCGGTGACCGGAATGAACAAATCACTAGACACTGACAAACTCGAACGCGAAGTGAAGGCGATGTATCGTGACGTCGCTGAGGCCGGTGACACGGAGTTTCATTTCGAGATGGGCCGCGACCTTGCCGAACGTCTCGGCTACCCCCTCGACGATCTGAAGTTCGTTCCGGACGCGGCAATCGACTCGTTCGCAGGTGTCGGCTACCACTTCGATTTGGCGAGGCTCGATTCCGGTCAGGACGTGCTTGATCTCGGTAGTGGTTCCGGGATGGACGCCTTCGTCGCCGGATTACATGTCACCGAGACCGGTACCGTTAATGGTGTTGACATGACCGACGAACAGGTTTGGAAGGCGCGGACGCTCGCGGAGAACAACGGCTTCCGAAACGTCGAATTCCACCACGGATACATTGAGCGTCTCCCGTTCGAGGATGAATCGTTTGACGCGGTGATCTCGAACGGTGTAATAAACCTTTCCGCCGAGAAAGACCGAGTTTTCGAGGAGGCCAGTCGGGTGCTTAGACCGGATGGTCGATTAGCGTTCGCAGACATCATCAGCGAACGACGGATGCCGGACAGCATCAAGACGGATGCGGATCTCTGGGCTGCCTGTATCGGTGGGGCTGAACAGATCGACAGTTACACAGCGATCATCGAAACCGCTGGATTCGACCGCATAACGATTCGGGAAAATAGCCAATACGAATTCATTTCCGATCAGGCAACGAACGCGTGTCAAAATTATGGGGTAAAGAGCGTCTCGATCAGTGCGCAGAAAAGCTAACGACGATCATTGTCCGGATCACTGACTGCCAGTTACTTCCCACCACAGGGGGTGACTGTTTTCGATCGTGGCTTGCCTCACTGTACCGACCGAATGAGGAATCGCTCAATAGCGGATCGAACCGTCCGTTCTTTCGAGGTCAGCAATTCCCTCATTCGAAGGACTTGGTACAGCCAACGGTATGACGTACACGAAGGTGTTGTTCGTCTAGTAACATATTCACGGCCGCAGTGTCGTGTCGTAACGTGTTCACAGTCGCATTGGATCTTTTCGACGGGTCGATAATATTCTAGGAATTCGTATATCGCTTCAGGCGAAACCCGAAACCGAAACGGGAGTCACCCAAACGTATATTCAATTACGGTGAGACATTCGTCCTACCGGCGCACATGTCCGTGAGCCGGAATATACACGGTGAAAACTCATGGTATTTAAAAAGATCACGCTCATCGGAACGAGCGACGAAAGTTTCGATGCGGCTGCCGACGACGCATTGGATCGTGCCGAAGCCACTCTCGATAATATCTACTGGGCGGAGGTCAAAGAGTTCGGCGTCGAAATCGCCTCAGTGGATAATCGCGAATACCAAGCTGAGCTCGAGGTCGCGTTCGAGTTGGAGTAACGAAACGCTTGAAAAACGGGTCGTGAGCGCCCCCGGTTCCACTAACAAGCGCAGTAATACTCTCGGTCCGAAAATTCGGTTTCAATCAGCTTTGCTGCGGGCCCTGGATCGGACGGTCTATAGACGCCAGTCGTTAGTTTCCCTTGGGTTTCAAAGGCACCTGAAAAGAGTGCAGTCCACGTTTCTCGAGAGAACCGGTCGCTGAAGCCATCTTCGGTGGCGAGTAACGAAAGATAATCTCGGAGATACACCCACCGCATGTCACGATCCGGTCCGTGCTCGTACGTCTCATCGGTCACGGCTGCATACGCTGCGAGCGGGAGGTTCACGCCGGATTCGACGGGGAGTCCGATCCATTTCCACGGTCGCGTGTTGATATCGAGGAGAACGTACGTCTCCCTGTTTCGATCGTATACGAACTCGGCCTCGCTGATGCCGTGGTAGTCACACGCATCCAGTATCGCGAGTGCGTGTTCTTTTATCGTTGGCAACGTCGTCCGCTCGACGAGCGTCGACGTACCGAACGAAAGCGGATATCGGACGACGGGATTTCCGACGAACGCGAGCGCGTCATCGGTTCCGCCGTTCGGTGAAACGTACGATCCGACGGTGTGATCGCGCCCTCGCGCAACGTCGACGCGTTCTTGTGCCATGATTCGGACGTTCGCGTCCGCAGCGGCGTCGACGATCTCGTTCAGTGCATCCCTGTCGTGGACTTCGACGACGTTCGTCCCGATCGCCTCCTCGAACTCCCGTTTACGGGCCGGTTTGATGACTAACGGAAACCCGAGGACGTCAGCGGCGTCTTCGGGGGTCGTCTCGCTTAGGCGGTACGTCTCGGGATACGGAACACCGAGTTCCTCGGCGGTCGCATACAGCGACTCTTTATCGAGAACTTGCGTGATACGATCACCGCCAGCAAACGGTAGTCGAACGCCGTCCGGCTCCGTCTCTGCGAAGGCATGAACCCACTCGTCCATACAGGCGAAGGCGACGACTTCCCGTCCGATCGCATCGACAATCCCCTCTACGTCCGTTTCGAACCCCGCCGTGTCTTCAAGCGGATCAGTTACCCGACCAGCGAAATCAACCGCGTTCGATGGCACTGCGACGCCGTCCGGACTCTTATCGAGCGCGATTACAGGAACGTCCGCTTTCTGAAGTGCCCGAGCGACGCCGAGCCCGGTGACGTGAGCGTTGGCCACCAACGCTGGCGGTCGGTCGAACGATTCGGCCTCAAGCGTCTCACAGAGCGTGTCCGTGTCTCGAAATGCAGTTGCCATGCTCGCCCAACAGTGTTGAACACCATAAGTGACGATTTATCGGACAGCAGTGCCGAGATCGATGACGCGATTGCAACCGTCGCACCGAGCTCGAAGGGTTACTCGTTGCGCGGGTTCGACGGATGATACTCCGTCTCGTATGCGCCCGGCCGGTCGTCGAGCCGATCCGGATTAATTCGACCACCTAACAACATGAAGTCCAAAACGGTCAGATATAACATCGCCTCGACGACGGGAACGCCACGAGGCGGTAACACGGGGTCGTGCCGTCCGATTACTTGCGCGTCCTCGACGATTTCGCCGGTCTCCCAGTCGGCGGTTTGCTGCTCTTTCGGGATCGATGTCGGCGCGTGTAACGTCACCTCGCCGTATATCGGCAAACCGGTCGTGATGCCACCTTGTACGCCGCCGTGATCGTTCTCTATCGGTATCGGATCGCCCTCTTCGGCGACGACATCGTCGCGATCACCTTCGTAGAACGCCCAATCGTCGTTACGTTCCTTGCCCGTGTACGTTCGAGATTCTTTGCCGAGTCCGAACTCACATGCCGTCGTCGCCGGTACGGAGAACATCGCCTGTCCGAGCCGTGAGGGGAACGAATCGAACCGTGGGGCGCCGAGCCCTCGCGGAACGCCGCGAGCTTCGAACGCGATCGATCCGCCGATCGAGTCGCCGGCTTTCTGATACTCGTTTATCAGCTCTCGCATCCGCTCTGCGGTTTCGGGATGCGCACATCGCACTTCGTTCTCTTCGGTGTGTTCGAGCATGTCCTCGAAGGAAACATCGGGAGCTTCGATGTCGTCGATCTGATTGACGTGAGCTTTGATCCGGATATCGTATTCAGACTGTTCGAGCACCTGCTTGGCGATCGCGCCCGCGGCGACCCAGTTGACGGTTTCACGTGCGGAGGAACGGCCGCCGCCGCCCCAGTTCCGCGTTCCGAACTTCGAGGAGTACGTGAAATCACCGTGGCTCGGTCGCGGCGCGGTGATGAAGGGTTCGTACTTTCCCGAGCGGGCGTCCTTGTTCTGGATGATCATCCCGATCGGCGTTCCGGTGGTGTATCCCTCGAGCGTGCCCGAGTTGATTCGGACCTCATCGGGTTCGCCGCGGCTCGTCGTGATCTGTGATTGTCCGGGTTTTCGACGATCGAGTTCGTACTGGATCGCTTCCTCGTCGAGTTCGACGCCGGCCGGACATCCCGACACGGTGACACCCATCGCCTCGCCGTGGCTCTCGCCGTAGGTCGTCACCTGAAAGAGTCGACCGAAACGGTTTCCGTTCATTGTCGGTTTCTCGGGACGACGAGGGTTTAGCTTTTCCACTCCGGCCGTATATTCACCGTAAACCGTCTCGCTCTCACGACGTCGATTCCATCTGAATAATCCATTACGCGATCGATGCGGATCGACTGCTCAAACAGCTGTGCGCTTTGGTACCGCAAGCTCATACCGAAGGATTCTTCGATCGAAACCGAACCTGACCGACGAGTTTATATATCGCGGTTTGCTACGATTGGAGGGTTTGTGTATGCCCGACAAAACGGGACTTTCGTACGACGACGTGTTACTCGTTCCACAGCGGTCACCGGTTGACAGCCGTGACGACGTGGAGTTGACGACTGAATTAGCCGACGGGCTTTCGCTTTCGATCCCCATTACGACGGCTGCAATGGACACCGTTACCGAAGCCGAAATGGCCCAAGCTGTCGGTGAGATGGGCGGACTCGGTGTCATTCATCGGTTCCTTTCGATCGATGAGCAAGCGAAGATGGTCCGGTCGGTTACCGAGACAGGTGTGCCGGTCGCTGGAGCGATCGGTATCGCAG
>LKMJ01002409.1_pt1 | contig 17173 bp, 24 predicted proteins | sample 643391 | NCBI WGS metagenome assembly LKMJ01 (sample SAMN04112250, study PRJNA286221) | soda lake metagenome | biome: soda lake; feature: Kulunda Steppe; material: water; isolation source: sample PL-Br10 brine of Picturesque Lake | place: Russia: Kulunda steppe | collected 2010-07
CCGATGGCACAGGTGGCGACAATGGCGCAGGTGGCGACAACCACCACCGATGGCACAGGTGGCGACAATGGCGCAGGTGGCGACAACCACCACCGATGGCACAGGTGGCGACAATGGCGCAGGTGGCGACAACCACCACCGATGGCACAGGTGGTGAGCACGGTGTGAGCACAGATGGCACAGGCGGTGAGCACAGCGTAAGCACTGAGCAGAGATGGTGTCAAACGCGGGCACCTGGGCATGAGCGCATGTGTGCAGAGGGACACCCGGGCGTGAGGGTGTGCTTGCACAGGGACACTTGGGCATGAGGGTGTGCTTGCACAGGGACACTTGGGCATGAGGGTGTGCTTGCACAGGGACACTTGGGCATGAGGGTGTGCTTACACAGGGACACCCAGGCATGAGTGCGTGCACAGGGACACGCACGCACACACAAAGAAGCACATTCACATATGCAAACGAGCACATGCACATCCACACACAGGCAAGCAACTGCATACAAGCGTACACAGGCACACACAGGTACACACACGCACAGGGGCATAGGCGCGCGACGCACCCCACCTGCAGCATGGGCACGTGCTTGCTGGCCTGGATGGCTTTGGGCGCAAATAGGATGAGCTGCTGCGCAAACAGCACCGCCTGGAGCTCGCACGCCAGGGCTTCCACGGTGATGGGCCGAGGGGCAGCTGCAGGACATGCAGTGTGCGAATGTGGTGTCAACAAAAAAAAGGGTGGTGCGGTGCCAGTGGGGTGCATCACGAGGCAGGGTGAAGGGCTGAGGGGCTTCTGCAGCGCGCGAGGCGCACAGACTCTGCGTCAGCAAGTGCCTGAGTGGGATGCCAGCGCATCATGCACGTGCATGTGGGCAAGCACACCGCCGGAAGCTGCGCCAGCCCGCACACCCGCGATGCTCAACGCAGACAGACGCCTGCCTTCAGGGCGGTGCCAGCGCCTCGGCCATCCAGGCGCAAGGGTGTCCACGTGAGGCAGCAAGCTTGCGCACAAAGGAGCCTTCCCCTGCAGTTCGACAGGCCGCCTGGGGAACCCCTGCCCCAGACGTAGCATCGCAGAGCACACACGCACCAGAAGGCATTGGACTTGGCAGCGGCCTTGGCAGCAGGCTTGGCATTGCAGAGCATACGCTTACCAAAATTGGGATCCAATGGCGCGCCGGCCCCCCCGGTGTTGTTGCTGTTGCTGCTGCCAACGGAGCAGAGTGCAGCGAGGGCAGGCGGGTCATCCACTGCCAGCACGCCGGCCTGGGGGCACAGGCGCAAGGGGCAACGCATGCAGACTTTTGCGCCAGGCATAAAGCACGCTGTTGAATGGTGTTGCGCGCGCTCGCCTGTCGCGCTTGGCTGGGTGCAAATGTTTTGTGCTGTGGCCTGTTTAAGCCACTTGTCAGTAGCAATTTGCACGATTTGCGTATGTGCAATCGTGTGTGGCGCGAGGCAGCAAGGAAGCACTGATTGGCACACAGATGCAGCAATGGTTACCCAGAGGCACGAGTCGGCGCATAGAAGCAAGGACTGGCGTGCCCTGCTAGGGGCTTGAGTTCTGCCGTAAGCGTGCTCTGCAACGTGGAGAAGCTGCGCGTGAGCGCCTTGGCCAGCTGTGCATGAACGCTTAGAGCAGCTGCACATGGGCGCCTGGCTGCACTCTCACGCAAAGGTTGGGCCTTGAAGGAGGGCACACGCACTGCTGGTGCTTTTGCCAACACTGGCTCGCAAGGCAAGCATGTGTGCACATCTGCACGTACGCCAGTGGCCAAGGGTGCGTGCGCGCACTCGCGCACATGCATGCAAGTGTGTGTGCGCATGCGCATGGCAGCATGACCACAGGAAGCATATGGGCAGGGGGCGCGCACAGGCCGCCTACCTGACCCAGGTCAGTGATCAGCGACTTGGCCGCTGCGTAGTGCTGCGAGCCCAACCGGAACTCCGGCCCCAGCACGCCCACCATCGCGTTCGCCAGGCGCGCACACATGGGGCGCAGGCCGGGCGCCTCGTAGCCGCCCACCTGCGCAGGCGCGTGCGGGGCAGGGGGGCCTGCATGGGCTCCCGTGCTGCGCATCCTGCCCTGGAGCTGCCCATACTGAAGAGCAGGCAGGAGGCAGGACGTGCCCATGTAGAGGGAGAGCAGGAGGCCCCGCTGCAGACAACACAGCAGTGAAGACACCACAGCAGTGCTCCAAACAAGATAGGAGAGACTTGCGCAAGGCGCCAGGCCGATGCAAGGCTGCAGGTCCTGCCCTGGCGCGCACCAGGAGGTCGCGGCACAGCGTGAAGGTGCTGTGCACGTGCTGCAGGTAGCCCGGGCCGGTGCTCTGCGCCATGATGGTGAGGCTGTGCAGCGCCCACAGCGCGATGTCGCTGTCTGCGGGGTGGCGGGCCGCGGCCACCAGCGCGGCGGCGGTGCTTGGGATGAGGGCCTGCGCAGGCACAGGCAGGCGCATAAGTCCCTGAAGGCACGAGTCAGGAAGTGAGGGTAGCCTGCGTGCACCAGACGACCTAGTGGGCGAGTCATTATTGCCACCAGGGCCCCTGCATGGGACTTCCTTCAAGGGTGGACCAGGAATGGATGAGAGGGGGGGCAAGAGCAAGGCCGTGCTTGCTGGGGGTGAGCACGCGCTGCTTGGAGGGTGTGGCTACGGCGGGGAGCAAGGTGCTGCGTGCTACCCCCAGTTTATTGGGCACGATGCTGTGTAGCTACCACCAGCCAGAGGGTGGACACCTGCCGTAAGAGCAAGGGTCAGAGGGAAGGGAGCGCAGACATTCAAAGCGAGGGCTAGTGCGCACATGGGTTTCCATGTCCGAAACATCCTTAAAAAACACAACGAGCTGTGAGCGCTGCAAATGCACTGTCGGCGCAAGCGCCCTCTGGTGCTGGCAAACAAGGGCCTCACAGCCGGCGGAAAAGCCCCTTGGAGGGCGGCTAGGGGGCCAGGCGCGCACCATGCAGGCCATGCAAGTCATGCAGGCCATGCAAGTCATGCAGGCCATGCAAGTCATACAGGCCATGCAAGTCATGCAGAGGCCATGCAGGGCACGTGTCGTGCCGGCCAGTCAGCACCTAAGCTGCAACATTTGGTGGGTTTACGAGTCCTACCGTTGCGCACGCACGGCAGTGCCAAAAGCGTACCCGCCAAAAGCGTACCCACTGGAGCACACTGGGGTCAGGCGCCTTGGGCCGCACAGGAGCACCCAAGCCCCCCCACACCTGCAACACCAGGCCGCCTTTGGCGCGGTGCACGCAGCTGAGTGCGAGGCACAGCGCGGCGCGCCGCTGCCGGTCGCGCCCATCCGCGACGCTGCCGGTGACCTCGTCGCTCAGCGCGGCCACCACCTGCAGTGCATGCCCGCACACAGCAAGTGCATGCCCGCACACAGCAAGTGCATGCCTTGGAAGGTGCGCACAGAGGCAGCAAAGACGCGGGTGCTTGCTCAGTGCATGCCCGCACACAGCAAGTGCATGCCTGGGAAGGTGCGCACAGAGGCAGCAAAGACGCGGGTGCTTGCTCTGAGGTGCGGATCTACTGAGGTGTGCACATGAGTCATGAGCAGGTCCTGTTCATGCCATGTGCGGCAGCCCTCCAGAGGGGCACGTGTGAGCCATGGGAGAGGCGCGGTGCTTTGGGGCAAAAAAAGCCTTAATATGATGCGGGCGCGGGCGCTCGTTAAAGAGGCATCCACAATGGTGCATGTGAGTCATGGGAGGAGCTTGCACATGCCCTGCTGCAATGCAGGTGCAGGCGCTTGGAGGGGCATCCATGGAGGCGCACGAGAGTCGAAGAGGGCTTTGTGTACATGTAATGAGCAGCCTTGGAGCCTCACGGCGCAGGCGCATCGTATGGGTCGGCGCAGAGGCTGCCTGCCCCCATGGGTGATGCGGCCGGGGGCGGGTTCACATTGTTAGTTGGCATGTTTTGCCGAGACAGTCACAGTGTGGTGCATTTGCTGCGGGGGGCGTGTTGCTAGCTGGCATGGTGGTCCAGGAGGACAGAATTGGTGTGGAGGTGCAGCTGCGTGCGCTGCTGGCTGCAAGCCCACACCGGCTGTGGGGGAGCTCAAACAGGTACGTGTGTGCATATGTGTGCATACGTGTGCAACAGGCATGCTCACACACCCACGAAGCACAGCCTGACCCTGTCCTACTCTTCCCATGCTGCTGTTCCTGTTGCTGCCGCTGCCGCAGCGGTGCTACAACGCAGGGCAGCAGCCTGCACACCTTGCCCGCCCAGGCATCGCTGCCCAGGCACGCGCTGGCAGCCAGCACTTGCGCGCCTGCGCGCGCAATGCCCGGTTCGGACGCGCCTCCACCCTCCAAGAGCGCATTGGCGAGCTGCAGCACGCGGCCTACCACCTGCATGCGGCCAGGGGGCTGGGCTGGCTGGGCAGGAGGGGCGCGTTTGAGGGGCGTGCGTGTGTGGCAACCCACATTGGGTCACAGGAGCAGCAAGGGGCAAGGGCAGGCAGTCTACAAGGAGTGCGCGCGCGGTGTCAGCCACACACAGACGCATGCACAGTGTCAGTCAGTCACACACACACACACACACGTATGCACGCACCGTGTCAGTCAGACACACTCAGACGCATGCAGTGGCACACACACACACACACGCATGCAATGGAACACACGCAGACGCGTGCGCACATGTAAACAAACAATATGCGCACAAGCACATGCACGCACACACAAACACGCGCAGCACACATACACACGCATGTACACGCACACCCCTGCATGCCCCACCTTATCTGCCGCCTCAGGAGAGCCCATGGCTGCGGCGCGCACAGAGGGCGGCTGCCGCACCAGCGGCATGAGCCCAGACAGGGCCACAATGGCCGCCAGCGTGCTGGCCCCCAGCCTGCGCAGCACGCGGATTGCAGAGCGCGCAGCGCGCGCGGCCCGGGCATGGATTTTACATATGCGCACGCCAGCTGGGCCCTCAGAGGGCGGCAGCAGTCGCGCCAAACAAGCGACCCAGCTGCTCCCTCCACTCAGCAGCGTGCATTGGATATACACATATCACAGCACCTACACCAAATTAGTCCATGCGGGGGTGCGGAGGCAAGGCGCAGGCGTGTGTGAGTGTGCCCGGACCCTGGCTGTGCCCCCCACTCATGCATGCGCCCGTCGCCTGCCTCCTGTGCGCACAAGCCCCCCACATGCACTTGCACGCGCCTGCGCGCGGCAGCATCCAGCTCCGCAGGCGACAGCCCTGGGGTGGTGGTGGCAAAGGTGGTGGTCACCATGGCTGCGATCCCGTCCTTGCCGGCGCGGCGCACTGCGCCCGCCTTGCCCGCGGATGCGCACTGGATGCAGTCCTGCGTTTCCACATGCAAGGCAAGCCAAACAAGGGCCGCGCGTCAGGCAAGCAACAGCCTTGCAGGTGGCAAACAAGGGCCGCATGTAAGGCAAACAAGGGCCGCACACAAGGCAAACAAAAGGGCTGCACGTTACGCAAATAAGGGCCACACGCAAGCCAAGCCAAACAAGGGCTGCCGCGCGCATCAGGACAGGGCGCGCACAAGCACGGGGGGAATGAAGGTGTGTGCGAAAAAAAAGTAGTTCATGCGGGCGGCGTGCTGCACAGCACGGGATCCGGTGAAGGTGCCATCAGGGACGAGCGCAGCAAAAGGTGCGTCAGTGCAATGTGTCTGTTTGGCAGCCCATCATTGTGCGCTTGAAAGCCATGACTGCGTGTGTGCAGGCCATGCTTGCGCGTCAGAGGCGTGAGTGTGCGTGTTTGGAGGCCACGATTGTGCGGGGCATGGTCAGGAAATGCGTGTGCAGGCTCAACCAGCGCTTGCCTGTGTGCACACGCAAGCTTTGCCCGCCACCATGCATGCAGGAAACCTGTTCATCACCATTGTGCTTGTGCAGAAAATGGTGCACGTACAATGCTTGCGCACGCACAGAGCTGCGCCCAGCAAGCATGAATACGGTGCATGTGCGGAGGGAGTATGGTGCATACCAAGGTGCTTGCACACGTACAGAGCTGCGCCCAGCAAGCATAAACACGGTGCGTGTGCGGAGTATGGTGCATACCAAGGTGCTCGCGCACGCACAGAACTGTGCCCAGCAAGCAAGAACACAGTGCTTGTGCGGAGTACGGTGGATACCAAGGTGCTTGCGCACGCAGGGAGCTGCGCCCAGCAAGCATGAGCTTGCCCGCCAACCCTTTCATCTTGAGAGCAAGCGGAGAGGCAAAGCCATGTGCACTGTGCTGTACCCAGACGGTGCATTGCTCAAAAAGTGCACGGAGGCTGCATCTGGCAGCAACCTGACCCCGACGGTCCTCTAAAACCTTTTTGTGCGCACGCATCACCGCAGAGCCCTGCGGCCAGGCACGCCGTGCGCAAGACTCGCAGCCATCTCCCCACACGACTCACATCCAGGATGTTCAGCTGCACCTCCTGCGGCATGTGGGACAGCAGCTGCCCCAGCACGGCCACCTGGGCCGTCAGCAGTGCGGGGCCCTGCGGGGGTGTGCGCATGCACGAGCATCGCCTCAGCCTAGCGTGCCCTGGGCGTGTGCGCCTGTGCACCTGCGGCCTGCGGGGCCGGTCGGCCGTGCCAATGGCTGCGCAATGCCTGTATGCAAGGTCCACCAAAAGGGCTGCGCGACGGCATACCAGCAGCTGGGCTACAGCATACGCAGCCAGATTGCATTGGGTGCCAACCGAACTAACTAAGGCTAACTCAGCAGCCTGTCTGGCACAGCCAGCGGACTTGACTCTACTGACTGACTCACCAGGCCAATCGGCTGAGGGTACAGCGTCCCACGCACGATGCCACCTGCAGCCATACGTCGGCAGCGCACGGCACCGCTCGCCATCAGCCGGAATGCACCCACACAGAGCTCCACTTGACATCACCAGTTGACATCACCAGTTGACATCACCACTTGACATCACCAGTTGCACACAGAGCTCCACTTGACATCACCAGTTGCACACAGAGCTCCACTTGACATCACCAGTTGACATCACCAGTTGCACACAGAGCTCCACTTGACATCACCAGTTGCACACAGAGCTCCAGTTGACATCACCAGTTGCAGCCGCAGGCGCCTCCGGCAGCCTTGCACGAGGCAGGCACTGCAATGCAGTGGGGGAGTGCCCCTGCACACACACACCGGCTGCCTCACAACAGCAGGGGCAACAGCTACAGGTTGCCTCGCAGCTGCAGGGGCAGCACGCACCGCCCGCCTTGCAGTAGCAAAGGCAGCACCCACAGCCTGCCTCGCAGCAGCAGGGACAGCACTCACCGCCTGCCCCACAGCAGCAGGGGCGACACCCACCAGTTGCCTCACTACCGGCCCTGCCAGCGTGGCCAGCAGAAGCGCCTGGGGCCGCCATCCACAGCATGTCTTGCGGCACGCTCGCGTGCGTGCCTGAGGCGCCCAGCGCGGCGCTACGGCTCCGCTTGTCGCACGCGTACAGCGCCTGCAGCAGCGGCAGCTCCCACGGCAGCGTGTGCGGCCCGCCCGGCTCGCCTGCGCACGGCGTGTTGGCGCAGCAACGGCAGCAGCGGCGGGGTGTGGCTTGTGGCGGGGTGGGTGTAGATGCGTGTGGGGCAGGGCATGCAGACTGGCGCAGGCACAGAGGCACTCAGACTGACAAGGGCGCGGGGTATGCACATTCATGTAGGTACACAAGAAGGTGAGAGGGGGCGAGGCACAGGAGCTGGCAGGGGTGCGGGCGGGGCACAAAGACAGGCAGGAGCACAGGGCACACAAATTGGCCTAGGGGCACAAGAGGGTGAGAGGGGGGGAGGCACAGAAGCTGGCAGGGGCGCGGGCAGGGTACACACACACACACACACACTGGCAAGGGCGTCGGGGCACAGAGCTCCGTCTTCTATGGTGTCCCTGCCCAGCAGCCTTGGCCCCCCTTTAATCCCCCCCGCTCTCCGTGTGTGTGCTCAGCCCCCCTGCCCGCAGCAGCACGCGCACAGCACGCCGCTTACCCGCGAAGGCATGCAGCTCGTCCTCCGCGGTGTCCCTGCCCAGCAGCCACGGCCCCCCTTTAATCGCCCCCGCTCCCCGCGCGCGTGCTCAGCCCCCCCGCCCGCAGCAGCACGCGCACAGCACGCCGCTTACCCGCGAAGGCATGCAGCTCGTCCTCCGCAGTGTCCCTGCCCAGCAGCCACGGCCCCAGCACGTCGTCCTCAGTCTCCAGCACATGGCGCAACACCGTCTGGTGCAGCACTTCCATGGCGCCTGCGTCCGCATGCGCAGCACCCGCGTGCACATTGCTTTCTGTCCCCGGCATGAGGCTCACCAGCAATTACACGTCGTCCTCAGCCCCCAGCACGTGGCGCAGCGCCGCCTGGCACAGTACCTACCTGTGTCCACGTGTAGCAGCGCTGCATCAGGTGATTCAGAACCACCATGGCTCTGCGCCCTTGCGCGACACCACCAAACACCACCAGGTGGCCACCCTCATGCACAGCAAACACAGCCTGAGGGTGCACAGCGCCCACAGCCAAGCAAGCAGCCGCCTGGTGCTGCCATTGCGTGCGCGCAGCAGGGGGGCAAGCGCAGCACCATGGCGCCTGCGCCGTGCTTGCTTGCAGCAACATGGACCCAACTGTGAGACTTCACCTTTTTTACCCCCGCTTGACACGGACAGTGCACACCCCCTTCTGATGCATGCTCGCAGACCCCCTTGCAGTTTTGAGCACTCTAGCGCACACGCTTGCCGTCAGACGCGTGCTTTGCCACGCATTCCACGCACCATGCATTACAGGCAGCACACACACACAGACTCAGCGCAATGCTTGCATCAACCAGGAGGGCACACAAACAAGCAAGCAATGCTTGTCACTTCGAAGTCTTTTGGCTTTCAAGCGCATACACACCAGGGCACCGAGGCACACGCGTTCCCCGCTGCTCCCCCTGTACTTCACACCCTGTACAAGTTTCAAGCAGGCTATTGGTGAGCGCAGCACCACACCCCACACCTGTCTGCAAGCCCAGCAGGCTAGGTTGGGGCAGTGCAGCATCCGCTGCCGACAGTGAGCCACACATGGCAATGGTGGCCATCCGCACGGGGTAGCTACACAGCCTGCGCGTTGCAGCAGGGGCAGCACACACACACACACACACACACATGAACACACATGGCAATGGTGACCATCCGCACGGGGTAGCTACACAGCCAGCGCGTCGCAGCAGGGGCAGCACACACACACACACACGTGAATACACACGTACATACGCGCGTGCCGCACAGACTCATAGCCCCGCACAGCCTGCCGAGAGTAAGCGGCTGTTGGCCAAAGGCAGGCCACAGCTGTTTCGCACAGGCCAGCCGCTCACCCTCTGCTGCCGCTTGCGCTGCTCTCAACACAAGCTCCGAGCCGGCCTGCTGCCGCCTGAGCGGCTCTCAACACAAGCTTCAAGCCGAACAAGCAACACAACCAGCGCACCAGCAAGCAACACCCAGGTGCGCTGCACTGTGACTCATGAAGTGTTGGGGAGGGCGTGCGCTAGCAGGAGAGAGGGCATCCGTTTCGGGGCAACACCGGCTCTTGCGCAGAGCAGAGCACACTGCCTTGCTGAGGTGCATGGCATGGCATGGTGACAGCTGAAGTGTCTAGCTGATCGCAGACACACGATGAGATGCGCAGAGGCAGGGGACTGTCAACTCTGGTGCACGCATGCTGTGCATCATCACCATGCCAAGCATCACCATGCTGTGCATCGCATCCCATGCCGTGCATCACCACATCCCATGCCACGCATCACCACCATAGGAACATCTGTCCATCACCACACCCCATGCCATGCGCATCTCGCCACACTGCCTGTGCAGCGCGCACATGAAGGAGGCACACACTCCATGGCACATGCAGTGGGCCGGGGGCCGCAAGTAAGCGGTTGCGCACTCACTTGACGAGCGTGGCTCTGCTGGCGGCGGGTAGCTGGTCAATCGGCAGCAGGCGCACGCATTGCAGCAGCCGCAGCTGGAAGCAGGCAGCGTCGGCGGCCACTATGCCTGCAGCTCAAACACCGGGAGCAAGGGAAAGGGGGGTTCAGCGATGCAGGGTGTCGGCAATGTTGGGAGCCAAGGCCGGGCCGGGTGCATGCACACATGCATGACTCTGGCAACGCGTGTCATTGGGTTGAATGTACTGAGCAAAGATGCTGGCAGAGTCCCAAAAGCCGCACTGAGGACCCTGGCAGTGCCGGAGGCTGCCCCTGCAGCTATTCCCCCCCCCTCGTCACTGCTTAACACAAGAGCTCCGACCATTTGGGAGCATTGGTTGGGCAGTGCAAGAAGGGATCAGGACGCATACCGCCTGCACACCTTTGGCAAATATCAGGAAAGTGGTGACAAGACGCCCTCCCGCAGCCTCAAAGCACGCGCAACGGGCATACAAACAAGTGCGCACGCGCCGCCCACACAGCACGCACACACAGGTCTATGCGCACGATTGCGCGCAGGCACACAAGCAGCATGTTGGTCCTTGGGCAGAGGGCTGCAGCAACACATCCAACGCTGGGCCCTCCCAAGGCTCTGCCCATTGCCCCAAGCCAGCCCCAAGGCAGCCCACCACCCCCAAAGCCTACTACTGCCTGGAAAGTCTGCACACCCACCGCTGGGCCCTCCCATGGCCTTCACTGGCTCCTGCAGGTACCGCTGTGACTCCACCACCGCCAGCAGCTGCGCCAGGCTCAGGCTGATCTGCTGCATCTGCGTGTGCAGGGCGACCAGGTGGCGGAGAGCGGCCCATGAGACGGGCAGGCAGGCAGGTGGGCAGGCGGGCAGGCATTGAGGCACGCAAACACACAGTCAGTCTGCCAGCCAGTCAGTCTGCCAGCCAATCAGCCCGTCAGTCAGTGCATGCTCCACCAGTCAGCCTGCCAGTCAGTGCATGCTCTACCTGTCAGTCAATGCATGCTCCGTCAGTCAGTGCATGCTCCGTCAGTCAGTGCATGCTCCGTCAGTCAGCCCGTCAGTCAATCAGCCCGTCAGTCAGTGCATGCTCAGCCAGGAATGGACCTGATGGCATGATTGGCAGCAGGGATGGACCTGACGGCCATGGTTGGCAGCAGGGAGAGGCACGCGTTCGGTGCAAGCATCCCGGAATCCCTCCTCCGGCAGGGCTTGCAGCCCGTCCCCATACGCAGACAGAAGCTACAGCCCGCACCCCTGACTATGGCCCTTGCACAGGCCCCACATAGCCTCTGCGCCCTGCACATGCCACGTGCGTCAACAGGCCTCGCTCTACACATGCGCTACCTTGAATGCGCGTGCGCACCTGGGCCGCAGCATCTGGTGCGGGGGCGGAGCTGGCCAGCAGAGCGCCCATGTGCGCATGCAGCGCCTGCAGCGCCACCGCGCGCCACCGCAGCTGCATTGATAAGTGCGCCTCGCCTGCAGGCAGCTTGGTGTACCTGCAGGTGACAGAGGGGTGCAAAGGGGTTTGATTGACGTGGATGTGGGGTTGTAGGGTTGTCATGTCGCAAATTGGTGCGGGGGTGGCACAAGCGGCAAACAGATGCCAGGGCTGAACAAGGCAGATGTATGTGGGAGTGGCACACACAGCAGACACAGCCGTGGGGGTGACACAAGCGGCAAACAGTGCCGTCGCAGATCAGCCTGCAAGGCAGCGCAGGGAGCGCAGAAAGCCATGAGAGGGCACACACGCCCAGAGGCTGTTTCCCTCCCTGCTGGAAAGGGACCCATCCGACCCTCAAGCGCTCCTCCCCCCCTTCCCTTCTCCGAATGCCTCCGCCTCTCCACACTTAACACTGAGCAGGATGTGCGTCCTGGCGAGAGTGAGGCACACCTGCGCACGCTGACAGACACGCACACCCCACCCACTCAGGCAACATATGCACTGCACAGCCGCAGCACGCCCGCGCCACCCACAAGTTCTCGCCCAGCTCCTCCCTGGCAGCGTTGCCTGCCGCTGCGGCCAGCAGCCCCAGCAGTGCGTTGGTACCCTGCAAGAGCATGGGCGGGTGCAGGTGATCGCGCACGAGTGCAGGCGAATGACAGGCGCAGGCGCAGTTTGAGATCAAGCAGGTGCATTCGATTGCGTGCGGGACCGTGCAAAACATGCACATGGCTGTAGGACGCATGACGGGTGCAGCTGGTCCTGCATGTGCGCATGTGCACATGTGAGCCATCTCCGCACAGGAGTGGGTGGGTGCCTGCAGGACGATCAGCCAGCAATGAGCATGGCCACAGGCAAAGCTGTGGGACCAGGTAAGCAGGGAGCAGGTGGGCCAGAGATATGGCTGGATGCAGCAGGTGCCCTGCCCACCCTGCTTTTGCCCTGGCGGCAACAGGCAGAGGACACAGCGCCTTGGCTGAAGTGGATGTTCTGCTCAGCGCCTTATGGCTGAGGCAGACAAATGACCAAGCGCCCTGGCTGAGGCGGGTGCTCTACTCAGCGCCTTTTTGGCTGAGGCAGACAAACAACACAGCGCCTTTTGGCTGAGGCAAACAAACAACACAGCGCCCTGGCTGAGGAGGCAGAGAGACAGCACAATCATCTGGCTGTGACAGAGGTATGAAAGCACCCTGGCGCCCTGGTTGCGGCGCAAGGGCAACACAGCGCCGCAGCTGAGGCGGATCAGCCTCCCGCTGTGCCCCACCCACCCCAAAGCACCCCTCCCATCCCTCCCTCACACCAGACGCCGCCTCTGTGTGGCAGACGCGTGAGCGCACCTGAGGGGCAGGGCTGCTGGGCACGCTGCCTACTTGCGTGCTGCCTGCCTCCTCTTCAATCTCGCTGCTGGCGGCCCGCCTCCAAGACCCCCCCACGCTCTCCCTCGCAAGTCCAGCTTGCTTGCGTATGGATGCAGAGGTGGCTGCCAGGCAGCCAGCCGCCTCCTCGCCCACGCCCTCCCAGGCGCAGATCAACGCCCCCAGCAGGATGAAGCCTGCCTCCCGCTCGGTGCACCTGCGGCAGGAGCAGACAAAGCGGGGAGAAAAGGCGTACCACATGTGAGCACTGGTGCAGGCGTTTGGGTTTTACTGATGCCTTGTCAGAGCCGATTGGCGGACAAGACGGAATCACCTGCACCGATTGGCCCTGTCAATAGCGCTGTGTGTGCGTGCCTGCCTGCCATTTCTTCAGCGCTGAGGGCAGCCAGGGCAGTGCCGCAGCTTGCTGCGCACCATCAGGTAAGCAGGCTCGCTTGTGTTTGTGGACGAGGGCAGGTTCAGGCCTCTTAACTCTCTGCCGACACATGACATTCTATGCTGCCACTCAGGCGGCAAGGCCAGTAGTGCACCCCCCCCCTCCCGGGCTGCCTTTCTGGATTTATCTTCTCTTTTGGGCACTATTGCTGTGGCTGGCAGTCAGCTCTCTTTCTCTGCGCCCTCCTATCCTTGCACTGTTGCCGGTGAAAGAGCAACCTCCTGGAGCCCCCTCAGACAGCTGATGATGCTGACACCACTGCAACAGTGAGCAAAGCTACCTTCAACACTCCTACAGCAGTGAGCAGAGCTACCCTCAACACCCCTGCAGCAGTGAGCAGAGCTACCTTCAACACCATTGCAGCAATGAACACAGTTTCCTTCAACACCAAAACATTCCCAGCTTCTCCCAGGTTTTCCTGAGCCTCCTCCAGAGTGAGTGGTGACAATTACAACAGCATGTCTTCTTTGTTCCCCCCCCTTGTAGTCCGTGTCCTTCAAACTGCTGACCAAACAAACCTACACAACACAAACCCACACATCACAAACCCACACATCACAATCCATCCTCTTACTGCACCAGAAAACCTTCCCCTCTCCCGCTTTCAGCGCCCCTTCCCCTTTGAGAACAACTGCCCTGCTGCTGGATCCCTCCACCCCCTCCCCATTGGCGCCCTTGCCAACCTAGAGACACATGCCTTGCTTTTCAGGGCTGCCCAATGACACACTCCATAAACAGCACCTGGTGCAACGCATCCGCCCCCACCCTTTGGTGCCCTTTCCCACCTGGTGGCGATTGTCTCGCTGTTAGGCTGCCGGATGAGCTGCGAGGCCAGCGCGTAGGCACGCCTTGGGAGGATGCTGGGCACCGACAAGGGCAGGTGGGCGGCCACCTGGAAAGGCACAGGCACAGCACACACACACACACACACACATGCGAGTGCATTTTAATGTGGGGTCTCCAAAGCTGGACAGGTGGAAGCGCAGCATACGCATGTACGCACACAGCATTGCCCCAGTCGCCAGAAACTGCTTGATGCAGCACACAATGTGGGGCCTCAGAACCCTGCAAGCATACACACGCACACAGCATTGCCCCAGTCGCCAGAAACCTTGCACACACACATGGCTTTGGCTCCATTTCTGTCCACAACTCTCCCGCGCGGAGCACCGCCTCGGGGCTCAGATTTGGCCTTCCAAGACCCAGGCAGCTCAGCCTTCGCTCCAGTGCTGCATCAAGCAGGGCACTGCATTAAGCGGGGGCTGCATCAAGAAGGCACCAGAGTGGCTGCATCAAGTCGGCACCAGAGTGGCTGCATCAAGTAGGCACCAGAGTTGCTGCAAAACAGACGCTTTAAGGGTCTGTGCACGCTGATCCTTCGCGCATGCATGTTTCATGTGCACTGACACACACGTACAGACACACGCCGTTTGCACACCAAAACACATTGCACTGTCGCGTGCACAAACATACACGCTAACACATAACAAAATTTGCACGTTTGCACACGTGCACACAAATCACAACAAACAAGGCGAGCACATGCGCGCCATCCAGCACACTTTCGCACGTACCATGAGCAGCGCGGCTGCAGCTAGCGCTGCACCGTGTGCTGCAGCCATGAGCACCGCTGGCGGCTTCCCCATGAGCGTGGTGAACGCCGGCGGCGAGGCTGCAGGATGTGCTGGCCGCGACTCAGCCATCAGCTGCGTGGCTGCCTCCAGGGTGTCCAGCTGCGCATCCAGCAGACGTGCAGCGGCCGGCGGCTGCACGGCCGCCAGCGCTGCAGCGGCGCCTGCAGCCTGGTGCCGCACGGCTGCACTGGGCGACGGCACCTGCACGTCCAACACACATGTAGGCAGTGTGCCTCAAAGATACACTCAGAGATACGCTGCGTGTGTTGCACGCGACTTTTCGCCTGTGTGTCTTACACATGCCATGCCTCGCACGTGCGTGCTGCACTCGTTGCTCCCACCTGTGCGCGCCCTGCGCGTGTTGAGCGGCCAAATGAGGCTTGTGTTCTGCAAAAGAAGCACAGCAGGTTGCCGCTGCCCCAGCACACTTAAGACTGTTTGTGAAACGGTGTGGCAACGGTGGGTGCACATGCTTTGTCAATCGGCACGCGTGCACAAAAAAGGCACCCAAAAGACTGGCAGGAGTGGAGGCTGCCTCCATGCACCTGGGACATCACGGCCGCCTCCAGCAGCGTGCCGCCCTCCTCCTCCCCCACTTCTCCTAGCACGTCCATCAGGATGCTCAGCCCTGCAGCGGGGTTGCGGGCACGCGAGTGAGTGAGGCCACCAGAGGCTGAGCATTGTGAGTGCATTGTGCAGCACTCTCGCCTCGTGCCCTGGTCGCCCCCAAACCTTGTGTTTGTTGTGCAGAGGCAGAGCCCCAGCAAGATCCTATGCGCGTGAGGGCATTGCTTGGTGCCCGCATGCGCGCCCTGCTGCTCTATGAGGAGGTCAAGAGCACCAAAGCAAGCATCACCGATGCTCTGGAGCACAGGGGGCAAAGGTCTTGCCACGCACATCCCTCACATGCAAATCAATCACAACACCACCCAGAGCCCCACAGAAGGCGCCCCACTCACCCTCCAGCGCAACCACTGCTGTGGGGACGGCGCACCCCGGGCGCATGAGCAGCCCCACCAGCTGCTGCAGCAGGGCCTTCTGACCGGGCTCGGCCAGCGCCTCAATCACGGCCGAGCGCAGGATGTACAGCGCGCAAGCCTGAATGCACACCCACACATTGCCTGATTCGTGTGTTCCTGAGTCCAGGCGCACATCTCGGTGCGTGCTTCACTGTCGCGGGAGCCAAGCTGCCCAAGGCTGCCTCAATTGCAGGTTGGGCCGGCTACTGTGGAGCTGTCCTCCTCTGGCAGGCGCACGAATGTGTGATCTATACCCTGCCCGCGCATTCCATTCAGGGTTTTGCGGGGGGGGATGGATCCTAGCAAATGTCTCTTAATTGGTAGTGGGGGAAGCGCGGGCATGGGGGGCTGTAGGGACAGTGGCAGGTGAGGTCAGTGCAGTTGAGGGGGAAGTTTGGGGGGGTAGGGAGTATCTTCAACCATTTGGGGGCAGACTGCATGGACGCTGGCAGTGTATGGAGGGCTGCGCTGCTGCTTGCAGCATACGGAGCTTGGGCAGCCTTTGGCCGTACGTGTGGGCTGCGCTGCTGCTTGCGGGGCTTGTGTGGCCGTCTTATGCAGCCGTCAGCAGCACACAGGGGCTGCGCTGACGCTAGCAAGCGTGTGGGGGCTGCACTGATGCTGGCAGCGCGCAGGTGCCATGGCAAGCCTGGGTTGCACGGGTTGCTCTGCAGGCCCTGCTGCATGGGCATACACTCATGGCCAGATCAAATGCCAATCAGTTGAAGCAAATCTCGATGTGGGGCAGCCCTGCGTGCGCGCGTGCCTCCCCCTGATGAAGAGCTTGGTAGCAACCGGACCTGTGCTATCATAAAGCTTACAAGCGTCGCACATCTGGATGTGGAACAGCTTTCTAGGTGCACGCGCCTCCCCAAAGTGAGGAGCTTGGCAGCACACACATCCGTGCTGTCACCACAAGTGAACACAAGCAAAGCTTACGCAACAGGTGAGCCTGTGCAGGGCTGCTACGTAGCATACATGAGGCGCACACCTGGATATGGGGCAGCTCTCCAGACGCATGTGCCTCCCCCAAGTGTGTTTCGGGGGAGGGACTGGCTGCCGCCCGCGGCTCTGACTGCATGCGGGCTGCAGCAGCATCGCACAGCTGCACCACCTGCGCAGCACGGACAGCAGCACCGCACACAGCGCCGCTCAGCCCATTGCACCCTAACACAGTGCACGCAGCAGCACTGCGTGCACCCCCCGCAGCTGCACGCCACACAAATGCAAAAGAGAGAGAGAGCGAGAGGGAGTAAAGTCACAGCGAGAGGGAGGAGGGAAGGGAAGCAGAGAGGGGGAGGCAGAGGGAAGAGAGAGAGAGAGAGAGAGAGAGAGAGAGAGAGAGAGAGA
>LKMJ01002412.1_pt1 | contig 17170 bp, 18 predicted proteins | sample 643391 | NCBI WGS metagenome assembly LKMJ01 (sample SAMN04112250, study PRJNA286221) | soda lake metagenome | biome: soda lake; feature: Kulunda Steppe; material: water; isolation source: sample PL-Br10 brine of Picturesque Lake | place: Russia: Kulunda steppe | collected 2010-07
CGGCGTGTGCAGCTTTGGGGCCGGCGAGCGTTGTTTTGGGGCCGCGGCTGCGCAGGGCATGGGTGGCACTCACTCAGACGCACGCATGCACGCACGCACGCACGCTCACGCGTACACACACATACACACAAACTTAGACAACACGCACAAGCTTTCACAAAGACACACCACACAGACTCACGCACGCACGCTCGCACGCGCGCACACACACACAGACTCACGCATGCACGCTCGCACGCGCACACACACATACACACACACACATACACACACATACACACACACTTACACAAACACACAACCCACACAGACGCACGCACGCACGCTCGCACGGGCACACACACACATACACACACAAACTTACACACACTTGATTTGTAGATCCAGCCGTATTTCCCTGTGGAAAAGGAGTACAATTGCGCTTGCACTAAAGCCAAAGGCAGCCTCTTGGTAACAGTATCTCACCATGCTGAGCCATGGGCAGGCTATTAAAGTCACCCTGCAGACCATCCTTCACTGGGTTGCTGGGACAATTTCAGTAAAGCGCACTGTTGCAGCTTTGTCACTGATGGCACTGAGATGCAGAGATAGCATAAAGGAGTGATGCTGAGAAATGTGCATCCAAAAGCCAGCTCCCTTGCTCAAACTCAATCAGTTTGTCAATAAATGAACAATTTGATTCAGTTTCATGGGGATTGGGGTACAGGTTTCCAGGTTTCCAGAAGGGGCCGCATTAAAGCCCAAAGTGGGTACAAGTTTGCAAACGTGTACAGACTTGTGACTACCAAAAGCCATACTGCTGGTAACAAAGATCGATAGCAACAGACAAGCAGGACATAAAGCATCCAATCAAGCAAACAATGGCACCAGGAGGGAAAAAGGAAAAAGACGCACAAACTGCTCCAACAGGCGACTTGCACAATGTGTTAGGTATTTACAGCCTCAGAGCACAGGTGGCTTTTTAGCGCTACGCACAGGTCAAACCTGCCATGTGAAGCTCCAGAGATATTCTGCTAAGCGTTGAGTTAAACTCCCAACCTCAACAGTACATTTGTTGTTCAGCCCCAAAATACTCTCAAGAAACGGGTAAACTGTTTAAACGTTCATGGGGCATGTGCCCGTGGTTTGCAATGTCCTCTGGTGTATTGCACCATCTTCAAAGCTTCCAAGCTTGAAAATTGCAACCCAAGTTTGAGAACCAGATCGTGCACACCACCAGACTCCATAAACCTAAACGTGAAATGTTGATGTAACATCATCATTGCAAAAGAAATGGAGCAGAAAGACGCTTTAATTGGGGAGATGGTGATGGTATCATCTATAGGATAAGGGCCTGAACTTCAGGCCTATAGAAAATCAGTGTTTTGTGTGCAATATGAGTCAAAGACTGCACCCCTCCTTGGAATCTGGTTTACAGCTTCCAGGCTCACCATGAACTAAAAAGTATGATGATGGTTATTTTGAGCAAAGGGCTCTAGCAGGCTCTCCGCTTCTCCAAGCGCCTAGTTATCTTTCTTGTAGAACTACAATCCCTGTACAATACCTGAAATAGGTTAATAGATAATACAACATTTGGCCATGGGGACCCCCATACGTTAAAGCGCTGGATCTGGAGCAAGGAGGCCTCCTAGGACTGAATACATGTACTGTCAAGCGATCCACCTGTCCTGTGCAAAATGTAAAGTACAAGTCATTGACTTGAAAGTCAATCAATTGTCAAGCCTGCACTGAACTCTTTTTAGTTGAGGACTTCTCAGGGATCGCACTGACAGACATGCCTTCCCTGACCAAGATGGGTGCGCCACAATTCCTGTTGCAAAACTGACTCTCAGGACATGAAAGATCAGTACATTTTTAAAAGGGCTCATGTGCGCATGCGTGACAGGATTCCTGTTACAGGATACATCAATACCATATTTTTTGGGCCAAGGCTTGGCTTGCACTTGCAAATCTGACTCCACAGAAGCAATGCCATTCAACTCATGGCTCAACCCATTGCATAACAAAAGAATTAATTACGGGCATTTCTTGGTCTTGCAAGCCAAACAACTATGCAACTCCGGCATTTCATTATAGTGACTAAAAAGCCAGCCCAGTAGGGACACTACATTGAAGGCAGTGCATGTGTCCGCTCAAAACGCATGCCATGCTTGTGTGCCTTGCTTGAAGAATTGAGCCCAAGGATAGTTCACCCTTTGGATTAGTAGTTAGAGATTCTGCCTTAATAAGCAAAAGTTCCTCATGAGGGGGCATGAACAGTTTGCATAGCTCTTCCTTGAATGCGCTTAAACATCTTGTAACAAGGCCTTCAAAGGAGGGAGGGCCACTATGTTGAAATCAACAAGAGTACAAACAACCGATCACCTGTCAAGTACTTAAGGAAATGAGCTCCCTCATTTGCTAGCTCACAAAAACTTGCCCTTGCCCCTGTCCCATTTCGCAGGTACTCCACACCCCTTTACCAACAATTGACAAAGAAAGACTGTATGTGTACACGTGTGTGAGAAACACCTGAGCAGGTTTGTCTGTGTATGTGTACGTATGTAAGTGTGCGTGCGCATTTAGTGGGCCGAAGTACTTCTCCAACACATCTGGGTGTCAGCCCCGACACAGCCCCTTAAACTAACTTATTACGGTAAGATTTCGAATGAAAATAGATCGAGTGCAACATACATTGATAATTAGTTATTTAATTTGGAAGGTCTCTACTCATAACCATGTTGGACAAAGAGCAAACGATGCATGTTGCGCGTGTGGGGCTGCCACTGGGGCTCTTGCTCGTTGTTTTCAGACAACGGTAGGCTGTTTGTATGCTTCTATATATAGCTTGCAAGGATGGAGGATGTCGATGGGAGGTTGGACCTCTGCCAGTGTGTACTGGCCACACAATGCCAAGTGCCCTGCACTGGGGAATGCGAATGTACTAGTTGCACATAGCATTGAGATTTCTTATCCTATCCATTATAGCTTTCTTTTCTTTTTCCTCCACCACGAATGCCTGCCAAAGTTTCAGGAGCACTAGGGGTCTTACCTCTTGCTTCAGGCCAATCCCTTCCTCCGCTATCTAGGACTTCTGAATAGCTCATCCTTTTTGGATTGTGTGCACAGAACCGCTGTGCCTTCGCACCCCCCGAGTGCTGACTTGCTCATATTGCAGGGTTTGACAAATGCATACCATGAGCAAAAATCTTTTCTGGTTGCTGATTGTGCCTGGCTAATTGGAAATAAGTTTCAATCGCTCACATGGTGCTCCTGTCCTACACATTCAACTATGAGCAGGCGAAAGCTCATCAATGGTCTGCAGACTCTAATTGCGAAGGGAAGGAGAGAGAGGAACCGCTCTGCTCTGCAGGACAACTATGGTGAGGGCAATCTGTCTGGTACAACCTGATTTGACAGTGACATGTTTGCTTTTCTGCGTCTTTGATGTCATTGCTCGTTGCCATCCGCTCTGATGCCTTCCTGAAAATGCCCACCTTGTTTCTGCGCATCTGCCTCAGGGCCTGTGAAGATGGAAATTCTCGAGACCAATCTCCCTGTGCAAGGCAAGCTGCCCGCCGAGCTGAATGGTGCTTACATGTGAGTTCAGAAATATGAGCATTTACGTAAACTGACTAGCACATACATATGGGGTCAGCGTCGTTTGCTAATATATCCCATAGCAGTGGCTTGTGTGCTCAAATCTCGCTTAAGTAAGGCGGATCTCAGCCTATTTATGCTTACTGATGAGAAAATTTGATGAAACAGGAGGAAGAAGGAGATGCAAACAGTTTCTTGCTGTCTCCCTTGGGCCATCTCCTTACAATGTGAATAGGTTTATGACTTGCACACTGCATGCAAGTTTCACTGGCCATATAGATGCCTGAGTATCAGTCAACTCTCTAAGTCATGCAAGCAAGCAATGTCCGTTGTATGACCTCTATGACTGTCTGTCTGACTGTTGTCTGACCAGTTCTGATCTTGCAGGCGCAATGGAAGTAACCCATTCTACGATCCGTATGCCAGCTATCACTGGTAAGGCAAGACAGTGCATTGAAAAGCACATGATAAATATGCTCATCCAGTGACATGCTTGCATGAGACGAGATATCCTTGTGGGTAATTTTAAGAGTGGAGGATCTGTCCGGCTAAGTTCTTAGGCAATCAGATCTGGCTCTATTTGCTGAAGTAACTCGGTTGCTTTTGTCAAATAATCTGCCATGGTGTCCATGAAGTGGCAACCTTGGACATTACAAGTTCTCTCATCTGTTGGTGGAAAAGTTACCAAGAATGCACAAGCAGTCACAAGTGTGTGACACATCTGTTGTGCTCTGCTGACAAGGACAGTCTCGCTCCATGCATGCGCAGGTTTGAGGGCAGTGGGGTGAGTGAATCGCCAAAGGAATTTTTGTGGGTTTGTTTGTGTGTTGTGTGTGTGTTCAAGTGAGCAGACACGGTTATGTCTCCGGGACAAGGGAATCACACAAGTTAATGCACACAAGCTCATGCACACATGCGCACACAATCGCTTGGGCAAAATGAGAGCATTTTCATGCACACTCATGCAAGCATTGGTAGATGCAAGCGCATTTGGGTCAGGCAGATCACTTGGCAATGCACACCAGAAATTGCGCTGCCAGTACTGTCCATAAAGGATGAGTGACACACCAGATGTGTAGGATGAGCGTACCAGCATGCCTTAGATTGACCTCGCCTCCTGAGAGCACTAAAATGGTTGTTTTACATGAACTTATCCATGCCCTCATAATTTGCTGCTGCTTTGTACGTGAGCAGGCAGGTTTAAGACAGTGCTTCGATTAAGAAAGACGCGTCGCCAAATGGTCGCATTTTGGTCACTTGTGTGGCAACACTGCGACGCCCTGCCGGGCGTCGCAGAGCACCCTGTGTCGCCAATTGTCGACACGGGGAATGCTCGTAGACCACCTCGCGTCGCCAATTTCTTAATATTGATTATATATTAGTTGTATTCAGTCGCATAATCGCACTTTGGGGGCCCAAGGGCCCCTCCAAGGACAGCTGAGAACCCAAATCCCCCTGGTCCCCCGCTTCCTCATCCTCCCCTCTCCCAGAAATGTCAGCAGCAGCACTACCAGCACAAGCACCAGCACCAGCAGCACCAGCAGCATCAGTGCCAGCAGCAGCAACAGCCCCTTCATCACCATCACCTCTCCCTGCACAACTTGCTACAGCGCCCTCTGCTGCAGCACCCCTTACTGTGGCACCCCCTACTGTAGCACCCCCTGCTGCAGTGCCTTAAGCGTCCCTAGTTGTCCCTCCTGCACTTCCTGAGGCCCTTGCCGCGGCACTCCCAGTCAGCGAGTGGGTGGTCATGGCAGGCATTTTGGTGCAAGTGCCTGGCTCAGTGGAGGAGGAGCGCCCGTTCAGCAAGCTTGCCTTCATCAAGGATGAGCACCACAACTGCCTCCAAGCACTGTTCCTGAATGCCTGCCTAGTACTGGCAACCCAGCGAATGTGGGAGTTCACGGACTTTCCCTTCCTTTGAGGCATGCGACTAGTGGTTCACAGCAAAGAAGCGCTGCCCAGCATGCTGGGCACTGCGCAGGGTGTGCCCAGCAGTAGCAGCAGCAGCAGCAGCAGCCAGGAATTATGGAGGTGGCAGATAGTGACAGCGACTAGACCTGACATCTGACTTGAAGCAAATCTGGGAAAGGAGGGAAAGAGGGGTGCTCGTTTGTATAAAGAGTAAATTGTATGAATTCAATTGTATTGTAAATGCTACACATTTGTAAGTTCAATCTGCCAAAAATTTGGCGAAGCCAATTTTTTGGTGTTTTTTTCTGGTAGGATCGCTGTGGCGACACACAATCTCAGCAAAAGCACCCTGTGTCGCCATTTGGCGACACCCCCCAAAACCTTAATCGAAGCACTGGTACCGCTAGGCCCATCATTCCTCAATTCCCTCAACGCTTACAACAGCTCTGGATATCCTTTTGAAGTGCTACCTTAAAAATTTAATGTTGGCAGGTTCGCCTTTCAGATCAGGTGCATCGTGATCTGAAGAACTCGCTGGTGTTCCAGGCAACCCTAGCTGTCTGCTCTCAAGTGCTAATTGCTGCCCAACGCTGATTGCTCTCTTCTACTGTCTGCTCTTCAAAATCTTCTTCTGGTGCTGGTGCTGGTGCTGGTGCTGGTGCTACTACTGCTTGCTGCATGGTTGCTTGAATGGAGCTGCTTGCGTGGACTCAACTGACTCAAGCGCAGGGCACTCCAGCTTGATGAAGGGGACCTCATAATTGATGAAATGAATGGCCATGAGACAATGGAAGTGCTTGTGCTGTTCAGGGCCCATTGAGAAGGACCTAATATCAATATGCTGCTTCTTGGCCAGGAGGCCACGTGCTCCTCCTCACCTTGTTCTCGTTCTCCTCCCTGGTATGCTCCTTGGGGATTTTGCAAACCCCTGCTGCTTCCAGTGCTTGCTGTATGCAGTTGTGACGCTGCATTGTGCTGGGGTTAGCGGGGCTGAGGTTGGCATTCAACATTTGCACTCTGTCACACAGCCCCTCTCTGGCTAAATCTTCACTGTAAACCTGTCAGAACACTTCCTAAGAGGACCTGCTGTTGTCCTCTTGAAGAGGTCTGCAGCGGTGGCACTGCTTTGGACATGTACATGTGGCTGCAAGCCACCCATCCCCAGAATAATCTATGGCTCGTCCCCTTTAAATGCTCTGCCAATTTATTTCCAAACCGCGGGCGAAGCACCGCGGCGGCCCCAGGCATACGTCGGTACTTAACTCATGTCGGTCACACTCCGCGTCGCCCTGCGCCCTGACGCCGCGAGTTCTCCACGGAAACGAATGATTAAGTTTTTGAAGCTGTCCCGGAGAGGTCCGAGACCTGGGCTCCGCGGGACGGCGGATGGATATTCCCCGGATATTGCACGGACCGGCACCCTGAAACTCCGCTTGAGACTGTGTCACAAGTACAACATTTTAAAGTCCAATAATCAAACGTATCTTATGTCCACGAATGTGGAACAGGCTGAGAAGACAATCGCGAAGCTTCCGGTCAAAGCTTCTGCATGGAACCTATGCTGCTTGAAACCCATGTTATATGATCCACTCAAAAATCTTAATCCTTGGATCCCGGGATGCGCTGAAGTGCAATCGCAAAGCTTCTGGCCGGTTGAAGGTTCACGACTGAACCTATGTGATATGAACTTAAGATAAAAAAATCGAGCATTTCAGTATTTTTTAGGGAACATTGATCCTTCGTCCCAAAATTGCACTACATCTGCGCCGCATCAGCAGCACTGACTGTGTGCCACTTAAACCCATGACACTGAATGTCCCTGTTTCTGGTTATGGGACTTCAAGATTGCCTGCAGCTGCTTTAGAAACCTGCCAATGAGGCCTGCGGCTTGGCACTGCGACTAGTTCTATAATTACATTCTTGGGGCCATAGGTGAATTTTCGAGCTTCGATTTTGGTGCGCTTTATCTGAAAAATTCTATAGCGCTATATAGCGCTATTAGTGAACGCTGATCCCTAGAAATAACTTTTCAATTTTTGGTTACGCGGGGTAGTCCCAAGCACATTTAGGCGTCGCCACTTGGCTACAGAGGGTGGTCAGTGACGCCCTGCTGGGCGTTGATGTTTAGCACCAATGTGCAATGAAAGTGCTTAAAATGCGTTGCGTCGCCACTAGAATAACACTGACATAGTACGAACACCATTTCGATGGATATGTTCCAAAGCGAGCGTGCTATTTTGAATAGGCTCAAGCCATGAGGACCTAGGTCTCTGCTGGCGAGCACATCAGGGCATGTCAAAAATTACAATAAAGAAAGGTGTTATCTACAGAGAAATGTGATAGTTTGCACCAACAAAGGATTGCAAGGTCAAATATACAGCAGTGACCTTGCAGATCGTTCACCACTTGCCTTCTTACTGCCCTGCTCTGTTGATAGGCTGGTTGGTTTGAGCTGGGAGTCGACAAAAACTGCTATGATGCCACTGACTATGCTGTGCTGGTTACGGGACTCCCCCCAGATGCTGGTTTTCATGAGGTGAGGCCCCTTCAGACCAGAATGATCATATTTTGTTTGAATATGCTTGCTTGCTGCCACTTCAAATTTTACACAGGGCCGGACTTGGCTACTGAAAGGGGATACTTGCATGTACTAGTAATGAATCATGTGCATGCCCGCATTTGTTCTCATGTCCATTGGTTTGGTCCTATGAAAAGAAGAAAGAAAGAAAGAAAGAGAGAAAGAGAGGAAAAATTATTAAGGCTATGAAAACAGTCCCTGTCCTATGACATAGCCTTTTGATCATCATCCCTCTCTCTTGCCCAATGGAATTTTTTTTGCAAGCCCTTAGGAAAAATGCAATTGTTTTCTTACACGCAGTCACCCAGTAAGCCAACTTGCTTGCTCCCCCCTACTGCCTGCATAATGCTCGTAAAGCTCAAAGCTCATGTAACGACCTGCCCTCAACATATCTCGGCTGTTGCTTTATCCCTGTCAGCTAAGTTGTACATTTTATGGCCCTTTTTTCCAATTTCTGCGCGCTTAAACCAGGCTTATGCTCTGAGTGTGCAATTTCAAGTATCCATAGGAAGGCATATGTGAAGACACTACACATTTGTTTTTTAAGAAATGCTGCTCGTGGGCTCTTTTAACATCACTCAGATTGGTCATTTCTTTTCAAGATTCGGGGAAGTGATGGATGTCACGCTTGTGCTGGACATGGAGCGCGTGCTGAAGGCCTGCGCAAAAGCCTCCAAGTTGGAGCACAAGCGGGAGCTGCAGACACACTACATGCGTATGCTTCACATGGACTGCAGGGGTGAGGCTTATTTTTTGAATGGTGGAACTGGATTGAGACCACAGGGTGGAGGAAAGGGCAGAGCTTCCTTTTTCTGGGTTGTCTGCATGGGGATCAGGCCACATGTCAGTACAAAAGGATGCTTGCGGGCACGATCATGTCAACCTGTCACCCACATGGTAACGCTGTGCAATTCAAGCCTTGTTAACCCATGGCTCTTGGCGCCTTTTTTTTGCTGCAGAGACAGCCCAAAAGCGCATAGTGGAAATTGAGGACGAGCTCATTCAAGTGCTGAAGGATATCAATGAGGACATGGACAGGCAAGTACCCTTGCATTGACACTCTTATTGCTGGATGTTGATGCTGCAATACCCAATCGAACTGTGGGACTGGTCTGCATGTTCGCGTGCAGACAGATTGCTGAGAACAAGAGGGAGCAGGCCAAGTCCCAGAGGAGCAGTTTCCTTGGCCTTCAGAATCCCAATCTTACAGAGACAGAAGGGAAGGAAACTGAATCAATTGAATTTAAGGCTGCAAAGCCTATTGCTGGATCATCAGGTGTGGCGATGAGCAAGGTTGCTTTTGAGATAAGCACTTGAATATGCAACTCTCCTGTTGATTCATGAGGCATGAAAAAAAGTAGGCCCTCCTCCTGGACCTGTTCTTAGGATGCGTGCACGCCTGTTTTTCTATGCATTTATGAAGGAGTTGCTACCCAGCTGAACCCTGTGCACTTCAAATGCAGGCACAGTTGCAAGCAGTGGTGTGGTGCCGCAAGATGTTGAAAAGCCACCCTCACTGCAACCGGTACGCCAAGCTTGCCTCCTAACCACTGCCATCAAATAGTCAGGCAAAAGTTTGATGCCCAGCTTGACTGTGTTGCAGCCCATGGCAGGATGGACCACGGCTCAGCTCACGCGCCGTTTTGATGCTGCAAAGCAAGAAGTCGGATGTGCAGACCTTGAGAGGGCCGGCTTGAGACTGCTCATTGACCGCGGCATTTCCTGTCCAGTTTGTACAAACTGTACTAAGTACACTGCATTCTACCGGTGCATCAGGCTGCTTGTTTTGTCGCAAGTGCATGCTATTGATTGAAACTTGTCCAGTGAGTTGATGTGCATTTTACCTAACATGCGTGTAAATACTTGCACTGACATGATGTTTGTACAGGTTCCATTGAGGCAGGGCTCAGGCAGCAGGCAAGGGTACTACAAGGACTCCTTTACTCATGGTGTTTTCAAACGGGAGACAGTGTATGCAACCAAGGTGAAATTGCAGCACTGTCCTTTTTTATTATATTTATTATAATAAATATAATAAATACTTTTATTTTATTATATTTATTTATTCAATTGTCATTGTGAAATCAATAATGAAGGTTATCAAGTTCCAGGATCTTACACTCCTTTTTAAGTATTGCATATGCTAAAGTTTCATATAAAGTTGCTAATGCAAATGCTCCTGCACGTGCTAAGGTCAGCAAATTCTGCTAAGGCATGAGTTTTGTCCAGGCATAACTCCAAGAGTTTAAAATATTTGCACTTTCATTTCCACATTTCACCCTTACTGTACCAAGAATACCAAGAAATATCACTTTTAATCACTCTGCAGGCAGCTTTCGTAACTTTTAACCGCATTAGTGAGGCACAGGAGTGCTTGAAGCTTACTCCCAACCCTGGATTTACAGGTATGCTCAAACCCAACTCACTTAGCAGGTCAGCCGCATTGTGCTGAGCTGCTGTTCAAAATAAGAGTATTTGTCCTTGCCACTCTTTTGTTTATAGTGCGCAGCCTGACCTTATGTGCTGGGGGCTTAAAGGAATGTGAGGTAGCTCAAATACAACTCTCTTGTATCATGGATGGACCTGCATGCCAGCATTTTTGTTGGGTGGCAAACACTTGAAAGTAGCAGGTGTGCTTGGACACGTGCTCCTGAGAAGCACTGTCTGTAGTGCAGAGGTTTGGATTCTAATACTGGAGGTCCAACGGGTCTTTGGTTATGTCTGTTAGTAACAGTAGGAGGGCCTAAATAGGCTGCTAGATTTGTGCATGTCGCTGCTGCTTGTGCCTTTTGGCAACGTCTGAGTTAGTCCAAGCACTGCTCCCGGAGCTGAGGTGTGCAGATGTGTACGCTTGTGCATGCAGCCTGAAAGCATTTTCCTTTGCTTGCTATTGTTAACCCAACAGCACAAGGCCCTGAGCTGGTGGCAAAAAGAGCAAGAAGGCAGCCCCCACTTTGCCAACTATTCACACCTCTTTTGCTTCCTGACAGAAAGTACCTAGCATGTGGATATGTAGTCTGTAATATGCTTCTGGTTTTCTGAAGAACAGGTGTACCTTTTGGAGCCTTGAGGGGACTATCTTGCAATTCTAGTTCAAGTGGTTTGGTCTGTAATGGCAAGCATTAATGCCTTCTCTGTTTGCCTTAATATTGGCTTATGTTTGATTTGTTGGTGTGCTTGATGTCTAAAATGTAAAAAATCCAAAGAATTTAGTGAAAGTTAGGAACAGTACTTCATACTTTAGAGATTAAAAACTGGGTAATGTACTAAATATCCCATACAATCAAGTGGATTCGTAAGCCCTCTTCTGATAACAATTGGCAGGTGAAGCCTTGAATTGCTATTGCAAATTGGCTCTACAGAGTAGTCTGCATGATTGTGTATTCCAGATTGTTTAATTGTCCCGCCTGTCTCCAAAGTGTGAAAGGCAGTGCTGATGTACTTTTTATTAAGTTTGCACTACAAGGGACTGAATGTGCAAGTGCTGTTTCCCTGCGGTGTTTGACCTTTAGCAGCTTGCTTTTGCCATTGTGCAACCAGGCATACCTTGAGGCATTGTGCTCTCCACTTACCAAGACACAACTTTGATTCATCCTTTTGCTGTGCAGGCTGGCTTTATAGCCACACAGTTGCCAGGAGTGCACAATGCATTCGTGGATACTGTATAGAGACCAAGCGCGCCTGTGGCCCATCGGACTACATTTTTGAAAACATGTGTCTGCCCAAGAAGACAAGGTGTTTAGTTCACTTTTTTTTGTATAAGTATCTGATGGTGTATAAGGGTGGATTCTGCTGATCTGTCGTGGTCTGCTCATGTCAAGCAACTTCCACACTGACCTATGTTTTTGTAAAGGCATGCTCTCCATAGCCAGTGGTGTTGCAATGGTGTTTTGTAATAGAGAAAAACCAAAAAAAAAAAAGTCACATGGATGACTCCAAGCTTACTGCATCAACTTCATCAAGAATACATTGAGCACCCTTGCCCAGACTCGCATAGGCTGGGCATCAGGCCCAGGATGGAGCCTAAAAACGCTTGAATGCAAGTCACAAGCCTGACTCTTGTAAGACCATGCATTGTGTGGATTGCAGGTTTTGGCGGCGTCTGTGGATTCGCGCCTTGTACCTGGTGATGCTTATCGCCTGTGCGCTGGTTGTCAGTGCACTTGATTCTCGTGCTCGCGTGGTCCTGGACCGCACCAGCCTGGATTTCAGACTAGATGATATCAACCAAGACATTGGACGCGCTGCTCTGTACTTGCCTCCGGGTGAGAAGTTTTGCGTAACATGCGAGACAGGAATTTAAGAGTCAGGCGATTGAAAGCAACATAACCTAAAGTGCGTGTGAATTGTATTGTTGATACAGGGAATTTTGTTGGTTGAAAATGCTGCGAGTGCCTGGCAGTTGTGCCTTGCCATGAGGCTGCATGTGGCAACATGATGTTGAGCTACTGCAATACTTGGCAATGTCATCTGTAGTTAACCAGAACCTTTATCATGCCATTCAGGCAGCGAGGCTTTTGCTTCCTTGCTTTTGGTGTGCTTGATATGGTATGGTTTAGTAATTTAGCTATTAAAAAATTTGCAGTTGCACATGCATTAGCATGCTCAAGGATTTTAGAGTCTTAATGGATGATGGGTCCAGCAACACACAGTAATCAGGAATCTGAGTGCCTTGGTGAATGGCATGAACAGCAACACTCATTACTTGAACGTACATCCGAGACCATTTTTTTGCTTTTTCCCCCGGAAAAGGATCAAGAGAGCTTAGAATAATTGATAGAAGGGCGGCCCGGTCAAATAATTTGATGTATCCAACTTGTTGAGTATGCCTATAAGGCACTCAGCTTCTTGCCAAGCAGTTAAAAAAGTGTTATCACTCATCACTATCCGGACCCTCACCTACATGATTGTATCCTAGCAAACACACACATTGCACACTTTCTTTTCAATTGTTTTACAAATTCATCCTTGACTATTCTGTGAAATGTTCTCTGCAGGTGCCCCCCCAAACTCCACTGTGTCCGAGCTGCGTAATCTGTACGAGGAGGCCATGCAGGATGCAGCATCCAGCTCAAGTATCCCCTCTTTCTCTGCAAGCCTGGCTGCCAAGGCCAACTTTACAGACTACTGCACACTTGCGCTCCCAGCAATTTGTGCAGAGCATTTCAGATCCAGCTTGGGCGACAGCTCTGATCCTGTTGGGCTGTCCATGGAGTTTAGGAGGCATTTCCAGGTAGAGTGAACTCCATGCTTAAAGAATATATTCAGTTGAATTGTCGAATTGTCTGTAGGCTTGCTGACCTTAGCTAGGAGCAAGGTCTGGCAAATTAGAAGTGTTCTTAAACATGTGCTTGTAAGTTGATTGCTTGTTCTGGCTGATTGTTATTATTGGTCAATCTGTAAGTGTAAGCATGCTGTGCCCAATGACACTGAACCGAAGACGACTGTGCATGCTCTAATATGCGCTGCAGTGGGAAACTACTTTTGAACAGTCAATTTACTGGCTACCGGTGCTGACAACACTCAATAGTTTTGCAAGGGCTTCTGAACCCGATGAAGTCGAGGTAAATTGCTTACATAATAGAGATAAGGGAGGCTTGTGGTATTATAGTTACAGCTGTGCCAGAGAATCTGGCCCAAGCTTTTTTTGTTAAGCGTCTCTTCAAGAAATGAAGCATATTACTTCACAACTTATGTAATGATATTGAGGAGGAGCTGTCTTGCAGATTAGCTAAACATCAGATTCATAGCAGAGCTTTGATTAAGCCTTCGTTCTTTGAACCCACACGTATCCTGCAAAGAGGATGGACCTGCAAAAGCATCGAGTGTGTTCTATGCAGCTGCACTTCAAGGCGTCTTGCCTGACCCCCCCCAGCCATTATTTTCATGCTCTGGTTATGATAAGGCTCCCATCAATTGCTTTATATAGGTTACAGACCAACGGGGAAAGCTGCCCCACTTGTGTCATGCTGCTTCACCACAATGCAGGGCACTGATGTCGGTCTATCTGCATGCCTTGCATGCCACTGTCTTGGGCTTTCAATTGAGGATAAAACAGAGCAGAAGACTGGTGCTTGGTTGGCCAAGGCCCAGCAGCATTGCAACCATTACTCTGGCCGGTAGGACGCTTCTGTAGGAGGGAAATGCTTTATGTGATGGACAACAAAGAAAAAGGATGTACTGGATCCACATGCGTTTGGTTTTAAAGGTGGTGAATGGATTATTGTGTAATACATGGGATAATCATACTTGCAAGTAAATTATCTGGTAAATTATTGCCCACAACCAGGTTGCTTATGCATTGTATTGTTGCCTCAACAGGTCTGACGTTGATGCTTCTACAGAGACAGCTATCACTATTGTGATTGTGATATTGAATGTCACACTCAAGCTCTTTGTGCAAGTTCTGGCCGCAAAAGAAATGCACTGGACGTTATCACAAATGGTGAGAATTTACGCACTTATTGCAAGCAATTTTGCCTTTTTAGAGCCAGCTGATAGCACTTTTCAGGAACATTTCAATGTACAGGACACGCAGCTGTTAGGGCATGGGCAGTGATAGATAAGATGGTGTGGAACTGCATGGGTTGTGTGAAGCAAAGGTATGATTTAAGACACTGCCTGTGCATCATTTTGATCTTGAGGATGTGCTTATATGCAGACACAAGTTCTCAACCAGACCTGCGTTTGCTGCATGTCCTTCCAGGAAAACTATGCATATGGCACATTTGTCGCAAAAGGGAGGCTGGCATGCAATGACACAGTGTCTCCTGCGCTTTTGGCTCAGGCCTTCAGGCATTTTTTGCCTTTAGCCTTGACACCATTAAGCATGCATCAGGTTCAAGGTGCTCATGATCGCTCGGGAATGTTATCCTCAAGGTTGGGCAGGGGTCCCGCCGAGTCTCTTTAGGGGAGGGGGGGGGACCTTTGTCACCGACGAGTGTCACCTATTTGGCTGGTCAACGCCGTATTTATGCAACATTGTGCCAGATAACCCTCAAGTTCCCACAAACCATCACAAATAATTGAAGTTTACAATCACAATGAGAGATGAGGTGGTGTGGGATGATGTGTGATGATGTATTGAGCTTGGACATGACTGACAGGGAAATGGGCTACCATTCCTTCAAGGGCGCTAACACCCCTGCCAATGTGTCTTCAAGTGTGTTAAAGAATAGAAGGAGAAAAGGAGGGAGAGTACTTGGCAGCAGCAAGCACTTCAAACCCCACCTTTCAGTGCGTTGACTTCTTGCGCCTGTGGGCTTCCAAGCATGGCTTCCCCACCCTTGCCACAGTGCGGCTGCTATGCATGCTCCCACAGCTTGTGTCTGTGAGCAAAAATGGTCAGTTCTGCGCCAGGTATGTACCGAGCACTGCTCAAGGCTTGCTCTGGAGCATGCGCAGAAGCCGATTTTTATCTGCTGCAACAACAAGGACATCTCTGTGGGCGACCTGGAGTTCAGCCTGCAGCTCCTTGCCGGACAAGATGAATTGGATACTTAGGCCGCGGTCACACGCAAAATTTTTCATAATTCAGGCAGACATTTTTGGTAATTCGGGCAAACAATTTTGGGAAATAGGCAAAAATTGTGCGGTCACACGCAAACTTTTTTCGAATTGCCAAAAAAATTCTGAATTTTGAACAGAGGACCGGGGTGCATGATTGGCCCCTTTTATTTGGGAATTCCAAAAGTTTGAGGATTGCCATGGGAACCTCACCAAACGACTTCCCCTTGAATAAAATGCCCCTGGCACAGGTTTTTTGCTTGAAACCTGCATATCTTCATGCATTTACAGTATCTCAAGATGGTGAGGCATAAACAGGAAAACCTCACCGAAAAGGGCAGACAGGGCCAGGCCGAGACGCCCCACCTGGCTGCAGCCCATACCAAAATGCCATGAGTGTGTGCAAGCCTGCGGCCAGGCTTCCCAGCCTGCCCAGGGGCCCAACCCAGTCTTTTTTTCCAATGCTGAAGCATGATAAAGAGATAGCTCAACCAAGCTGGCCACAGCTCAGGGCAACCCCCTATTCTGAAGCAGCAGTTAGCTATGGGCATGGGTATGGGTAGGAGTAGTGCACTGGTGTACAATGAGAGTTGCAAAACACTGCATTTGTGCAGAAAATGGATAAATAAGGTGTTATGCCCAGCAACTAAGGCACAGAAAGGGAAGCCTAGCAAAAGAAACTGACTTCTAAGTGCCAAATTGCTAGACAAATACATGGCAGTGGGTCTGCATGCGATCCTGCGCATGTGTGAGTGCATAGATGAGTTGCTGGGTGGCGTATACATGTTGCATCTTATACAAGTGTTGGTGAGTTGTTGCTCATGCTCATGCCTGTGCACCTTTCCCTTACTTGCTGCATAGCCACAGCCTCGAGCAGCTCCACCATGTAGTGCATTGTATGGCAGGCTGTATGCCATACCGTAAGGCTGCAAGCAGCCCTGTGCAGGATAATAACACCATTGTAAACCCTACTTTTCCACCTGTTCAGATCATAGTTCCATGAAATTTCGCTAGCGAGAATGTGGGCATGGATGATATGAGCACTGGAGGTCGAAAGGCCAACAGAGACAGTGTTCCTCTAATAGGTTGCACAGACATGGGCGTTTCAAAGGACTTCAGTTTAGAAAAAAAAAGAGTTTTGAAGAAAAACGCGTGTGACCGTTGAAAATTTTTGGGAATTCTAATTCCCAAAAATTTTGGGAAATGGGCAAAAATTTTGTGTGTGACCGCACTTTTTTTTGTAATTCGAATTCCCAAAAAAATCCAGATTTTTTTGCATGTGACCGCAGCCTTAGGATAGAGCAGCTAGGTTGATAAGGGTAGAACTGAGGGGGGTGGAACAGAGGGTAAGAGGACAGAACAGCATGTGACTCATCCCGGCCTCTAGAATGCCCAGTTGATTGTAAGAATATTTTTTTATTCATTTAAAAGTTCCATAGAAATTCCTAGGATGAAAGGACGCGCCTGTGTAAAGCAATTTTCTAACGATAGTCTTCCATCTAGGCCCTACCCATCTACAACGAGGCTCGCCGAGTCTCGGCGAGTCTCTTTCCAAGGCGCGGGAACGGAGCGCAGCGGAGGGGGGCCCGCGCC
>LKMJ01002413.1_pt1 | contig 17164 bp, 12 predicted proteins | sample 643391 | NCBI WGS metagenome assembly LKMJ01 (sample SAMN04112250, study PRJNA286221) | soda lake metagenome | biome: soda lake; feature: Kulunda Steppe; material: water; isolation source: sample PL-Br10 brine of Picturesque Lake | place: Russia: Kulunda steppe | collected 2010-07
CAAAAACAATTTGTTTCAAATCATTTTTAGATTTCGAATATAAAATCCCATAATAATCATTTTCTTCTAATGATTCTTTTAACTTTTCTTGTACATTACTTTTCATGGATATTGAATTTATGGTACAATATCCCCTCATTCCTACCGTAAATTTGTTTTCAGGATCAATATTTTCAATCTTTTTCATTTCTTCTAATTCATCATTTATATCGGATGAATTAATGAATAACTTTGAAAACAAACCAGAACACTTATTATTATTTTGTAATGTGAATTTCAAATAATTATCAACGTTTTTATTTTGACAATTAAAAATTTTGTTAATGAATCCACAACCGTATGATCCGCATCCTACAAAAGCATTTGACGTAGGAATATATACATTATTTATGTTTTCATTATTAAAGTTTGAATTTTTAAAGTCTAATTGTAAAAAATCTTGTACATTTTTTTGCATCTCTTCCCCTATGATATCCACCATGTTTGCTTTTGATTTGTTTTTATTATTTAATAAAAATTGATAAAAATAGCTCACAATTCTAGGTAAAATATTGTTATGGGTCGAAATGACGTTCATCAGTTCATTATATATTTGATAAATTGTATTTATAAATGAATCCACAACATATGAATAGGACATTTTTTTTACACTTTTGATAGCTATATTTGACTCTCTTGAATTGTAAGAATTATAATTTATAAGTCTATCTACAAAGGATGCTACTTCTAAAGATTTATTTGAAAATGGTCCTTGATTTGTATTATTTAGTTTTTCTGATAAATGCAAAAATGATTCCATTGGAGATATATGATAATAATCTTTTGTTGATATAATACTATTGACCTGCTTAATGCCATTCTGTCCTATACAAAATGAACCGAAATGCAACCAAGATAACATAATTGTCATGACCAAGAAAAGAAACATCAAGACCTGATAAAACTTTTGTAAAATAAATGGCGTTTTTTCTTCGATATTTTGATATTTTGATTTTTCCGTATCATCCGTAGCATTAAGTGATATTGTATTTTTTGAAGAAATAGTATTATCATTCAATGATGAGAGTAAACCACCATTCTGATTTGTATGCACAATAAATTTTTCGAGGATAGATCTGAAATCATTTAGGAAAGATAAATTACCTCCAATGAACTTAAAATTGTTTCTCAATGTTGGATCTTTACTTCCATTATTATTCACTTCTATGTATTTAATTCTTTTTATCAGAGTCATCATATCATTTATACTTTGTCCTAGCATTACTATAAAGTCCATTTCCTTTTTTTGAACAAAATGTAAAGTATTTGCTTTTTCGGTTTTGATGAAAGATTGTTGCAAGGACATTTTATTTATGTTTATATTTTTAACCGGAATTATCTTATGCATAAGAATATGAATAAATCGAGAACATCCATGCTCATGCACAAACCTCAAACAGGTTAAAAAGACTTTATTAGCCAAGCAGACACCAAAGGCCTAGACTTGTATGTGCATGAGTGCTTGGAGTGCTGTGCCTAGTTTTCAGGTCACGACCTAGCTTGTCTGTTGAAACCTTTTGGGTTTCGGTTGTAGACATGTTTGGCTTCAGCTAAGCTGCTTTCCTTCAGTAGGTACAGCCGTGTAACAAGACAATAGGGACAGTCAAGACAATCAGGATAGTCAAGACAATCAGGATAGTCAAGACAATCAGGATAGTCAAGGCAGACAATACAATCAAGACAATAGGGGCAGTCAGGGCAGTCAAAACAATCAAGACAATAGGGGGCAGTCAGGATAGTCAAGACAGTCAAAACAATCAAAACAATCAAGACGATCAGGATAGTCAAGACAGTCAAGACAGTCAGGGCAGTCAGGGCAGTCAGGGCAGTCAGGGAAGTGATACGAACGAACACTTTTATATTTTTGTCCTTGTGATTCTAAAAAATTGCTTTGTATAATCCGTACTTTCGACTCTATCCATTTTATCCATTCTATCAACATTGAAAGAGCCGCAGATAGAGTACAAAGATAACAAAAGAACAAACAAAACAAATCAAAGAACAATATGACATCATCTGATACACAATTGTCGCAATTGACGCCATTCGATGACCTTCCCCACGACATACATGCTTTCATTTACAAAACACTCGAGGAACCTGAAGATCGCTACGCTTTCCGTACAGCGTCCAAACTCATGTACCAAAACCCTTACATCAATACGCAAATCACAAAGCTAATTGTCTCATCTTACCTGCAATTGCACGAAGCATTACGTGTACACACGAGCAAACCCGGAGCTGGAGACATTCAACAATTGACTATCAAACTGCCCACATACGACGCTGATCAAAACTATCCTTCTCTCGCCATCTTCGCGTGTATTGTTCGTTCACATCTCTCTCCATCAAGTCAAAACATACTGGATTACTTGGAACACGTCTAGGCGACAAAATCATATCAAAGGCTTCTCACTACCGACCGAACAGGCAATACATTGATCAAACGCATAGAGAAGAACATGAATCACCCTCTACCACATCTTCAATCTCTCGTCTTAGAGAACTGTCCGTCATGTTTGTACTTCTCTGAAGCGTTAGACTTCGCCCGCATATGCCCTACGATACGGAAAGTTACATTCAATCCACAAACATCGGAGGAATTGAAACAAACCAACTTTTACATGAAAGCTCGCAAACATGTACCTTCTCCGTACGGCACAAACATCATACACCTCTCCATTCTTGAAACAAGTCATTATGATCTCAATCACGATGTCGAGGAAGGAACCATCATTGATGATGACACTCTTGAACATATCGCGAGTGTCACCTCTTTACGACACCTTACTTTACAAGGTGAACTTGACAATGAGTTTCATACACATATCTCTTCGCTCACTAACCTGCAATCCCTCAACATCACGTTCACGTACTTAAACAAAACGCAATTACAACCTGCCGTTGATCACACACTTCAGCATTTGACGTCTCTTACATCTCTCGCCATCCCCAGTGTTATCTCGAACGTCTCTTCGCAACATTTACAGAACCTCTTCATCGAGAATCTTGACTCTTTGTTCGCACACGAACTGCCTGCTCTCCGTACGTTCTCTTTTGCACATATTGATGCGTCCGGTGGCAACGTTCTACCTCTTCTCGATCACATCCATCTGCTTTTTGATGCACTACCGGTCACTTTGTCTTTAAACGCTTCATCACAATACTCGCTATGTGTCAGTTTTCAAGTCATATCTAATGCGTCCTTCACACCTTTTCAAAGACCTGCTTTCGAGCCATTACAACAACTGTTTACGCGTTTTGATACGTATCATAACACACAATTTATCGAGGAAATAGCACGAGCATTCCCTCGTCTGGAAGAGTGGATCATTGAAATTGGTCATGATTGGATCCTTGAAATCATCTCCGGTATCAACCGTGTTCAAGCTATGTTCCCTCATCTCCACCATGTCGTCATCAGGTGCCGGAAGACAAACCTCAAAATGCATATCAACGTCTCTCTGGACCCCTTCGTCAAACCGGTTGATATTGACATCTATTCTCACTTCCTCAGTTTCTACTCTCGATCCCCCAATGTCGTTTTGCGGACCCATCCCATACAAGACTACAAGCCTCCCAGTCTTGCAAGGCCTCCCTTCTAGAAAAATGCACCTCTTATGTTTTGTCTTTTAACACTTGTAAACATTGGCTAGGTTACCTGCTGAACAAGGACAGTTTAGCTGGCCGCAACCAAAACTAACAAAAGGTAGCCAAGGTTGTGATCTGAAGGTACAGCCTAGTTAGGTTAGGTTGCATAGCTGTATCTGCCAAACAAGGGCAGCTTAGCTGAAGCCAAACAGTCCTGCAACCGAGCAACCGAGCAACCGAGCAACCGAGACCAATAAAGCAAGCTAGGTAGTGTTCTGAGGTCTAGGCACACCATTCAAGGCACCCATGCACATATAAGGCTAGACCTTTGGTGTCTACATGGCTAATAAAGACTCTTAGCCTGTTTGAGCTTGTAGAAGGGGTGTGGAAGAGGTAGTGGTGCTTGATGCGCAAGTTTGCTTTACATTTTAGAGACACCCTCAAAAATTTCTACCTTTTTCAACACCCACCCATCAAAGATCTTATATGTCCACAAAAAGAAAAAATAAGAGAGAAGAGCAATACCAATACAAGACCTCCAAGGTGTGAATCTAATGTAGCAATGTGGCAACAATGCAACAATGCAACAATGCAACAATACACAAAACAATCAAAATCCTACATGTTTTTAAACATGCACCCATGCTCATCTCGCATTATACCCAACCTTACATTATGAAGTGGCCAAAACATATCCAATAAACCTTACAAGACATAGTGCGCATGACTCCTTTGACTCCTTTGACTCCTTTGACTCCTTTGACCCCTTTGACTCTTGAATACATGCACTTATGCCCGCTCGCGTGTCTATCGCTATTCACCTAGAACATCTCCAAGTCCCAAATAATTGTAACTTTAAAGAGAAAATTAGGGCCTTCCAAAATCATTGCTCCGCTTCAAACCCTCCCAAAATTAATGATGAAACACCACTCCCTTTAGAGTTAGGAGGACTCCGTGTCGGAGAACACGTACTCATTGGACCTGAAGAACATGTCCGCAATCTCAATCCCTTCCATTTCACTGATAAACGCGATCTCCCTTGACCCGCTTCCGTCACTCTCGTCGTCCTCTTCTCCTCTATATGACTCAAATCACTCAACACCATATCCTGTCCTGAATTACTCGATTTTATTGATTGAATCGATGCAGTATCCGAATTCCGACGAGAATGAACTACCGTCGGTATAGGCATAGACATTGAACGCCCCATCTCCCTTTGATCACTCCCCTCTCCCAAATTCACTGCACTTACCCTATTTATTTCAACCCCACCTTGATTGTAATGACTGTACAAAAACATACATATCGAACGCACCAATACCGAACCCGACAAAACACTGAATATCGTATATAACCACGAAAACATATATTTCATCTTTAACCATATCTCCCATCCATCTAAAGGACCTGTCAATATCTCTGACACTATACGCGAAACCATCATCCCACCCAATGTCAATCCCAAATGAACCATCATCACCACCATCTTCTTCATAAATAGCCAAGTCGTATCATTAACGTTCACATCCCCGCCCTTCAATATCTCGTATACGATCGAACACCCACTAACCATCAAGTCGTACGAAAATCTCAATATCACCACTGTTTGTAAGAATACGTAAAAGGTTGAATCCATCCTGCAAATAAAAAACGCACTTGTGATACAAAATTTGATATAGAGGAAGACGAGGATAAATTTCACGTGGAGAAAACAGAAACAAAAGAATCGATAAATAACCGTATTCAAAAATTAAAACGGTAAAAAAATCTAGTAATGGGAAGTCTTCATATCAAATAATGAACTGTAAAACGTAAGCAATCCAAGGACTACCTAAAAACGACATAGAAATACGGGTAAAAGCTGGGTGAATTGAGATTTGATTAAATTTTTTACGTAAAAATGCCATCAACTACACAACGGCAAAAGAGAAAAGAAACTTATTTTACATTAATAAGTGTAACATTCTCGAAGGAATCTGGTGTAGCATAATCCATCTACGAATTGATGTATATATTTTTTAATCACCATTTCACTTCATTTTTTTAACAATTATGTTTTCCTTTAAAATATGAAATAACTTTTTTTCATACATTTTTACATGATCCGGAAGCATATGAAGAACTAATAGTGAACCAAGACACCTTAGCTCAAGTGAACAATTGCAGACATAATCACAAACAAAGTTCGAGTACTCCGCTTACTAATTAAATCCAAAAAAGACAAACACACACAACGCAACACATAAACTCACTCACAAAAACAGCATAGTGCGCTTAGATAAGTAATACACAGTTGAAACCATGAATTAGCAGCACGCTTAGTTAATTTTGTCTTACCCCAAAGAACTCAAAATTGGTATAGCATTTTAGAGATAGAAAATGAGACACCTATAAACTCAAATAAGAGACTAGACAGACTGGGTTTGATAGCTTATATGCTTACTCCAATTAAGATCCTCACAAATATTGTGAAGAGTGTTTGGTTGATGCTCCAAGACTTGCTCTTGAACTTTCCCCTTTCATGCGCGAAGGTGAAGACGGTAATGTGTCAGAAACAGATGTGTGTATTGGCGGCGACATTCGTCTACCTTTTCATAGACAAACGAGATTTTCTTTGAACACCTTGTACACTTTCTGTACCATTAGTGTACAGAATGTCATTGAAAGTTCTTGACCTTCCAAGTACGTATGTTGATGAGGTCTTGAGACTACCATTTTCTGACTCCCTATCAAAGCTTTGACTTGAAGCTTTTCTTAAATTATGGATCTCCTCGTTTATGGAATGTAAGGGTAAGGATTGGGATGATCCTGATTTGTAACCTGAACTCATGTTCATTTCACTTGACGGTGTTGGTGGTGTGTCAAAGTTTTGACTTAAATGTGGTATTAGCATGGAAAGCGGAGGTCTCATCTCTGTAGGGTATTGTTGTTGGTGTTGTTGCTGTTGTTGCTGTTGTTGGTGTGGTTGATGATCTCTACCAAACTCACGTCCATGACCGTAGTGATTCCAAAGAAACACAGCCACCTTCATAGAAACAAAGTGTGCAAAGACGATGGATACTAGCGTCACAGACAAGTAAGCCAGAATTTCCGTTAAGTTTTTAACGAACAACCAAGTCAATTCATTCATATTTACCTGTTCCCCTCTTTTCCACATTCCAATTATTAAAAATACCCCCCATAGTGTTAGTTCGTACGAGCATTTCAGTATCACAGTGATCGCTACGAGTAGTTGCAATATTGTGTAGAAGTTCACCACATCCATCTGTCGTTCAAAAAACAATCTCGTTAGATACAACAATGCAATTCTAGTCTTGTTGACAACAAGATCATCATGCAGCTTACCTTGCTTACCTTGGTTACCTTGTTCGCCGTGTTCTTCTTACTTCCGTGTATCGCCCAAACAACAACAGCAACAACTTCTTGTAGTTCGCAAGACACTTGGGAAGATGATGTCAATACCTTGTCAAAGTCTTATCAAAACGCAAATGAAGTTGAAGACTTTGCCCCTGAAAAAGCAGGAACACAGATTATTGAATTGTATGTTCGTGTCACCGACATAGACAACGGGTTCTTTCATCTTGAAACTGATGAACCAGCCTGCGACATCCCTTTTAGAAACAATTTTTTTGATCCCAAGTCTACACTTGATACACACCATGATCATCAAATCATCGACATGTTTTGTCGTTATGTTGCAGGAATGTATGCAGGCACTTTAGACGCTGACGAAATTACCTTGCAGCCGGTTGAAACAAGAACCTTTCATCAAATCTATAAAGATAATGGTGGCGTCATTGACGATATTGACTTATGGGTCTGTCTTGCTGATCAAGGACGAGAATTTGCTATCTTTGACCACAAAGCCGCCGAAGGTGACTCCATTTCTACTTGCACCTACCTATTGAATTTAAAAACTTTGATGATATATGATTTGAAACGAGAACAAATGTTCGATTTAAGACGAGCAGACGCTTCTCTCTACAATCATGCTCTCGTTCCTTTCTACGGATGGGACTCTGATGCTGAGTGTTTTTGTGTTCTTACCGTCCAAGATGTCTTCACCTTCAAGTACCAACCGTGGACACATCGCTTCGTTTGGCAGCATGCACTCCTCACTACCAGAGGCAACGCTGTCATGAACTCATAAATACACACACAAACAAACACATATACTCTCATCTCATACCCACATGTAAAACACTCTCCCTCTCTCTTTCTTTTTCTCTTTCTCTTTCTGTCCTTCTCTCTTCTCCCTCACATAGCTGAATTTCCCCACAAAAACAGCTTGCCTTTACCCAAACAAATCCGCAACCAAACCCAATCATTAAGACAAACAAGACCATGCTGCTTGTTTTAGCATTTGACCCTTACCTCAAAGCCATAAAATGAAAGGTGCTAGGTAAGGTTAGGTTATAAAGCTGTACCTTCCAAAAGAGGGCAGCTTAGCTGAATTCAAACAGGCCCGCAACCAAAACCAAAAAAAGCGAGCATGGGTAGCCTAGGCCTTTGGTGTCTGCTTGGCTAATAAAGTCTCTTATCCTGTTTGAGTATCTATAGAGGGAGCGGGACAGTTGATGGTGCTTGATGCGCAAATCTACCAAGTCAGCACTCGGGCAATCTAAGAGGACATGCTTTTCATCTTGCACACAGTGTCAGTTGCATTTTGCGCAGATTCTATAAAGATTGACAAGACGCGCTACAAAATCCATTGTTCAATAGCGTAAACACCCAATGTCACACTCCATTGAATGTAATAAAATGTCTTCTCGAGGGTTTGAACTCTGCCCCAATTTTGAGTCAATACGATTAAATTTAAAATTCAGAAAATTCTAAACTTTAATTTACATTTTTTGATAATAAAAAGATCACGCGATCGTGTAGAGAAATTCAAAAGAGAATTGATGGCTAAAACGTGCATCCTTCACGATATATCAAACGGTGTTTCACATATCAATAAAAAGAAGAAGAATAATAAGAAGAAGATGGACTTATTTTAATAATTTATATTTTCCATTGATAATTGTAAATTCATTTTTTTTACTTAGGGAAATATAATACAAAAAAACATGTGCTATTCTTCTAAAGCTTCATTATTTGCTTTTATTATCAATCTTGTCGGTTCTATTGTCTTATTTTTTTATCATCCACCTCTCGCTATTTTTTTTGCATTTGTGGGAACCATGCAATTGTTTGATTACATTTTTTGGACATACTATGGCGAAAATCGGGTCAATTATAATGCTACAAAATCTGCTATGATTTTCAATCACTTGCAACCATTCGTTTTAGCCTTAGTAATAGGAATTAATAAAAAGAAATTATCTAAAGCTTCTATAGTCTTGCTTTTAGTTTATTGTGTTGCCGTCATTCCTTACACCATTTCCACTTGGAACCGCATATCTTACACCGTGGTGCGACCCTCTTCCTTTCCGAGCTTGAAATGGGAATGGAATGTGCAACCTGGTTCTATACTCACATATATTCTTTTCTTCTTATCTCTGATCACTACATCTATTTTTGATATAAGATATCCTATAAATCTAGTGGTGGCATTCGTGATGACGTTTAGTCTTTTGATAAGTATTGTATCTCATAAAAAGTCTCCCGGATCAATGGGACGATTCTGGTGTCATTACGGTGCATACACCCCTCTATTTCTTGCCTTCATCATCAAAATATCAAAAACAAAATAGATCAAGTTCTTTTTTCATCATTCTATAGTAATATATAAAAAGTAAGAAGTAAAATGATGCTTTTGCCACATCAATCTGATGTAATTAATCGTGTTGTAGAGCGTTGCCGGCATCAACATGGTTTGCTTATTTTTCATCAAATGGGAACAGGAAAGACTCTCACTTCATTAGCTTTATTGACACACTTTCCTCACGACGCTAAAGCGGTATTTTTTCCGGGACATTTGAGCTATGTTTGGTACACCGAGACTAAAAAGCATAATATGAATGAAAACATTGCTCTCAAAACACACAAAGATTTATTGAGCTACAACATTCAAGATAAAATAGTCGTGATCGACGAGGCCCATAATATCACACATATGATTCGCCAAATGGAGCCTTCACAAGCTCATATATTTGTTAATAAATTGCAAACGTGCAAACACATATTTCTATTGAGCGGAACTCCTCTTTACAAAGACATTACAGATTTGGCTATGCTTGTCAACATTGCCGCAGGTAAGAATGTTATCACATATAACGGTACCACTTTTTCAAAACGTTATTTAGATCTTACCCCGAAGACAAGTGCTATATATGGTTATTTTTTGCCTTATCTTAATCAATATGGAACTGTCGGATTATCCTTAGCTTTTTTTAGTACCACGAATAGAATGAAACAATATATGTTGACTATCGTCCAAAATTTTATGACCGATCATAAAATACCATGGCATCTTTTTCCTAAGATGTCTGAAATGAGCGCATCCTCCATCCTAAAAAACGAAAATACTCCTCAAATCCTCATTTATGGATTGCTCCTGATCTTGATGTCTATTACGATGCGCATGAACCAATATTCTCTATCCGCTATTTCTCGCTTCGGTACACGTATTGATCCTATACGCCAAGATTTCACCCCCTATATAGATTTTTTCTCAGCGGATCAGTTGGCAACATTCCCTAAAAATAAAGAAATAATCAAATACGTAAATTACAACATACAACAAGCCCGAGAATGGATGAAAGCCGCGATCAATATTTCGGATAAAGATTCGTCTTTTTTAAATGAAAAGTCTGAAGAGGATCCGGAAAATATGCTTTTCAAAGTAAGCACCGACAACTACTTAGACGTAGGTCGTATCATAGGAAATACCACTTTTTTAGAAAATCAAAAAACAATTTACCCACCCAAATTTATACAGATTCTTGAGTTTATTAAACAGAATCCAGGAAATCATATAATTTACTCTAATTTTTATAAGAAAGGGATTGTGTTGCTAGGAGATTTTTTTCGCCAAAACCGCATCACTTATCGTGTTCTGATGCCGCGCACGACCATAAAACAAAAGGGGAAAATCATAGATGATTTCAAAAATGGCAAGTTCAATATTTTACTATTGCACCCCACATTATATGAAGGGATATCTGTCCCGGGCGCTCAATTTATGCATATTTTAGAACCCATTATGGAATTTTATAAACACGAACAAGTGTTAGGAAGAGTGTTGCGTATTGACTCTCATGTGCATCTTCCTTCCGAGGAAAGACACGTCACTATTATACATTGGATCAGCGCCGAACAAAATTATTTTCGTCTTTTTATTCGCCAACTGATGCTTAAAATGTCATTATGGTCTCAATATTTTTCCAAAGTGTCTATGTTGAAAGTATTAAGTGATGATAATCTTTATGGCATCACGCGGACACCGGAACAGATCATTTTTAATCTCCGTAGCCATCTATTCACCTTCAAAAAAGCATTACATGAAGCTCTTCTCACGAGTGATAAACCATGTGGAAAAAAAAACTTATAATATAATAATAAAAGAACATGGGATCCTTTATATTACATGTTGGATACAATTAGAGGTATGAAAAAACTCTCAAAGAGCAGCTGCATTTGATATCGATACAAAATCCGATCAAAAGCAAAAAAATAAAAAGAATACTCTTGCTAAATCAAATGAAATTACAGATAGAGAAAATTAGAAAAAGAAAAAACAAAGCAAAACATTATCATCAATAATAATCAACAAAGAACAAATCCTATGATGTGGTATTTATTGCAAAATAATCGAAAAGCAAACATGAATCAATATCTAAATCAAAATGAAAAAGGGGAAAAATAAGGATGAGAAAAAAGAGACGACTATGAAATATAAAATTGCAGAAGTAAGTTTAATTCTCATAGGTGCGACTATAGCTATTTCGTCAATATATGCACTTTATAATTCAATACCGATGCCGATTTCAGATACCAAAGGAATTTTATTTTTTCCACAAGGTAAGAATAAAATTGATTTTGATCCCGAGAATTATATAATTGATAAGAACAAAGTGATTGTAGATATAAATCCTAAAAAATTTAATGACATCCTCGTACGCATTGCCAAAGCAAATAAATCTACTTTATTTTCAATCCGAGGAGAAAAAGAAAAAGAATCCGTGAGAGAGATACAACACCTGTTTTTTGCTTTCAATGACCAAGCTTATGCGTTTTTTGATATCAAGAGGTTTTTGAAAAGTCTTCCTCCAAATGTGTTTTTATACGGCATTTACAAAACAAATGAAGACACACATCTGACTCCAAATAATATAGAAACAAAAATGCAAACTGAATCTATCCAACTTTTTCCGAGAGTTGTATCTAAATCAAATTTGAATATTTCTGAAATGAGTATACGTGATCAAAAGATTGCTAAATATGGAGAGATATACTCATATTTTTTCAAAAAATTCAACTCTCAACAAACTATCCGAGACAAACTTCGAGATTGGAATCCATTTGTTCAAAAGCACGATTGGAGTCCAAATTCATCAAAATAGATATAGATTTATTATTTATCAGAATGAATAAAATATATAAGATTGAAAGTTTATAAGACTTGAACAAAAAAAGTTAAAAATAAGAATAAAAATGGAAGTTTTAAATTCTGCGGGTAAAGAAGTTTTTCTGATATCTGACAAAGACAGATTTTACAGATTTCTGAATCTCGGGTCAAATCAAAATTGTCTTAATGCTTTTGTGACAGAATCTTATACAGATAATTTAAAAAAGGGCGAATTTGATTATTTATATAATATCATAGATAAGAATCCAGAATCTTTCTTGTCCGTTTTGCATGTCTGTATCACAAATCAAGTGTGTAAAAAACAAGATCCGTTGCTGTTTAGTTTGGCAATCGGTGCGACTTATAAATCAAAGTCAAATACTTCTTTATCTTTTCGCAAAAAGGTCTATTCTATGATACATGAGTGTTGTCATACACCTACACAACTGAATATATTTTTAGATTATTGTAAGAAAGTTTCATTGTTTAAAAATAATAGCTCATGTTGGAATAATACACATAAGAAGGCCATTCTTCATTGGTATAATCGATGCCCATCTACAAAAATAATTTACCAAATAACAAAATACGGACAACGTAACGGATATGACCACAGAGATGTATTTCGTTTGCTTCATCCGAGACCCAAAACCAAGGCACAAGACATCATTTATCATTATGTGATCAAAACAAAAATCAAAGGTATTGATTCTGTGAATCCTTCAGCAAATACTCAAAATGATAAAGAAAAAGAAGAAATAGAAGAAGAAAAGGAAGCAAGACAGGTGAGAGATTTTTTAGAAGCTTATGAAAAAGTAAAGAATGGATCAGAATCCGTCGAAGAAGTATGTGAAATGATCAAACAACATAATTTTAGTCGCGAGCATCTTCCCACTTCTTTTCTGTCAGAAACTTTGGTATGGGAAACATTATTACCACATATGCAACCGATCGCTTTATTGAGAAATCTCAATAAATTAACGAGTATAGGGTTGCTCGATAAAGACGAAGTAAAAGATCAAATATTGGAAAAACTAAGAAATATTAAAGGCGTCCATCCCCTTCAAATTTTAGTTTGTATCAAGATATATGCTCAGGGAAATGGAAATAAAGGTTCTCTATGTTGGGTTCCTGACCAGGATATTCTTCGAATTTTGAATGAAAAGTTTTTAGATGTCCACCCTCTTGAGATTCAAAATGATAAAGGGAAAATTCTGTGTGCTTTAGACGTTTCGGGTTCAATGCATACCTACAAAGTATTTGGTGCAGAATGTTTGAGTGCCGCAGAACTTGTCATCGCTTATGCTATGATTCTTAAAAAACAATATGGAGAACATTTGGATTTGATGTGTTTTTCAGAAAGATTTTTACCTTTGAATGTAAGCCCACATAAGAGTTTAGAAGATAATTTGCATAGCATTAGAAATATTCATTTCGGATCTACGGATATAAGTGTTCCTTTCCTCTGGTCTTTAGATAAGAAAAGAGCTTATTCTAATTTCATCGTGATGACAGATAATGAAACCAACATGAATAAGATCCGGCCATCAGATGCTTTGAAAAAATATAGGACAGAAATGAATATTCCTGATGCAGGTCTACTCGTAATCGCGACATCGTCTTGTAATTTCACCGTAGCAGATCCTAATGATTCGAGGATGTTGGATATTTGCGGTTTCAACGACGTCGTACCAAAACTTATTCAAGAATTTTGTGCGTAAAATTTCCAAAAAAAATATATAAGATAATCATAAATATGAAAAAGTAAAATTGAAACTCCGAAGAATTTGGCTTATTTCAGAAAAAATAAAATGTCCAAATTCATGACTTGAGTTTCAGAAGAAAAATCGAAGTAAAACTCTTACTAAATACATAAAAGAAGCTCCGACGGTTTTGGTTTATAAAATATAATATTAAAAAACCATGCCATTATTTGAGCTTCACTGAAATAAGAAATGATGGTTATTTAAAGTAACTCCGAAGAATTTGGCTTATAAGTGCAAAAAAAGCCAGATCCACGACTTGAGTTTTTGATAAAGAGATAAGGCTGGCTCCGACGGTTTTGGTTTATAAAATATAATATAAAAATACCATGCCATTTTTTGAGCTACATCTAATTCTTTTTCGATCTTTTTAGATCCAATACAATTGATCTAAAAAATAAAATAATAAAAAATCAAGGGAAACGATCAAAAATTAAATAGGGAATTCATTGAGAATATGTAAATTACATATAATTCGATCTATGGTGACATTTCCAAAATAGAAAGGAAAATCAATAGCATCATGAATTTCTACCAATCAACAGCACATACGAACAATCGCAATTCACTTGACACATACTAAAATCATTGCCTTAGCCTAAGAAGAATTCATCCCTCTTACACCCCTTTTTATATCTTGATATCTTTATTTTTTGATTAGATTTTTAGTAGAGTAGTAGTAAATACGCTTTATAAAAATAATACTACATCAAAAAATGCTTATCAAATAAAGTAATAATGAAACTTCCTAGGAGAACATGAAACATGTCATAGAGCTAATGATACTTTCCATTAATTTGATGGGAAATGAAAAAATGAAAACATATTACTTTTTATAAAAAGTAAAAACAAGGTCAAATTCTCATCAATTATACGTCATATCATTTGATTATTGATTTCTTTGAAACATTGTGTATTTTATTTCTTCTAATATTCTATTCAGTTTTTTCACTTCTGACTCTGACTCTCTCGACCAACCTGTTTGACGAAAAGTTCGGCACTGATGTTGAGAATAAAGGCACAGTTGTTCTTTTTGAGGAACTTTAGATATATAACTTTTATTCTGTTTTAGGCTTAACATTTCATCTTTTATTATGGCAATCAAATGTTCACCTTCTTCCTTTGACAAGTTTGATTGAACCTCAGGTAAAGAACATAGAAACTCTACTAGCTCAACATTCTTTTCTTTTACACAAAAGTAGAGAGGTGTAAATCCATATTTCGTTTTTGCATTGATATCTATATTTATTTTAGTTTTTGCGTTTAAAAGTGCTTTTACACACTCTATATTTTTATCTACACATGCTTGATGTAAGATTGTAAATTGTACACGTTGATTTTTAATAGTACTGTAAGGCTCAATCTTAATTTTTGTATCTGATTGTATAAAATAGTTCACGATTTTATATAATCCTAGATTAAGGGCTAATTGAAATGGTGTTTCTCCCTTTACATTTTTAATATTCAATTTTAAATCAATGATGGAAAGAAGTTTTTTTACTATGTTCACATCTTGATTTCTGACCGCAGTATGAAGAATATGCTCACGTTGCTTTTGTGTTACAACATTTCGATCATACAAATTTTCATTTATAAGGTAAAGTGCAATATTGAGTCGTTTATGTTTAATGGCCAAATGCAAAGGGGTTTCTTGTTTGTTCCATTTACCCAAAATATCCGGATAATTTTTGATTAAATAATCACTGCTATTAATGTATCCATATTGTATAGACAATTCAAGAGCTTTCAGAATTGTTTTGCTTTTTAATTCAGAATCATTTGTATACAATGTATTCAATATCTTCATATATATGTCATCCCCATAATTCTTTTCTGCACATATTTGCAGCCATGATTCATAATCATCTTTTTTATAACGTACAATGAATAGTGACCATTTTACGATAGTACTAGATGATATGTCACTTAGAGTTTTACATGTAAGTAAATAAGACAACAAATCATTATTCTTCAATTTTGTCGCAATATAATGTAAACAGTTGTCGGGGAGTTTCTGCAAACATTCATCATTCGTCATTTTCCCTGTTTTTTTGTTTGTCCTCTACTCCTCATATGTGTAGATACATATCAATTTTTTATTTATCATTTGCCTTGATGGAATAAATAAGTACTATAAAGAATTATAGAATTCTGCATTTATACAATCATAATTTATTTACATCCCCATTTTTATTTTCTGCAGCATATTTTCATACTTCTTCATTCCAGGGACATCCATATTCATGCACATACTTCAACCTATCTAATTGACCGCTCAAAGCGGCATAGTTAAACATTCTAGTTTTAGAGTCTGTCATAATCATTTATTGACAGATTCATTCAAAAAAGTAATAGATTGTTCTAAACTAAAATATTCTCACATCATTCAACATAATTTTTATCCAAATACTTTTTCATGATACGTGGATGGATAATCACTCTCTTTATGTCTTGTACTTTAGTATCCCAAAATCGTTGTCTATTTCTAAACACTTCTTTCTTTTGTTTTTCAGATTTTTTCTCATTCATTTTTTTATTCGTTTCTTCTTTGTATTCCTCTCTAGACATAGTATAGTATTTCCAAAAATTATCAATACACGTCTTTTTTTTCTTGAATAGATTTTCATCACTTGAATCATAATCACTATTTAACAAAAAATGCGTCCCCAAAATCTTTTCGATTTTTCTGAAGAATTCTGCTTCCTCTAATTCGTCTATTACCTCTTCATAATTATTCTTCACACCTTTTATCAAATCCGTGACCAATTTTGATGGATAAAAACAATATGAATAATATTTGCTTTCATCAATAATTTCATAATCTAAATTGCTTTCACGCATTTTTTCAATCAATGTATTTCTTCGCCTATTTTCCTCTTGTCTCTTTCTTGCTACCGTTTCAAGATGGGACATTTCATTATTCAAATCGAAGCGTGAATAATAATTGAAACATTGTATAATTTCTTTCTTGTAAGGAGATTTGTTTATAGCTTTATTTCTGTCTGCATATTTTTGCGCTTCTGAAAATATATCTTCTATAGGATCATCTATGTTCTTCATATTAATTTCATAGTTCATAAACTTGGTAATGTATCCCTTCAATTTAGATTGAGATATGAGAAGACTTTTTTCATTATATTTTTTGACGTATCCAATAAACACATTAAGATCTCTGGTATGATCGTACAACATATCATTGGGAATGAGCTTTTTCAAATCTTGTCTATGAGGAGATTCCTCTATATCATTTTTTCTCCAG
>LKMJ01002414.1_pt1 | contig 17161 bp, 21 predicted proteins | sample 643391 | NCBI WGS metagenome assembly LKMJ01 (sample SAMN04112250, study PRJNA286221) | soda lake metagenome | biome: soda lake; feature: Kulunda Steppe; material: water; isolation source: sample PL-Br10 brine of Picturesque Lake | place: Russia: Kulunda steppe | collected 2010-07
GACGACGAGCCGACGGAGCGAGAGCGACTGGCCACGCTGCTCGAGCGTCGGCTCGACATCCCGATGGCCATCCTCGCGGCCGTGTGGGCCGGCTTGGTGGCCTACGAGCTGGTCGCACCACGCGACCAGCGCGAGGTGCTGACCGTGATCAGCAACGTCATCTGGCTGCTGTTCGCCGTCGAGCTCGTCGCCAAGCTGGTGGTGTCGAGGCACCCAGGTCGGTTCCTGCGCCGTCACTGGCCCTCGGTGCTGTTCCTCGTGCTGCCCCTGCTGCGGGTGCTGCGCCTGTTCCGCGCGCTGCGCCTGGTGCGCGTCCTGCCGATGGGTCGCGTCGTCGGCTCGTCCTACCGTGCGGTGGGAACCGCCCGTGTGCTGCTGACCGGTCGGCTGCAGTTCCTGCTGGCCGCGACCGTGGTCGTGGTGTTCGGCGGCGGCCAGCTGCTGTTCGTGCTCGAGCGGGGACGCGATGGCGCGCTCACCAGCCTCGGCGATGCGTTGTGGTGGTCGGCCAACCTCGGCATTGCGGCCAACATGGTCCATGAGCCGGTGACGCTGACGGGCCGTCTACTGGCCATCGCGCTGTCGATCTACGCCATCGTGGTCTTCGCGGCCCTCGCAGGCACGATCGGGGCCTACTTCCTCGAAGCGCGGCAGGAACGCGCCGCGGACGAGGAAGCAGGCCCGTGAGCCGTGCGGTCAGTGGCTGACCTTGGCGATCTCCCCACTGGCGACCTTGGCGCGGTAGCCGAGGATCTCCTTCTTCACCAGCCGCGCCAGGATGTACATGCCCAGCAAATTGGGGATGGCCATCAGGAACAGCATGGCGTCGGCGATACCGATCACCGGCCCCAGGGACAGCGAGGCGCCGATCACCACGAAGACGCAGAAGATGACCTTGAACACCGTCTCCGCGGTCTCCGAGTCGTTGAACAGGTAGCAGGTCGACTTCATGCCGTAGTACGACCAGGTCAACATGGTGGAGAACGCGCAGGCGACCACCGCGACCGCGAGCACGTTGGGGAACCACGGCAGGACCGTGGCGAAGGCCGCCGAGGTCAGGGCCACCCCGCCGAGCTCACCGGCGACCGGGTCGAGGTAGGCGCCGGAGATGACGATGATCAGCGCCGTCATGGTGCATGATGATGATGGTGTCGATGAAGGGCTCGAGCAGGTCGACGTGGCCCTCCGTGGACGGGTGCTCCGTGCGCACCGCGGCGTGTGCGATGGCCGCTGAGTCGATGCCTGCCGCGTTGGAGAACGCCGCGCGCTGGAAACCGACGATGAGCTCGCCGATGATCACGGCACCGACGGCGACCGCGAAGAACAGGCCGACGATCCAGCGCAGGTCGGCGATCGGGCTGTCCGCCCCACCGGTGACCGCGATGATCTGTGCCGTGGCCTGGTTGGCCTGGAACATGTTGCCGGCCCCGATGGCGCCGCCGATGCAGGAGACGGAGAACAGCACCGCCAGGGTCTTGCCGACCTTCTTGCCACCCCCGGAGTGTCCGGTCACCTCCACGATGCCCTTCTCGAGGTAGTACATGGGCCCACTGGAGACGGTGCCGTCGGGCCGCTCACGCCGGTACTTCACCCCCAGGGCGCACTCTGCCATCTTGGAGGACATCCCGAGGCACCCGGCGATGATCATCCATACCGTGGCGCCCGGGCCACCGATCGCGATCGCCACCGCCACCCCGGCGATGTTGCCCAGCCCGACGGTGCCGGATACCGCTGTCGCCAACGCCTGGAAGTGGGTCACCTCACCGGCATCGTCGGGGTTCGAGTACTCGCCGCGCACCAGGGCCAGCGCGTGCTCCGGGCCGCGCAGGTTGATGACGCCGAGGTAGACGGTGAAGAACGCGCCCGCGGCCACCAGCCACAGCACGATCAAGGGCAGGTTCACCCCGGCCACGGGGACCGAGTAGAAGACGACACCTTGGATCGCGGAGGACACCGGGTTCATCGCGGTGGAGATGCGCTCGTCGATGCTCTGGGCGAGGTACGGCTGCGGCATGGTGCTTCCTCCGGAGGTCACGGCACCACCGTCACGGGGACGTCAGCGATCTGGGTCAGGATCGGGGGCACGCTGCCGAACAGCCGGGAACGCATCCGGCCCTCACCGGTGCGGCCGACGCCAGTTCCTGCTGCCGTCGCTCGTGGCGCTGCTCGTTCTCCTCCGGGGTGTTGAAGGAGTAGGGCGACCACGGGATCACGTGGACGAGCACCAGCGTCGCCCCGAGGTCACGTGCGCGCCCCGTCGCGAACTGCAGGGCGCGTCTGCCCGCATCGCTCCCATCGACACCGACGAGCAGGACCTTGGCCATCCCGGGCTCCCCTCCGTACCCGGCACCACCACCCTGCGGTGGAACCGCAGGCACGCACCGGACGCACCCCTCCGACCGCTCGCCTGACAGCGACACGGTGCCGCAGCGTGCGGCGCGCGGAGCCCAAGCGGGGCATGTCGATGCTGGCAAGGAGGAATCCGGCAGACGTTCCACATCCTCGACACGCGCCCTGTGATGCCGAGCCGGTCAGTGGGCCTGGGTCTGGGGGCTCACCGGTCGGGCAGCGAAGGGCTCGACGACGTGCTGGCGCCGGTGGGCATAGACGATGGAGGTGCGCACATCGATGACCTCGGGGCGAGCGGTGAGGTGATCGATGACCAGGCTGTAGAGGGCATCGGTGTCGTTGACGGCCACGTGGAGGAGGACGTCCTCGTGTCCGGTGACCAGGTAGGCGTCCAGCATCTCGGCGAGGCCGAAGGCGTAGTCGATGAACGCGTCGATGCGATCGCGGGTCGGCGGCCGGATCCGGACGGAGACCAGCGCCTGGACCTCGCGTCCCAGTGCCCGAAGGGAGGCCTCGGCGTGGTAGCCGATCAGGACCCCGCGCCGGTGCAGGGCACGGACACGCTCCAAGGCGGTGGAGGGGGAGACGCCGACCCGTCGCGCGAGCTCGCGGTTGGTGATGCTCGCGTCCGCCTGCAGTTCGTGGACCAGGGCCTGATCGATCTCGTCCATCGGTCGCCTCACTCGAGGTGTGTCCGAACATCGTACGGCCGACGCGGACCAGAGCGCGCAGCATCGCGGCGCGTACCGCGGCCCCAGACGGGACATGGCGGCCTGCGATCCACACCGACGCGCGCGCAGCTGCCGGGAACGCGTGCGGCAGGAGGTGGTTGTTCGTACGCCGGCAGCCGGCCTTCACCGAACCGTCTACCGCCTGGATGCGACCCTCGGGGACTGAGCCGTACATCGTGCGGAGTTGCTCGCGTTGTGAGCGATGCTGACGATACTGATGGCCATACCCCCCGAACGAACGGCGCACAGATGCGGACAGCGACGGCCACCATGACCACCGACGGCTCGCGCGAGCAGCGTGGCGAGTTGACCGACCTGCTGGAGCGCTTCGCGACCACCGAGCGCGGCGACCTCGCGACGTTGTGCGGAAGTGCGGGTGACGCGACCCAGCGCCTCATCGACCAGGGACGGGTTCCCGACTACCTCGTCGTCGAGCCACAGGACCCGGCTCCGGTGGTGGAGCGCACCCTGCTGGCGGTCCTGCGCCGGCTGTCGGTCGGCCAGCGCTGACCAGCCGGCAGCAGCCGGGGCCGGCACAGGCGCCCTACCCGGCGTGCGCTTTGTGCTCCGCCCGTCGCGCGTGCAGGATCGGTTCGGTGTAGCCGGAGGGTTGTTCCCGGCCGCGGAAGACCAGGTCATGTGCGGCACGGAAGGCCGCGGCGTCGAAGTTGGGCGCCAGGGAGACGTGGCTTCCATCGTCCGCGTTCTGCTCATCGACCACCTGCGCCATGCGTCGCAGTGCCGTCTCGACCTCATCCTCGGTGACGATGCCGTGGTGTAACCAGTTGGCCACATGCTGGGCGGAGATCCGGCAGGTGGCGCGGTCCTCCATCAGCGCCACACCATGGATGTCGGGCACCTTCGAGCAGCCGACGCCCTGCGAGACCCAGCGCGCGACGTAGCCGAGGATGCCCTGCAGGTTGTTCTCGAGCTCTTCCCTGCGCTCCTGCGCGGACCAGGAGGGATCGGCAGCAACCGGGATGGCCAGCAGCTCATCGCGCGTGCGGGGGGCGCGACCAGCGAGCTCGCGCTGGCGGCTCGCGACGTCCACGGCGTGGTAGTGGGTCGCGTGGAGCGTCGCAGCGGTGGGTGAGGGCACCCAGGCGCAGTTGGCACCGGCTCTCGGGTGCGCGATCTTCTCCTCGAGCATGGCGGCCATGCGGTCAGGCGCAGCCCACATGCCCTTGCCGATCTGGCCACGGCCGGGCAGTCCGGCCCGCAGCCCGACGTCGACGTTGGCGTCCTCGTAGGCGCCCAGCCAGGTCGCGTCCTTCATCTCCCCCTTGCGCAGCATCGGACCCGCCTCCATCGAGGTGTGGATCTCATCGCCGGTGCGGTCGAGGAAGCCGGTGTTGATGAACACGACCCGTTCGCGTGCAGCGGCCAGGCAGCCGGCGAGGTTGAGGGTGGTTCGCCGCTCCTCGTCCATCAGCCCGAGCTTGATCGTCGCCCGCTGCAGACCGAGCGCGTCCTCGACCGCAGCGCACAGCTGGTCGGTGTAGGCCACCTCCTCGGGGCCGTGCAGCTTCGGCTTGACCACGTACACCGACCCGTCACGGGAGTTGCGCAGGTGCGGCGGTTGCGCCCGGTCATGACACGCCCCCAAGCCCGACAGCACGACGTCGAGCAGCTCCTCCGGGACCGGTTCGCCATCGGCGTCACGCACGATCGACGTGCGCAGCAGCAGTCCGACGTTGCGCACCAGCAGCAGGCCGTTGCCTCGGACGGTGACCGTGTCGCCGGCGCCGCTCGTGTAGGACCTCGGTGGGGCGAGTTCGCGCACCACACTGCGACCGTCCTTGGCGATCTCGGTGGTCAGCGTCCGGCGCAGCAGACCGAGCCAGTTGCGGTAGACCTCGATCTTGTCCTCGGCGTCCACGGCGGCGACCGAGTCCTCACAGTCCATGATCACGGTCGTGGCGGCCTCGACCTCCACGTCGCTGATCCCGGCCGCGTCGTCCGACCCGACCGGGTGGCTGCGGTCGATGCGCAGCACGACGTGCAGCCCGTTGTGCAGCAGCCAGATCGCCCTCGGATCCGTCGGCGTCCCCTCGAACCCCACGAAGCCGGCGGGGTCGGCGAGCCCCGTCCGACCCGTCGCCGTCACGACCAGCAGTGCACCGTCGACGACCTGGTAGCCCTGGGCGTCGCGGTGGCTGGCATCCACCAGCGGGGCGATGTCGTCGAGGAAGCCGCGTGCCCAGGCGATGACCCGCGCGCCGCGACGGTGGTCGTAGTCGGTGGATGACGGTGCGTCACCGAGGGCGTCGGTCCCGTAGAGCGCGTCGTACAACGAACCCCAGCGGGCGTTCGCGGCGTTCAGCGCGTAGCGGGCGTTCTTGACCGGCACCACCAGCTGCGGTCCCGCGACGCTCGACAGCTCCGGGTCGGCCACCACGGTCGCCAGCGTGGCATCGACCGCCTCCGGGAGCAGGTAGCCGAGGTCCTCGAGCAAGGTCCGGTACGCGGGAGCATCGTGCGCCTGACCACGCCGCTCGCGGTGCCAGGTGTCGATCGCCTGCTGCAACCGCTCACGCTCGGCGAGCAGGGCCCGGTTGCGGCCGGCGAACCGGTCGACGAGTTCCGCGAGCCCGCTCCAGAAGGCATCCGAGCCGACACCGGAACCCGGCAGCGCCTCCTCCTCGATGAACCGGTGGAACGCCTCGTCGACCGACAGGCCGGACATCTGCACGGGATGGTGCGCCAAATCACGGCCTCCTGTGGGGGCGACGCCCCGGCCGGACGGGGACGCCGTGCGGACACCTCGTGTGGCAGGTCTCCGGTGGACGAGGACCCGCCGTGGTCGCTACCGGACGTAGACCTTGCCGCCCCGCTCGACGACGGTGCCCCGACCGAGCGGCAACACCCGCGTCAACAGCTTGAAGCCGGCACCCAACCCGGGGATCCTCGCGAAGATGCCCTGTGGCCCCCGCGTCATCCGCCCGTCGCTGACGTCGTAGGCGGCACCATGCCACGGACACACGAGACACCCCTGGTCGTCGATCGATCCATCGGCCAGATCGGCACCGAGGTGACGGCATCGACGGGTGACCGCGAACAGCTCGTCCTGCGAGCTCCCCACGGCGTAGCGGCCGGCACGATGGACCGTCCCCGATGCCAGCGCTGCCGCGGGCCCGACCTCGATCTCACGTGCCATGCTGCGTCCTGTCCGTTGCGGACGGGCACCGTACCGGCGGGCCGGGGTTCCACCGTCCACGGAGCGCACCGCCGCAGTGGACCGGGTCAGGCCTTCCAGCGTTCCTTGCCGCCCATGCCGTACTGGCGCAGCAGCAGCGCACGGGTGGGGTGGATGGCCATGAACGCGACGCCTGGCGAGCCGTCAGGGCCGCCGGGCGCGAAGGCGCTGAGGTCGTAGTCGAACACGCCGTTCCAGAGGCGGCGCTTGGTGTCGATGTCGTCGAACACCTCTGCGGTGCCCCACACCTCGACGCCGTCGCCCACCTCGGTGACCTGCCAGTGCAGCGCGACCTTGGGGTTGTCCTCCACGTTGCGGGCCTTGACCGAGTCGGTGCCGCACATCGTCCACAACACGTCACCGTCCCAGCACGGGTGCACCGGCACGACATCGGGTTCACCGTCAGCGCCGACGGTGGCCAGGTGTGCCCACGGGCTCAGCGCGGTTGCGAAGGCCTTGATGTCGTCGAGCGTCGTCATGGCAGTACTCCCGGTGTGGTGAGAACCGCCACCTCCGCGACAGCCCTGAGGACAGCATCCAAGTGCCGCCGAGGGCAGCTGTCCACAGCGGGGGCGACGGCGTCGCCAGGCCGGCTCGGTGGTGGACAGCCGGCTACGGTGCGGACCGAGCGGGCCGCACGACCACGATGGGTCGTGACGTGGCCACGGGTCTGGGAGGACCGTTGGTGATCTGGGTCAAGCGTGTCTCCGTGTCCCTGGCACTCCTGCTGGCCGTCGCGCTCGTGGTGTCGCTGGTCACCGGCACCTTTCTGGTGCGGCGATCGTTCCCCACGACCTCCGGTCAGCTCGAGCTGGCGGGGCTCGACCAGGACGTGGAGGTCTACCGGGACGCCTACGGCGTGCCGTCGATCGTGGCGGCGACCAGCGCGGACCTGTTCCGCGCCCAGGGCTATGTGCACGCCCAGGACCGTTTCTGGGAGATGGACCTACGCCGACACGTGACCGCCGGACGGGTCGCGGAACTCCTCGGCGCCGAGGCCCTCGACACCGACCGGTTCATCCGCACCCTCGGCTGGCGCCGCGTCGCCGAAGCGGAACTCGACCTCCTCGAGGAGGACACCCTGGCGATGCTGGAGGCCTACGCCGAGGGGGTGAACGCGTGGACGGCGGGACGCTCAGGCAGCCAGCTGTCCATCGAGCACGCCCTGCTCCGCGTGACCGGCGCCGGCGGCTACCAGCCCGAGCCCTGGACCCCGGCTGACTCGGTGGCCTGGCTGAAGGCCATGGCGTGGGACCTGCGCTCCAACCTCGAGGACGAGCTCGCCCGCGCCCGGCTGCTCGACGTCGACCTCGGTGCGGGCCGCGAACTCGACGACCTCTTCCCTGACTTCCCGACGCAGCGGCATCCGGTGATCCTGCCCGAGGGCGGCGATGTCACGACCGACGGCTTCATCCCTGCGACAGGCGTGCGGGACCCCGACCGGGTCACCGCCACGGCGGCGGCCCAGGCGCGAGGCGACGGGCTGGACGATCCCGACGACGACGAACCACCCCAGGCCGCTGCGCTGCTGCGGACCCCGGGTGCGGACGCCGCCCTGGCGGCCGCCTCCGAGGCGCTGGCACTCGCACCGGCGCTGCTCGGGGAGGGCGGTGGCGACGGGATCGGCTCGAACTCGTGGGTGCTCGGCCCCGACCGCACCACGACCGGCACAGCGTTGCTGGCCAACGATCCACACCTCGGACCTGCACAACCCTCCCTGTGGTACCAGGTCGGCCTGCGGTGCGAGCCGGTCGGGCCCGACTGCCCCTTCGAGCTCGCCGGGTTCTCGTTCTCCGGTGTCCCGGGGATCGTGATCGGCCACAACGCGCGGATCGCCTGGGGGTTCACCAACCTGGGCGCCGACGTCATCGATCTGATCATCGAGCGGCTCGACGGGGACCGCTACCGCACCGAGGACGGCTGGGAACCCCTCGACGTGCACGAGGAGACGATCCGCGTCGCCGGGGGCGAGGACGTCACCATCGAGGTCCGCTCCACCCGCCACGGTCCCCTGTTCTCCGACGTGTCGGACAGCGGCGACGAGGTCGCCCAGGGACGGCTCGGGGCCGGCGACCCGGCGGCTGCGGGCGACCTCGACGCTGGCGAGGTCGGAGCGGGCGAGGTCGACGCAGGCGATCTCGAACATGCCGTCGCGCTGCGCTGGGTGGCGCTCGATCCGGTCGCGACGATGGATGCGGTGCCGCGGCTGATGCGCGCCCGGGACTGGCCGAGCTTCCGCGCAGCTGCCAGTCGCTTCGAGGTGCCCTCGCAGAACCTCGTCTATGCCGACGTGGACGGCAACATCGGCTACCAGGCGCCAGGCCGGATCCCCGTCAGGCGCTCGGGCGACGGCACGCTGCCCCAGGCCGGCTGGACCGGTGAGGCGGGCTGGGAGCGGTTCCTCGACTTCGAGGAGCTGCCGTGGACGCTCAACCCCGATGCCGGCTACCTCGCCACCGCGAACCAACCCGTCCTGCCTGCGGGCGGGGAGCCCTTCCTGGCTGTTGACGTCTCCCTGGGGCACCGTGGCGCCCGGATCGCCGAACTGCTCGAGGCACGCGAACGGCACAGCCCGCAGGACCTCCTGGCCTTGCAGATGGACAACCACAACGCCAACGCGGCGACGCTGGTCCCGGTGCTGACCGACCTCGATGCTCGTGATCACGACGGTGTCGCCCTCGTCCAGGAGGTGCTCGCGGACTGGGACCTGCAGGACGACGCGGACGCGGCAGGCGCGGCGGCCTTCAACGCGACCTGGCGCCATCTGCTGGAGATCGCCTATCACGACCTGCTGCCGGAGTGGGCCTGGCCCTCAGGCGCGGGGCGCTGGTGGGAGATCGTGCACGGCCTCCTCGACGAACCCGACTCAGCGTGGTGGGAGGCCCCGGGCTTTCCCGAGGTGCGTGGCCGGGACGAGGTCCTGCACGCCGCCATGGCCCGGGCCTCGGAGGAGATGGAGGCCACCTTCTCCACGGACCCGTCGGACTGGCGGTGGGGCGAGATGCACACCTTGACGCTGACCCACAGCCCCTTCGGGGAGTCCGGTATCGCACCGATCGAGCGGCTGTTCAACCGCGGACCGCTCGAGCTCGGTGGCGGTGCCGACATCGTCAACGCGACCGGGTGGACCGCACATCAGGGCTACGAGGTCAACTGGGTACCGAGCATGCGGATGGTCGTGGACCTCGGCAACCTGGATGACGGCCGCTGGATCCACCTGACGGGGCAGTCGGGGCGACCGTTCCACCGCCACTACACCGATCAGGCCGAACCATGGCGTGACGGGCAGACCATCCCGCTCGGGTTCTCCTTCGAGGCCGCCCGGGAGAACGCGGTCGACCAGCTCACCTTGACCGCGCGCTGACCGGGCGCCGCCACCCGTCCAACGGTCACCGGGCGCCGCCACCCGTCCAACGGTCACCGGGCGCCGCCACACGTCCAACGGTCACCGGGCGCCGCCACCCGTCCAACGGTCACCGGGCGCACCGGCACTGGGGAGTATTCCGACCGTATAGCGTCGTGAAACTCCCCAGTGCCGGTGCGCACCTCGACGGTGGACCCCGGTCGCCTGACTACCGCCGGCGCAACGGGTGGAGGCGGCGCGCAGGATGGCGGTACGACATGCCGTGGAACTCGCGTGTCACCGTCGTCGCTCGGGGGTGCAGCGCGCCGTCGGAGGTGGCCTCCTCCGGGTCGACGTGGAGGCACCCGGCGCAGGTGTCGGCGACACCGCGACCACGTACTTCCGCGTACCCGGTGGCCGTCCACCTGGTGGCCGTCGGCGGCTGCAGCACCTCGGTCACCTCGTTGCCGCCCTCGTCGTACACCATCGCCCACCAGGGCTGGGGGCGCGGCAGATCTGCGCCGAACACCCACGGGGCGTCGATCGCGGCGACCGCACGCTGGACGAGGCCCACGACACAGCCGAGGTGGCCGCAGCCGTTCTCGTCGTAGCGACGGAGCAGGTCGCCGCCGGAGGTAAAGGCGACGACCAGCGGGCAGATCTCACGACCACCCCCGGGGGGAGCCAGATGGCCATTGACACGTGACCGCATCTCGGGGAATCAGCTCCATCAGCTTCGGGACGAACCGCCTGCCGCGCCGTTCGTGGTCGACTGGAGAGCTGCGGTCCACGCCGCACAGGTCACGGGAGCTCAACGGGCACCGGCGCGGACCGGGCCAAGCGCCCGTCGAGGGTCAGCAACGTTGCGCTGAGCGTCTCGGCGCACGCGATGTAGAGCCCATCACGCAGGGCGGTGTTGCCCCTCAGCTCCCACGCCCGCTGGATCAGCGGCGCGATCGGCAGGCGCTCAACGGGAAGCCGGACCAGGCGGTCGAGCGCCCGAGTGACCCTGGCATCTTCTGCATCGCCGGCCCGCACCAGTCGGCCCAGAGCGGACAGCACCTCGGCATCGAGGTGGGCGGGTGCCGCGAGCGTGGCCCCCCTGATCCTGGCTGCCACCGCACCGCCACGCTGCGATCGGCGCAGCACCTCGACCACGACCGATGCGTCGATCACGAAGAGTTTGGCGCTCACGCGACGTCGATGTCCCGCCGGCCCTCCTCGACCAAGGTGACGCTGTCCGGGCCATTGCCCGGCAGTGGTGGGCCTGCTCGCACCTCATCGAGCCACTCCTCCACGGTCGGGAGGGCAGCGTGGCGGTGCAGGACCTCGACCACGTAGCTACGCAGGCTCATCCCGGCAGCGTCCGCTCGCCGGACCAGCTCCCGATGCGTGGGCTCGTCCAGATCTCGGATGTGCATGTTCACGGCCATGACGAATGGTAGCACTTCGCTACCACCATTGTCGTGAGGCACGATGCCGCAACAGTTGTGTGCAACTCGGCCCGACGACCAAGCCGCACATCATCACGGCGATGTGCGCGCGTGCTGGTCTTGCGCACGTGGTCGGTCTCGGGGAGGTGTCGACTGGGGGGTGCGCCGCGTTCAGGCGAGGTAGGCGCGTAACGCTGCACGAACGATGTCGGACTTGTGGACACCGTCACGATCGGCGCGCTGCTCGAGCAGATCCGCAAGCTCGTCATCCAGCCGGGCGTTGACGGTTGGTGATGGCCCCTCGCCCTGCGTCAGTCGCGGGCGGCCCCGACCGGTCGGACGCACGTCGATGCTGCGGGGTACATACCCCGCTTCGGCGTCATCGGCGAGCCGTTCTGCCAGCTGATCGGTGACATACACGCGGGTGGGTCGCTTCTTCGCCTCGCTCATGCTGTGTCCTCCCTCGGGAGGTAGCGCTCGTAGGCTTTGCGCAGCTTCATCGCTTGGATGGCGACCGCTCCGTCATCGACGTCGTCAACCGTGATGACCTCCAGCATGCGGCCGGTACGGTCGGGTCCGATGGAGAGCACGCCAACAAGTTGAGAGACATTCGGGCTCTCCTGTCGTCTCCACGGGGCCGACTGCCACCGCGTTGTCGATCGCGTGGTGGATGTCCGAGGCAGCGGTCCCATGGCGGCGAGCGCCGGTCCGTATCTCCACAACGAAAACTGTATCACAGTAATGCTGTCCGGCTCCCGACCCTGGCGAAGGCGTCAGCGCATTCCCGGCGACGTGTTCTGGTCGACGCCGCTCGCCACAGCCACGGGTCCAGCGGCTTCGGGCGCCCGGATGCTCAACAGGCCGAGATCGAAGTCACGGCTCGCACGCGGGCCGGCCACTTCTCGGTACGCGACGACCACCTACGATTGCGACATGCGACGCGCTGTCTCGACGGTCACGGTAGTGCTCCTCCTCGTCCTCCTCACGGGCTGCAACGGCGAAGGAGGACCGATCGAGGTGCCAGACGTGGTCGGCCTCAACGAGACCGAAGCCGTCCGGGCTCTGGAAGCTGCTGGGCTCACGGCGGAAGCAGCGGTCGCGGCGGGGGCCGTCGAAAGTCATGGCACGGTGGTCGAACAAGATCCGGAGCCTGGCAGCCACGTCGAAGTTGGCAGCGTCGTGACCTTGAGCATTGCCCGTGAGGGGTTGTAGCCGCACACAGGGCGGGTCTGAATACCCGAGCCCAATCGGAATCCACCCGACGAAAGCCGTAGCCGCTGTGGGCGAAGATCGGTTCCCATGCACCGCACATCGTCACGGCTGCCGGGTGCTTGCCAGGGCAGCCGTGACGACGGACGATTGCGCTACCGGGCGCCGGTGGCTCCCGCGAGGTAGGTCGCGACGATGTAGGTGGGGTTGCGGTCGAGCGCGCCGCGAGCGCGGTCGTAGCGGCGGGTCTGGCGAGGGTCGGCGTGCCGCGCGAAGTCCTGCACGTCGCGCAGGCTGCACCCGGCGTCGGACTGCGGTGATCGCGGCGTGCCGCAGCGAGTGGGGTGAGATGGACTTGTCGATCCCGGCGCGTTTCGCCAGTCGGCGCACGATCCGCCCGGCGGCGTGACGGTCCAGTCGGCTGCCATCCGCGCGAGCGAGCAGTGGCCCGTCGGTGCGCTCCCCGACGGCAGCGTCGATGGCTCGCGAGGTGCGTGGTGCCAGCGGGATCAGGGCGGGCTGGTTGCCCTTCCCGACGATCCGGACGACCCGGTGGCCATTGGCGAGTGCCAGGTCGGACAGGTCGGCACCGCACGCTTCAGATACGCGCAAGGCGTTGAGTGCCAGCAGGCATGCGAGTACGTGGCCGTTCCCACCAGACAGCCCGGCTTGGACGAGGAACGCGCCGAGCTCGGTGCGGTCGAGTCCAAGCCGAGCGGATTCCTGGGAGACCTTCGGCCGGCGAACGTGGACCGCCGGGGAGTGCTCGAGCAGCTGCTCCTCGACGCAAGTCACGGTAGGACCCGGTCAGTACGACCAGCTTGAGCGCGACCGTGGCCGCAGCGAGGCCTCTGGCTTCGAGGTCGCGCGCGTAGAGCTCGACATGAGGCCGGCGGACATCCGCCAGCGGCTCGAGGTGATGCTTCTCACACCAGCCGAACCACAGACTGAGCTGGGTGGTGTACGCCTGGCGGGTCCCTGGGGACGAGTAGCTGGCCACGAACGCGACCGCGGCCCAGCTGGCCAGGTCCCGCTTGCCGGAAATGGGCAGGATGAGGGTGGATGTGGTCATGGAAGAACCTCCTGTCCGGCACGAGGCGTGCCGGCATCCTCAGCATCCCCCCCATCCACAGCCACCGTGGTCGACGCACGCTCCACGGCTTACACTGACCGCATGACGGATCAGCAGGCCGGACTCATCGTGACGGACCCCGACGTGGTCGGCGGTCAAGCTCGTGTTCGCGGCACCCGCATCCCGGTCAGCGTCGTCCTCGACTGCTTGGCAGCAGGACTGAGCGAGGACGAGATCCTCCGGCAGTACCCGACCTTGACGGTCGAGGGTGTCCGCGCCGCTGCGGCCTACGGAGCGGCGCTCGCTCGTGAAGAGATCCACCCGCTGCCCGCGTGAGACTCAAGCTCGACGAGAACCTGCCGCACGAACTGACCGCGGCGCTTCGTGGTGAGGGCCATGACGTCCACACGGTCGCTGACGAGCAGCTCGCCGGCGAAAGTGACCCGGTGATCGTGGCGGCAGCAACGGATGAGGACAGGCTCCTGCTCACCCTCGACCGTGGAATCGGTGACCTGCGGCGCTACCCACCGGGTAGTCATGCCGGCGTCCTCGTCCTTCGGCCCGTGGCACAAGACCCGGACAACATCCTGTCTCTGCTCCAACGGCTCGTGAGAACCCAGCCGCTCGACGACCTACGTGGGTGCGTCGTCGTGGTCGAGCCCCGCAAGGTCAGGATCCGGCGATCCGACCAGGGCGATCGCTCGTGATCCCAGAGGACGCGCTCGATGAGATCCGGCGGTGGGCGGACCACCGGGTTCCAGAACACGCCCGAGACCAGGTCCGTCTCGAGGTGGACGTCACCGAACGCACCGTCACCATCGTCGAGTGCCGCCCACCGTGGCGGCCCGAGTACGGCCCGGAGTGGACCCGGTTCCCGATCGCACGGTTGCGCTACACGGAGTCTGGCAACCGATGGTCCCTGTACTGGCGAGACCGGAACCTCAAGTTCCACGAGTACGACCTCACCGACCCCACACCCGACGTCCAGGACCTCCTCGACGAGATCGACCGCGATCCCACCAGCATCTTCTGGGGCTGAAACCGTTTCGGGCGGCCCACCGATCTTCAGGCCCCGCCCGAAGTCACGGCATCGCGCGGGTTGTCAGAGGGCGAGCAGGCCGGCGAAGATCTCACGCATCTGGGTGAGAGCCTATGGGTCGACGTTGCCGATTGGTGCAGCGCGCCGCTCGACGGCGATCGCGCGGATGTGCTGGCACTGTGCCGACGAGACCACCTCGAGCCCATTACCTAGATCAGGTTCGATGGTCATCTCGCAGCGGTGTCTGCGGATGGCGGAGGTCAGTGGCACGACGTGGACCACGCTCGGGTGCTGGTCGAGGACCAGGTTGGCGGTCACGACCACGACCGGGCGCGCGAAGCCGGCCTCCCGCCCCTGCGGCACTCCCCGATCTGCGAGCTGGACATCACCGCAGTGGCGCATCGAGCCACTCGTGCTCGTCGTCGGCGAGCGGCGTCGCAAGCTGCTCGCCCATCTCCTTCTGCCGGAGGGCACGCAAGGCTGCGGCGGCGACCTCGTCGATGGTCACCCCGCGACGCTTGGCCTCACGGCGGAATCCGTCGTGAGTACGGTCGGAGACCCGAAGCATCCTGGTTGCAGACATGCGGTGATTCTACGGAACCGTCGACGCGCAGTTGAGGGAGCGAAGGTGGTTGTGTCTCCTCGTCCTAGCACGCGCCAACGGCCGTGAACCCGAGCGTTCGCGCGTCAACTCCGGGCCAGGGGCAGCTCCCGCTCTCAAGAGCGACCACTCACGGGTCGAGGGATGGAACGAGGCGGCCACCACGGGGGCGACGTGAACGACGAGTGGCACATCCGGATCGACCAGCGCTACCTCAACAACGCGGCGGGGGCTGGGGCCAGGGCGAAGGCGGACGAGCTTGCGGCCGGGAAGGGCTCGGCACGGAGGCTCCTCGAGCGGCTCTTCGACGCGAGGACCGAGGACCGCAACTGGCGTCGAGGCGCTGAGGGCGAGGAGCGCGTCGCGGCCGACCTGGCGTCCCTCGGTGAACGATGGGCGGTGGTCCATGACCTGACCATCGGTCGCAAGGGTGCGAACCTCGATCACCTGGTGATCGGTCCTCCCGGGGTCTTCGCCCTCAACACCAAGAACCTCACCGGCAAGCTCACGGTCTACGAGCACGCGATCCTGCAGAACGGCCACAAGACCGCCTTCGTACCGTCAGCGCTGCGCGAGGCTCGGACCGTCCAGAAGCGGCTCTCGGCTGCATCCGGCCGCGAGGTCCATGCCCGGAGCGTGCTCGTGGTCATGGGTTGCGACATCGAGGTGCAGAGGCCCCTCGCCAACCTCACCCTCGTGCGTGCCTCGAGCCTGCCCGGGTGGCTCGACCAGCTCCCACACGGTGCGCTGACTCCTGGCGAGGTACTCGAGCTTGAACGCCTGTCACGAATGCCGGGGACGTGGTCGTCCGGAGCGACCGCTGATCGGTTAGCGGGTCCAGGCGCTCGCGGGTCGCAGGCCCCACGCGAGCCTCCCGTACGACGTTCCGGATCGACTGGCTCGTCCAAGGCGGTGGGTCCAGCGCCACAGTCGTCTCCGGCACGAAGACCGCAGCCTGCCCCGACCGGCAACGCTGGAGCGGTCACGGTCCGACGTTGGAAGCGGTACGGCAAGGACCGGCTCTACGCGAACGGCCCCGATGGTGTCCGCCTCGGCTGCCTCGAGGTCGCGACGGGCGAGCTCCTCCTCGAGGTTGCAGACCCCAACGGCACCATCGCCGCGCACCTGCGCGCCAGCCACCGTGCCCTCGGTGGACCACACAACGGGCAGACCACCCCCGGGTGAATCCGGGCCCTCAGACCGGTCGTGGCGTGGTTCGACGGCCCGACTACTTGGCGTCTCACCGAACGAGACCGCGCCCGCGCTGAGGCTCACGGTGACGCTGCAGTTCCTCGACGGCCCTGTCGATCTCATCGCAGAGACGGGACCAGGCTCGTTCCATCCGCGGGTCACCGATCTCGGAGCCGAGCGCGTTCCTCTTGTCGGTGATCTCCCACCGCAGGCGGTGCTTCTCGATATCCGTGGCGGTGCGCTCCCACCGGCTGAGTGACCAGGAGTCGGTCGGCGGCTGCCCGAGGGCGTTGATGAGGTAGGCCGGAGGCTCCGACCGGAAGGCGCGGACCCGCATCGACGCCGCGTGACGCAGTTGCGTGTCGATGGCGAAGCGACGGTCGAGCATCCACCGGAGCTCCTGCTGGTCGGGCAGCCCGACGAGCGAGGCCTGGATCGACCCGATCTGCTGGGTGACCTCGGTAGAGGTGGCTTGCACCTGCGCGAGGTCGGACTCGAGCTCCTCGATCGCTTTGCGCCGACGGAACCGGGTCACGACGCCTCGCGCAGCGGTCTCGTCCGCGAGCCGCTGCTGCAGTTGCTCGACCGAGTCGACGAGCGACTCGCGTCGTGCCTCGAGCCCGCTGAGGCCGCGATGCATCTCCTGCAGCCACGGCAGATCTACCTGGTCGAAGCGTGCCTCGAGTTCGCGCCACTCGGCGGCGAGTTCGATGATCTCTGGGGTGATGGGCTGTTCGGCGCGGCTGCGTCGGATGCGACTTGCGAGGGCGACCACGTCGTCGCGGTCGTCGAGGTGGGCGTGGTGGTGGAGGCCGTCGTCGTCCCGGTCGGCGCCGGGCCCGTGGTAGAGCTGGTTGGTGATCCGTCCACGGGACATCGCGACGTAGCCCCATTCGCGGTAGAGGCTGTCGGTGCCGAGGGTGTAAGTGTGGTCGCAGGTCGGCCCTTGGGCCTTGTGCCCGGTGATCGCATAGCCATGCGCGACGTCCCCGGCATC